>Ga0307518_10002976_pt1 | contig 12283 bp, 15 predicted proteins | sample 25_EM_MG_FD_203889 | JGI IMG/M metagenome (GOLD analysis project Ga0307518, IMG submission 203889) | Populus trichocarpa ectomycorrhiza microbial communities from riparian zone in the Pacific Northwest, United States - 25_EM | ecosystem: Host-associated > Plants > Roots > Unclassified | place... | reverse complement strand
TAACCCTCTTGATATATAGTATAACATGCTCTATGTACGACTGCTTGGCTTGGATTGAAGTGTTGCGTGTTGTAGTTAGTGTTTTGCATCTCCGTGTCATTTTGCAATACCGGTCAAGTGATAGTACTTCTAATAGACCAGTGACTAGTGACTGGCTTGCAGACATGAGCGCTGATCCATACAATACTGCAGACGAGTACTCCCAGATGGAGTCCAACCAGTCTGCTCCCCAGCAGCAGCAACCCCGCACAATGCCCCCGCCCCCGCCCCTTCCGCCGAAGCCTGACCGTGCATCACCTCCCAAAGCCTTTGTGCAACAGCAGCAGCATCACTCACAGGGACGCTCAGCCGAATCTCCCGTCGGCCACCCTATTCCTCCGGCAAGGAAAGAAATGGATGGATCCCCCGAGCCCACGTCCTTGGAAGAGTGATGGCTGAGGAAAAGGTGGGGTCAAGGGCAAGTCTCCACCAAGTCCCGCGTACGATTTTTCGTCTTCATTACATTTTCGGTATCGCTAACTTTATCACAGTACTCAACTGCAAACCATCGTCTTCGACGTCTTTCAGCCGTTGGACGAGGTCTAGGCCCCTCGCGATACCGTCAAATTCACTGCCATCACCTTGGTTAAACAAGATTCCGTATTCCTCCTGGGGACAACGATCGGTGCAACCCACTGGATTACATATGCCATGACCAGGGGTCGCGTGCGCGTCATATCTCGTTCTAGCAGCGATCGTACCCCGCTGCAGTTGCCAACCGTCTTTGCACCGTCAACCCAGGTAGTTGATATGGCTGTCTACGGCAACAGGCTTGCAGGTGTCACGTCTGATGGCGGTTTCGTGGTCTGGGAGTTGTCGGAAGTGGTCACTGACGATGTTCCGTGAGTCCTAGTGCTTTCCGCGTGGAGAGCCTGATCTGAAATTGTGCATTAGGGGTCGCCTGTTACTTTGTATTATCCCGAGTGCTGATGCTGTCCCGTTGCATTCGGTCAAGTGGCATCCTAAACAACCTGACACTTTGGCTGTTACATCCGAAACGAAGATGTACCTTCTGGATCTGGCAGACGCTGCGAGGACCTACCGGGGTGAACCCCTACCTCAGGTGGAATTGAACCATATTTCACAAGTTTTCACTGTGCCTTCAGTATGTGTTGAACAGTGCGCGTTACTGTTTATCGCCTGACAGCCTTTTTCAGCGCCTGTTTGCGTTTGATTTCGATGTTCCTCATTTCGCATTGGCCACGATATCTGAAGATTCGACACTTACGCTGTGGAATGTCCACGATAGTTTGTGGCGGATTCTTCGAACAAATCGCCGAGTTCTCCGGGCCCAAATCCACTACCCACTTCGTCATTTTGTCAGCTGACATAGACCCAAGTGACGAAGGGGCCCACGCAGCATGCGTCGCTGCCAAAGTACCTCTGGGTGATCTTGCCCTCGTGGCCTTCTCTGTTCACTCGACCGGCGTTGACCACGTGCTTGTGCGCAAGGAATGGTACGATAGCGCACTTGTTAATGTAGCGCCCAAGTTCCCCCCACCTCCTTACACGTCTTCTCGACAACCATGACAACCACTAGCCCACCAGTGCCAACGCCAACCACCAACTCCAGCACTGCGGTTTCTGAAGCTGCTTGGCTCGTCTGAGTGCTCCTTGCAGCTTCAATAGGTGAGTTCTTCCTTCGAGTTATTCTGATTATGTCTACAGCTGTACATATTTGCGTTGTCCTCAATACTTGGGACGTCTCCATGCCTACTCGACACGTCTGTGGGGTCTCCAACGCCGTTCGACTGGTCTACCGGCCATCTATTGCTACCACCACGACTTTACAAACAACATCGACCATCCCTACAACCAGCCTCATCAATGCTGGTGTCTGGGATCACCACCGAGGAGTGTTGCGATTGCCACCAATGCCAGGACCACCATTACCGTAGTACTAGGACATCACACAGGGGAAAAACGGTATTAGTCAACCATTAACGTGATCACCGCCCAACGTTTCATTCTCACCCAGGTACAGCAGGCAGTTATTTTCGTTCAACATTGATGATGCTTCGTGGATCACCTTAATGCTCTGCATTCTGTCACGGACAGTGGAAGGGTCTGTTCAGAAACTGATAATGATTTATACCGGCCTCCTTGTCCACGCAGGCTTCCGGTAGCGGTAGGTTCAGTCATTCTTTACCCACATTTAATTTTTTTTATATCAGTACACCCGGAACGGGCTTTTCCGTGCGTTATGCCCTGCTCGAGGTTATCGTCTATATCTATTCAATGGATTGGTGTAGTAAATCTAATGCCATATGGCACATTGGTTCAACACTGTGAACACTCTGAGTCAAACCTACAGGCTGGTTCGTTCGAACTCTGAAGAGCCCAGTCAACCTGAATGAGGTCCAATGGATTCATTCCTATTTGTGACGACATGCCACTTGGCGGTTTCCTTGTTTTCAGTGAAGGCTGCTGCACTCGCAATCCGATACCCTTCCACGATGGTCTGTAAGTGGACTTTCATCGCAATCAGCTCTCAACAACTCCACTGCGAGAATGTAAACGCTAGTCGCTCCATCCCCGACTTCGTCGTCCCACAATTTTGAGATGTTGACGAGGATCTTGACTGCACCGTTATCAAGCATGATCGACCCGAGAATGGTAGCACCATCGTTGGTGACCTTGATATCTCCCGCCGATGTTAATTGAGGTATCTTTTGATCCGAGAGTGGGTTTGATGAGGCCGCCAATGGCGAGTGCTCCAGGCAAGGGAAAGAGGCGTATATTTTCTGTGAGAGTGAGTTTGTTAATAGGTCGAAAATGTAATATGGTTATGTCAGGTTATGTACATATCTTCTGCACCTGGGTCAATTGGGTTGTGTAGATATATTTGTGGATGAGAATGTGAGGTGGGTGGAAAGGATGAGTGCTCTGGCCAGCATTTAATTCATGTTCATGACGACGATTCCTCAACGCCAGCGTGAGCACCACAGTACGTACTTAGAAATGATACACGAAAGAATACAATGGCAAGGATAGACAAACAAACGGAACAGTCCTTCACAATTACATCTCATCTACGTCGCCCTCCGTCTGAGCTCTCAACTCGTCGCCCTACCGCTCCTCTGACGTGGAACCAGCGCTTTTATTTCGATACCAAACAAAAGGCTTGGAAAAGTCGCACTCATAGAGTCTCATGATGCCTAAGTCAAGACAATCGGGATGATGTATGACCCTTGTGACGAGGTATCTGTTGGTAAGCCGAGCAGAGAGCAAAGTCAACAACGATTTGAGGTCGTTGTTATTTGAAAGTGACAGCACCCGTCCTTCGTATAAATAGACATTGCGGACCAAATCGTAATCCCCGATTGAATACATTCTGTGCTGCATCGTGGTAATGTCTGCCACTAAAGAACGGGAGTCGGGGTCAGCAAAGAGGTTCCCTTCGTAGCAGAATTCCTTTGAGTCCGTAAAGTGACCATAGTCCCCCAGCTGTTCTCGTAAGGCTCAGGCACTATATTAACTAGGCATGTGTGCTCACTTTGGTACCATCGGGTGCATCTGAGAAATTACTGCGCTCCTCTATTTCGTAGGTATCGCACTTTCTCTGCCGATCGACTATCATGAGACCCCGCCAGTCACAGTCAGGATCGTCTGTTCCCTAAATAAGCAGTGATATCAGTGCCAATAAGACGTGCAAATAAAAACACCCACATCAACATCGAAGGCTGTCCATTCACCCAATATGTCACTGAAACCGGGATCGTGAAATACGTCAAGCTTGACTCCACGCATCCTTGAGCTCTTCCACATGACGGACGAAATCCGAAGGATCCTGGTTGTTTGAGGGAGACGGGTGTGCAGAATGCAGACCTGACCATAGGGATCAGCCCCAGAACGCGCCTTATTCATGTGTTGTCCATGCTCTGGCGTTCTGAACAGCATTTCAATGTATTTGTGCACAGTATCATCCCGCCCTGGAGGTCGCGGAATTATGTCGGATTCATCAGAAACGACATGTATCCAGTCCTTGCCAAAAAATTGTCCGAGGCCCACTACAAAGCGACGGTTGGTTAGACTATCAGAATAGACTTTGATGCAGAGGGAATCGGTGCTGGTCAGCATGAGTGTGTTTCCTGTGAATTTCTTTGGGCACGCGTCGCAACAAGTGAAACCATTCTCAGCGAGCGCGCTATCGTCAACTTCGAATGTGATGTTGAGATGCGGCGGGTCTTGATATCTGAGATGGACTTGGCGCAATTGTACCTCTGCAGGAAATCGTCCAAAGTACGGCACTTTATATCTATAGTAATTGTATTCCCACAAAGCCAAATCGATGGTCACTGGTGGATCCCGTGGATCACGGCGGCATGGCAGGCAGGCTTCGAAGACTGTCCGAGAGTTAACATCAATGGGACGGAGGAGCAGCCAAATTTGGATGCCGCGATTCGTGATCGGGAATGTGCCGAGGCGATCCTCGATCGACGCCAGTTCTTCTTCTGGGACCTCCTTTTTGATATATCGGATGAATTCGTCGTGACCCATCAGCTCCATTCTACCACAATACTCGAAGCAGCTCGGGTCATCTGCAAGGATACTGCTAGGCTGCTTCGTATCTTTATACCACGCAAAGATGCTTTGGTCGTTCGATGCGCGAATGATCTCCAGCTGGAGACGGTGGAATGCTTTCTTCCCCTCTCCATACAGCATCGGCATATTCACGTCCAGCAGACCCATCAGCGAATAAGCTCGGTCCTCCACTCGCGTCGTCTTCCGATTGGCCGCCCACGACATGATTTGAGCAACGCACGGACGATTTCCGTCAAGTCCATGTATCAATATATGCTCCGGAATTCCAGTAATATTGTGCAAGGTAAGTGCAAGTGTCCTCTTGTCGCCTATGTTTTTCCAATCCTTATTGAGGAACTGAACGTTGCTCGGGGCTATCAACTCTTGTAGCGTCCACCCACGCGAGAACCACTCCGGCCAGACATCGAAACGGGAACCAGGATACCACTCATCGTCACTCGCAGTGGGAAAGGATGTACTGGGAACGTCATGAAGGTACGCATAGCATACTTTCGCGTTTTTATACCACCGATACATGGAATTGATGGCCTCGGATAGCTCTGCGCTGCTTCGCTTGTCGATACAGCAAGTGTCGACCCATAACCACTCGTATCCGTCCTTCTTAGCCTGTTTGCAGCTCTGGAGGATCTTTTGATAGCCATCACGCTGACGAATCTCGTCTCTCTCCTCCACGGCCATCTTCGCGAGCCCGACCATCTCATCATAGTCCACTTCTTGCGCCATCCAACGATGGGACAGGACCGCGTACTCTGTTGTTTCATCATCACCAAAGTCGAGAACTTTGGCTCGATGCTCCGCTGACTTTCCATCTTTAATCAAATTCTCCCTCGCAAGAAAAGCTTCTACGATGATCAGGCGCATGCTGCGCAAGTGCGCATCAGTCACGACGGGGTCGTCATCTGTGAATGGTATCCATACCTCTTCTGACAGAATCGGATGGTTGTTGGATTGGAATGATAGGCGTGTAGTTGTGGTTATACACTCGGATTGGTTCTCGTCAGTCGTCGACGTCCTATATACGTGAGTACAACAGATAAATGGTGGCACAGCAGCGGCACTCACAGCGAACACGATTGATGGTGGTGGTAAAGGGCACAGGAAACACGTTGTTCTATAGAAGCCGAAGAGCTACGCCATAACACAGCGAGCAATTGAGCACCTTTGTGACATGGACTTCAAATACTGGCAGCTCCCACGCGATTAATGAAATCAAACATCAGTTGACAAGAAACGACCGCCTTCCCTCGAGTCTGCCTAGAGAGATCGATCACTCCTGGTGATTACAATCAGTGAACGTGTTCGGTATTGCTTCAGCCCGGGCTCCAGCGGATGTGATACCCGCAGGGAAAAATGGTACAATAGACTAGTAAGTTCATCTGTATGTCTCCTGACACTACCGCATACAGTGTGTCATTTGCCGCCACAGGAGCCAGAGCGATGGATTAGGCGACTAGCCATGCAGCTCATAATCACCAAGGTGCGAAGACAGGCACAGGCTAGATGAGAGACACTCGTCATCAGTAGTCTGGTGATTGCGTCATGGGTAGGATTGCAGTGTCTTGGTGATCATGCAATCGGGCCTGCAATTGGTCTCGGTGATTGTGAGTCAGGCCTTTCCAATGGACAGTGAAGTTGCATTAAATAGTGACTTACAAATACATATTGCAAATCCATAAGCAGCGATAATACGAGGAAGAACGTGAGATGACGATATAGGAAAGGGAAGGTGCTCAAGCATTCCGTCGTGTTCACAAACAAAGTCCATTCGACAACAATCGGATCAATGCAACTGTCGGCCGAATGAGTTGGAGCAGTGCCGGGGTCAGCTCGTTGAGGGTGCGATGTAGTCTGGATACCAGACCGTCTATGGAGCTTGAGCGGTAAGCTGTCGATAGACAGTCTGGTAAATCTGGGTTTGAATTCATAGGGCTGCGCGGGTGGCTCGTGTCACATGATCGATAAACCATATCAAGGCATAGACAGTTTACATAATCGTAGGATAACACCACTGCTAAGTCCTGCGTCAGACCTGTGTGCTTGCTCTCGTCTCTCGTCATCGTTGCAGTGAGTCCTATCCAACATCATTCGAAATATAACTGCAGATGTTGTAGATGTGACCCTCCACCCTCTCGATTGTCCCCCAATGACCACATCCACGAAGCATTGAGCATCCTTCGTAAGGGCCGATTATCACTCATTGACAGCATCATCAAGGTCCTGGACCCATCCGAGCTGGAATTCTCGGTCTACTGTGACAGATTCTACGCCTAATCAAAGCTACATGCTTTACTGACGAAATTGTGATCAAGATGGAGTTTGGCTGAAGTAAATGTGGAATGAGTAGACATAAGTCTTGTCACTTCCTGTACCAGCTATTGCAATTGTATCACGGCCGTTCAATGTCGCGAGTGATGCTTGGAGCTGAAAAGAACGCGGTACAATCTCCGTCGCTGTGAGGATATAGATGATCAAGCATGCATGAAGTGTGTCTATCTTGTCTTGATCGGATTTCAGGCTTGAAATGTAGTCGGAGGGCAGGCAATCGTTCAATAGCTGAGATGCAATGTATTCAAGGGCTCCAAGGCTGCTGTTCATAATTGTATTGTTAATGGTGGACACGTCCATTGTTGTAGGAGAGGCGTCAGAATGCATTGATGTTGACGCAACACTTAACAATATGATTTTGATTTCTCAAGTGCAAATATGGCATTCTTTCATTGGCCAGAAGTCATGTGACACGGGCCACCCGCGCAGCCCTATGAATTCAAACCCAGATTTACCAGACTGTCTATCGACAGCTTACCGCTCAAGCTCCATAGACGGTCTGGTATCCAGACTAGGTGCGATGAGGTCTAGACTGACGCAGTGAACAAGATTCCGTAATTGAGAACCTGTTTTAGCGTTGAGGAAGCATCCCACGACATCGCACTTCCTCGCACTGGCCGGAGCTGATGGGTAATCATTGTGCATTTGAAGGCTGGTACTGATATCCAACGGGCCAGAGCACCTAAATGAGTTTTACTTACATTTCCTACTCGGGGAAGTGCCAGCCACCGCTGGCATCAACCTTGCTTGGTGCAGTGGCAAGAATTGGCCTGGTAATTGAAACATTGCTCAAATGCGAATATATAGATCTCAACTTCTGGTACCGGATGGGTTTCAAAGAGCAGAGACTAAAGAAGCATTAGATTTTGTCATTTTAGTTCCTCCAGGGAAAGACAGCACTGACGAGTTATACCAGCTAATTGCATTTGCGGCCGTAGAATTGCAGGAGGAGCAGTAAAACATGGAGATCCCGATGGCAAATACACGAATTTCCTGGCGAATACGGATCCGCGTCATCCAGCTGCGCTGTATTTCCGAGTCCGGCTTGCTCAGTGCACAACCCAGGTGGTCTCCAAAACGGGACTCGGCAGTTGAGTTTGCAGTCAAAACCACATCAGCGGCACTTTCAGCTGTTGTGGTAGTGATAGCCTAAGCCTGACATAACAGACCTTACAGCGATTTACTGTAACCTTGCTCTGTCCGATCCACGGACCGATAAACTGTATGGATGCTTATGGAACGACTACCTTCCACTATGAATCAGGCATTGGGAGACTTATGCTCGTTTCTGGAAGAGTGTCAGTAATGAAGAGAAGGGCAGCCGACCCCATGAACTTGGTACATGGCGATGAGACTTACCTTCCCATACATGACTCTGGATTGCCCAGAGATGTGTCTGGTGTAATCGAGGACTCGAAAACGGGTTCTCATTGTTTCGTTCTTCTACCAAGGGAGTCAAAAGGGCTGGATTAGAAGCAGTCGAGGTGGCGGGATGAGTCGGGAACTAAGGACTAAAGCTTTCTTGGACCGAACGGAGCACAAGTCCAACGAGCCAGAGTCTCGCCGTCACAAACCGCTGTACATACAAGTTGCATAAGGTCGACGTTTGACTGTGAACCCTCCGAGAACGAATAATATTCATTGGAAATGGACAATGGCAAGGTCCCTGCTCCCGAGCTGGAGGTGCATGTGCTCAAATGGGAACACGTCACTACTGGTGGCCGAGTGAAGACGGGTTGCATTCGGACTGAGAACAGGGTAAGTTGGTTTAGCCACAAAATAAATGGGGGCCACTTACAAGACCCAGACGTATCGTCACCTTCGGCTTGAAGTGATGTGTTCTCCAAGAGGCGGAGCTGTCCATTGCTTTCACCTCGAACTCGTTCAACTTTGGAAGCAAAAACATGGCCTCCTGAGGTTCCTAAAATGGATTCACCCGACTTGTGTGTGGACTTCTCGCTAATGTCATCCAACGATGCGCGAGTACAAGGAAGCATTCGTAACTTCGTATCCAGAACCACGGGCTCGTCGGTGTTATGTGTCAGTATGGTATGTTCAGTTGCATCGGTGAGTAGTCATCGATTCATCAGTCAACATCATGAGATCGCTATTGATGTTCCGTAGTCCTCCTAGCTAGCACTTCACTCGGCGCTTCGCTCACAGCTGGCCATTTTTCAGACTATGCTATTCTTTATTGAATGGCTAGTGTTAGCCGTACCTCCATTACTTTCAATGTCGATTTATGCCAATGCACTGGCCGTGCTCTCTATGCTCTTGTTAGTCCCCACAGCTGTCTTATTGCTCCCGCCCCCCATTGAACGCGGAACGCCTCTGCCAACCCAACTTGACGAGTCTAAACCCGACCGTGTTGTGTCCGATCATAATGGGTCCCCTCCTCCGAGTCTCGATATCGCCTCTTCCGGTTCAATTGTCAATCCATCGCGCATACATGATGCTCATGACAGTGTTATCAATCTTGGCTGTTGGTTTTCAAGTTTTCCCTTGCTCTTGCTAAATGCAAGACTTACGGAGTGTCATTGGTATCACCGCCATTTGAAACCTGCATACCCGCATGCCGATTGTCCCGAACTAGATGGAACCCGGGGTCGGATTATTCATCTTTTCACAAGGTGTCATTTCTGCCATACCCTTGCTGAAGGATCCATCGCATTTGCAGAAACTTATTTCTACTAAGTCAATGCAGACATTAAAGATGGTTGCACCCATCGCAATACTAGGTTGGACACGGCTGCTGGGCACCAATGGTACTGATTATCCAGTACGCTGATGTTCGCGCTGTATCTTGGTGAAAAGAAAGCTCGTTTTCCACTCAGGCGCACGTTACAGAGTGAGTGCACTGGAACCTCTTCTTGACACTTACTCTCTTGCCCATTTTCGAGGTGTTTACCCATCACATGATCCCCCACATGCCTGTTGCACTACTAGGACTTTGGATTGGTGTATGTAAGTATTGATTTATTCAGCATTTTCAGGACTTTGCAAATATCTTCGAAGTGTAGCAATGCTAATGTTGTTCGCCGAACTCCAGGATTTCCTACTCGATGTGCCCCGCAGCGTTATCATCTCTGCAAATAAGGAGGGTCCGATCTCATTATTGGGTAAGATACCAGATATCGACATCATTCAAACTGTGGTCATAGGCTACCTCTTGATCCACCTTATAGGATTCTCCCTCAGTACAGTAATCCATCCGTCGAAACTATCACTCTTTCGTAAGCAGAAAGCAATTCTGATGGATGGCAAGAAATACAAGGATACGGACTTGGATCTCACCATATCAAAACAACCCACAAAGATTACCTCTGAGCTTTGTGCATATACCCTCGTGTGATGGGCCTTATTGGCTTTCATCCGAATCAAACTGGCGATGTCTATGCGAATGGTCAGTCATCTTCTCAGTCCAGCGGGAAAGCAGGTGAACTTGCCGTACATATTATGGACGGCTGTCAATACACCTTGCATTCTTGCTTACTATCTCTTAAGAATACGGCAGCCACTCCCCTCTCTTGCTGGAAGCAATAAATGAAACCAGCTTGGTTATCATATTCTTGGCCATGAGTGTTCGAAAATGCCATAGGTCTGTGTAGACTGAAACCTCACCACTAGGCAAACATCGCCACTGGACTCATCAACCTCTCATTAAAGACAATTTACACTCCTAACGGAAAGATGATGCTTATCTTGAGGAATTTGGTATTTGTGGGTTTGCTTGGCTTTTCCGAAATAGGCGTCTGGTAGGAGTTGGAGTCAACACGTCTCGTGTATGCTATTTCATGAAACAGTTCATAAGCCGTCGGTAAGCGGCATGGACAAGTTATCGCGGTAGTACTGGGGCCATAGCTTACTAAATATTGTTCCATCTATTGTGTATAGAAAGACAGACGAGCTCGTTAGCAAGAGAACAAATGGCTCTTCACAATTTTATCTCATCTACCTCGTTAACGCTCGTCACTTTGGTCACCCTCTGTCTCAGCTCTCAACTCGTCGCCTGATGGCTCTTCTGATACAGAACCAGCGCTCTCATTTCGATACCAAACAAATGGCTTTGCAATGTCGCACAAATACTCCATATTGCTTGAGAAATTGTATGACCCCTGTGACGAGGTATTTGTTGGTAAGTCGAGTAGAGAGCAAAGTCAACAATGATTTGAGGTCGTCATTAATTGGAAGTGACAGCACCCCCCGTGGTTTGTATAAGCCGAGATGGCGGACGCCCGTCAAACTGTAAACCCAGGCATAATCCGCTGAAGATATTTTATGCTGCCTTGGGGTGATGTCCGCCATTAAAGAAAGCGAGTCAAGGTCAGCAAAGAGGTTTCCTTCACAGCAGAATCGCTCCAAGTCCATAAAGTGACCATAGTCCCCCAGCTATTTTCGTAAGGCTCTGGCACTTTATTAAAGGCATGTATACTCACTTTGATACCATTGGGTGCGTCCGAGAAATTACTGGGCACCTCGTCCATTCTGTAGCTGCTACACTCCCTCTGCCGATCGAGTATCATGAGACCCCGCCAGTCACAGTCAGGATCATCTGTTCCCTAAGTAAATAGTGATATCAGTGGCAATGAGACGTGCAAAATAACTACCCACGTTAACATCGAAGGCTGTCCATTCACCTGATACGTCAAGCCTAACTCCACGTATCCTTGAGCTCTTCCACATGACGAACGAAATCTGAAGGATCCTGGTTGTTTGAGGGAGACGGGTCTGCATAATGCAGACCTGTTTGACCCCAGAACGCACCTCGTTCATGTGTTGTGCATGCTCTGGCACTCTGGCCAGCATTTCAAAATGTTTATACCCGGTATAGCTTTCCCATGGAGATTGCGGAGTTATGTTAGATTGACCAGAAACGACATGTATCCAGTGCTTGCCAAAAGAGTGTCCGAGGCCCACTACAAGGTGATGGTTAGTTAGACAATCAAAATAGACTTTGATGCAGAGGGTATCCGTGCTGGTGAGCATGAGCGTATTTCCTGTGAATTTCTCTGGGTACGCGTCCCAACAAGTGAAACCATTCTTAGTGAGCGCGCTATCGTCAACTTCGAATGTGGTGTTGCGATGCGGCGGGTCTTGATATCTGAGATAGACTTGGCGCAATTGTAGAGGTGCTTCTGGAGGATATGATGCATAGACCGGCATTGTACGTCTGTAGTAATTGGACTCCCACAAAGCCAAATTGATGGTCTCTGGTTTATCCCGTGGACGACGGCGGCACGGCAGCCAGGTAGTGTTGCCGCGAGGTAAGGTCACAAAAAGGTGAGGTTGAGGTAAGGTACACCTTATTGCCATATTAGTCGAATAAGGTGACGGTACCTCACCTCAATGAAACCTCACCTTTTTGCCTCAACCT
>Ga0307518_10002975_pt1 | contig 12283 bp, 5 predicted proteins | sample 25_EM_MG_FD_203889 | JGI IMG/M metagenome (GOLD analysis project Ga0307518, IMG submission 203889) | Populus trichocarpa ectomycorrhiza microbial communities from riparian zone in the Pacific Northwest, United States - 25_EM | ecosystem: Host-associated > Plants > Roots > Unclassified | place... | reverse complement strand
TCTCTTGCTCCAGGATAGTCATTCTTGTGCGATAGATGGCTACAACGAGCTTGTATTCATTCTTCGCATAAGGATAGTCTTGACTTTGCATGATATGGATAGCGAGAGCTGTCTGTATCCCTCAAGTTGGGACAATCTTTCAACAGATCTTGGGTGCATTCTCTTCACATTAGTTTCGTCGGCTAACTTTCTCCATGTCCACAGTACCAAACACATTTGGTGCGTGACACTGTCAAGCCACAATCGATTGTCCCTGCCTTTCGCTGTAACTGAGGGTGGGCTTGGTATGTGCTGTCGGGGCTATCACCTTGCTACAACTCACCAATCTCACCAATCATTTCAAGGTCTTTTCATGACTACTATCCTGCCACGATCGATCATCCCTGCCTTTTGCTGTAACACTGGGGTATGTTCTGTCAAGATCATCACTCTGCTACTTCTCACCAATCTCACCATTCATTTCAGAATCGATCAACCACACCTTTCGCTATAACTGCAGGGTCCGTGTTGTCAAGACTACCACCCTGCTACATCTGACCATTTTCAGCTTTCATTTATGGTCATTTTCATGACCACCATCCTGCTACAATCAAGCAACCCCATCTTTCGCTGTAAGTGCCGGTGGGCTTGGTGCGTACTGTCGAGACTATCACCCCATGTCAAGTCTGGGTCTACTCCGGTAGGGGGTCCAGTCAAGTCCGGATGAAGATAGACGAAGGAAGAGAGCAGAGGGCTGGACAAGAGGTTAGTCTGGCCGGAGTTGGTGACTGCTTGGATTCAATGACTAAGGACAACAAGCGTTGATCCCTTGCATAGGTTCCAGTCAAGATGATTGAGACAGAGACAGAGACAGAGACAGATAGAGACTGGAGTAGTGACTAAGTTGATTTCAGACTGAGGAGTACAGGATAATCTACAGAGTACTTATACTAAGTGCAAACTAGGGACAAGTATATACAGTGACAAGTAAACAGCCTTAAAGGCGGACAAGGAATGACCAGAGTAAGGACTAGGTCAGGTCCGGTGAAAATAAAGTCAGGTCCAGTGAAAATGATACAAGGCAAAAGATATAACAGGTACACGGAGAACTCATGTAAAGGCAGGGTAGACAGTGAGGTGTAGTAAGGACTGAGTAGGGATTAGACCAAGGGTCATACTTAACGGAAGTGTCAAGTCCGGGTCTACTCCGGTAGGAGGTCCGGTCAAGTCCGGACGAAAGCGGAAGAAGGACAAGGGCAGGGGGCTGGACAAGGAGTTAGTCCGGCCGGAGTTGGTGACCACTTGGATTCAACGACTAAGGACAACGAGCATTGATCCCTTGCGTAGGTTCCGGTCAAGAGATTGGAGACGGAAACGGGGACGGAGACGGAGACAGACAGAAACTGGAGTAGTGACTATGGTTGATTTCAGACTGAAGAGTACAGGATAATCTACACAGTACTTATACTAAGTAAGAGCTAGGGACGAGTACTTACGGTGACAAGTGAACAGCCTAAAAAGCGGACAAGGGATAACCGGAGAAAGTACTAAGTCAGGTCCGGGTAAAATAAAGTCAGGTCCGAGTAAAATAAACCAGGTCCGGTGAAAATGATACAAGGTGGTGGATATAACAGGTACACGGAGAACTCACGTCAAGGCAGGGTAGACGGTGAGGTGTAGTAAGGACTGAGTAGGGACTAGACCAAGGGTCGTACTTAACGGAGGTATATCTGTGCGACCGTGACCGGAGTAAGTGATGCGCGACCGGAGTTGAGCTGTAGAGCTGTGATGCGACCGGAGTAACCGGATAAGGCCCGGAGTTGGACATGGTCGTAACAGTATCCCCCCTTTAGGGGCCGAACCCATGAGGCCCCAGTGAGGCTGACGTGGTTGCCTAGAATAATGCGGAGTCCAGAGTTTTTGTCTGAGTACGAATTTTGGGTCTATAAAGATCAGACCGGTTTTGCCTTTGCCCCCAGTCTCCTGCCATTTAGTATCACTATGTCCGCTACTGCTAAGTCCAACAGCCCCGTCGCCCCCGTTACCACCGAGCCCAAGGACTGGACGAAGGCCCCTACGCCAGAGTTGCAATCCGGCAGTGAAGATGAGCCGGACCTCCTCGACGCCAAAGCGAAGGAGCGTCGTCGACGCAAGCAAGTGAAGAGGGAGGACAAACAGCGCAGGGAAGAGGCAGAGAGGCGAGCACACGAAGAGGCGGAGGCAAGGGCTTGCGAGGAGGCGGAGCACGCAAAGGCAGAAGCGGAGCGGAAGGCGAGAGAGGAGGCAGAACGCCAGGCGCGTGAGCAGGTGGAGAGAGACAGGGCGGAGGTGCAGCAAAGGGCTGCAGAGGTTGCAGCGAAGCAGAGAGCGATGGCGCAAGAGGCGTTGAAGAAGCGAGCAAGGGAGGAACCGGAGGCGGGTCCGAGTGGGGACCGGAGCGACGACATCCGGTGAGTATTTTATGTTATTCTTTGTTACTTCTTATTTAACTTCCTGGCAGGTGCGTCTGCTGTGCGAAGCACAAGGCCAAGTGCGAACGAGACCCGGAAAAGCCCAAGCAGCGCGCGTGCATGAAGTGCGCGGGGCTCAAAGAGCGGTGCAAGTGGCCGGAGGTAGGAGGACCGGGTCCAGTAGTGGACAAAGGGAAGGGCAAGGTGAAGGAGGTCGCGACGTCGCCGCGAGGAGGGGAGAAGCGCAAGAAGAAAAAGATGGCGGCGAAGGTTGTCGACGGCGACGACGACATCGTCGAAGTTCCGGGGCCATCTGGGAAATGGTCCGGGTTTGACCCTGGGCCGTTCCTGGAACGGTTGGACCGGTTGACCGGAGCGGTGGAGGAGATGTCCGGTCAGATGCGCCGGGTCGCAGATGCCACCCACTCAGTGGCAAGGGGTAACGAGCGGTTGACGGCCGGCCTCGAGACTTTTCTCGAGGAGTGCTGTTTCTTCACGGCGCCTTGGGACGAGGATGAGGAGTCAGAGGACAGCGAGGCGGAGGTCGACCCGGAGGAGGTCGAAAAGGAAGTCCAGGGGCTCCATGAGGAGCAGGAGAACCCTGATAGCAGTGTACCGGAGTAGATGGTCCGGTCCGGGCTCCTTGTAAATAGAAAATGTAATTAGTTTGATTTTTGTTTATAAGGAAAGTGAACTGAGTTTTAGTGAGTGATATTACAAGATAAAATGAAAACAGAGAGGAGAGACAGATAGGGGAAACAGATAAAGGAAACAGAGAGCGAGAGTACTGTTACATGGACGCGAGTGGTCCGGGTTTGTCCGGGTACCGGACATGATAATCTTCTAACAGTTCCGTTGCGTTGCTGAGACGACCCTAGGTGAAGACACCAAGGACCCTACTACACACTGGGACTCTGAGAGGATAGGACGCGAGAACTAGGGCAATAACCCAAGATGAGCTCGAATGAAGAGCCTCTGGGTGCTGGATTGCACTGTATATATACTACTCTACACGAGGGCTACGCGAGGCTATCCATGAGGCTACGTACTGTGCTATGCTATGCTAGTGATGTCATAGTGGAGCTAAGGCTATGCGGAATGACATCAAGGGAGGCAGCGTGTACAGCATGAGGTACAGGGCTAGACTGAGGTAGATAAGATACGGCTGTACACTATGATAAGATAAGATGCTATCTAATCACAGATTAGATAAGATAAAAAGTCGGGCTGTTACACTACTCCCCCCTCAGGTGCAGGATTCCAGACTGCAGAACTGAGCGTCACAAACCGTAAGGTTTTCGGGGATAGGGCTAAATAACGAGTCAAAGCTTGCTTGGGTCATACGAAGCTTTCAAGGAGCAGAGGGATTTTCTCGATAAAAGTGCTCGACTACCAGAGGAGAATTCTTCAAATTCGACGATGGTTCCCAAGTTCTCTCATGTTCTTCGTAACCTTTCCAGTGCACTAGGTACTGGAGTTGCCTTTTATAAATACGAGAGGCTACGATATAGTCCACTTCATACTCTTCATCGCGTTCTTCTGAAACATGTACCGGACCGGGCCGAGATACAGGTTGTCCAGGAAGGGGTCCCAAATAAGGCTTAACTCGAGATACATTCACAACCGGGTGAATCCGAAGAGTTTTCGGGAGCTTAAGCTCAACCGCGTTCGGTGTTACCCGAGCGACCTCATAGGGGCCAATCCACTTTTCAGTAAGCTTCTTAGAAGCGCGATTTAGCATCCGAAGATTGTCCGTAGAAAGCCATACTTGCTGGCCTACAACATAGTCCGGGGCAGGATTTCTGTGCTTATCTGCCTGACGCTTCATACTACGTTTGGCCTTCTCAGAAGACTCAACGACTTTGTTAAATATGGCAGCAAAGTCCTTAGCCGCTGGGGCTACAGTCTCAACTGGTTCTACACCCATACAAGGGGAATAACTCCGGGTAATTCCAAACGGGGAATCAGTGGTTACCTCCGAAATGGTATTGTTCCAGACGAACTGGGTGATCTTGATCCACTTGGCCCATTCGTTCTGTCGATCGTTTACGTACGTTCGGAGATACTGATTAACTTCGCGATTCAATCGCTCCGTTTGACCATCGGTTTGCGGGTGAAACGCAGTGGACATTTTGCACTTTACACCTAAGAGTCTATACAACTCCCCCAGGAAGTTGCTTGCAAAGACCGATCCACAGTCGGAAACCACGGAAGAGGGAAGACCATGCTGACACCAGACATGATCCCTAAACAATTCGGCAGTTGACAATGCGGTTTCCTCTTTGGTACAAGGTACAAATACGACCTCCTTTGAGAACCGATCGACAACCACCAATATATAGTTATAACCGAGGGATTCCGGCATCTCGGTAAAGTCCATTGTGACGTCAAGCCACGGACCACTAGGAGTGGGGAGGGGAACAAGGCTTCCAGAAGTCTTTTGATTCGAAACCTTGGATTGTTGGCACTTTTGGCAGTGCTTTACATAGGTTTGAATTTGTTCCTTCATTCCTTTCCACGTGTAATGCTTCCGGAGCGCGTTATAAGTAGCTTTTACTCCTTTATGACCAGCAACGGGGGTGTCATGAAAGTCCATGACAAGCGACTGGCGCTCTTTGTAAGTCTGATCAGTAACGTCAATCGACTTAATAGATACAGGGTTTAACAAGGTTTGGTCCTTGTTATCTTCGGAGCTAGAGACGTAATAGTCCGATCGCCTACTAAGTGGATCTGCAACGTGCATCTGGGTTCCCTTTTTATAGATAAGCGAGTAATTAAAGCGCGTCATCCACATTTGCCAGCGCGCTTGGCGCTTAGAGAGATTCTGCAACTTTGTAAAATACGTTAAGTTGTGATGGTCCGTGTAAATCTCGAAAGCGTAAGGAGTGGCTTCGAGATAGTGGCGCCAGGCCTCAGTTGCCTTTATGATGGCCAGCATTTCTTTGTCATGAATAGGATAGTTTCGTTCTGGAGGCGTCATAGAGTGTGACATGTATGCGATGGGTCTGAATTCGCCGTCTTCGCACTTCACAGATATCACTCCCCCGACGGCGAACTCAGACGCGTCTGTTTCCAGGCAGAATTCACGGTCCTGGTCGGGGTACTGAAGTACCGGAGCACGAGTAAAGGCGGCTTTCAAAGCTTCAAACGCTGCGCGTTCTTTTTCTCCAAAGTTAAATACAGTGTCTTTACACGTTAGGTCCGTCATGGGCCTAGCCATGATTGCGTAATCCTTAATAAAACGCCGATAGAAGTTACCGAGCCCCAGGAACGCGCGAACCTGTTTTACGTTCGTTGGCTCGGGCCACTTTAAAATAGCGTTAACTTTTTCAGGGTCCATTTTGATTCCGTCACGAGAGACTACCATTCCGAGGAAATCGACTTTGGTGACTTTGAAGCGACACTTCTCGGGTTTGACAAACAGATCATTGTCTCGCAACCATTTCAAAACTTTCAGCACGATACCATCATGCTTTTCCTGATCGTCCATGTCCGTAAATATCATAAGGTCATCTATGTACACCACGCAAACATCCGACATATCGTGGAAGATTTCATTCATCATCTTTTGGAATGTTGTGGGAGAATTACAGAGACCGAAATACATAACGAGTGGCTCAAAAGCCCCTTTGTGCATTACGAACGCAGCTTTCCATTCATCGCCTTCGCGAATTCTCACATTGTTATATCCCCACCGAAGATCCATCTTTGTGAAGAGTTTACAGCCCTTGAGCTTGTCAACAAGCTGAGAGATAAGCGGCAGCGGATAGTTATTCTTAATTGTCCAGTCGTTTACATAGCGGTAATCCTGTACCATGCGCTTCTTGCCATCCTTCTTGGGAATAAAGAAGACTGGTGACGTCTGTTGACTAATAGAAGGCCGAATATATCCTTTTGCCAGTTGATCATCTAAGAAGGATTCGACTTCTTTTTGCTCATCAACAGAGAGCGGGATAAGTCTTCCCTTTTTGGGCGGGAAGTCTTCCTTTAGATCAATTCCATGATCCCAAGGTTTCCTAAGTGGCATGCGCTCTGACAACCTTTTACTAAATATGTCTAGGAACTCCCAGTATTCCTTGGGTACCTGCTTCTGGGCTTCTTCTAGGGTCAACTCATCAGTAGTGACCTTCGATTCATGCACCTTTAAAGCTTGAACCCAAGTTTCCTGAGATTCGTTTTCTCGTAATAATTTAGCAAAGTGTGTCTCTAAGAGTGACCTGCACTCTGGAGGACACCGAGTTAAATTAACTTTGCCAGAAACCCAATCTATATCGGGATTATGCTTTCTAAGCCAGGTGTGGCCGAGGATAAGAGGAACTTTTCCAAGGCAGGTGACTGCACACCAAAGCTTCTCAGCATGTTTCCCAATACCGATGGTAAGCAATACATAATGCGTGACATCACCCTCCTGATTCCTGGTGCCATCTACGTTAAGCACTGGAACGGGTTTTACCAGCTTAGATAATTGCAACCGTCGGTCAAGAGCCCAGCTCTTGTCAACAAAGCAACCAGTAGCACCACTGTCTAGCAGGGCGTCTACCTCAATAGTATTAAGGGGCCCACGGATGCGGACCGGTACCGTCACTTCACGTTCCATTGTGAAGGACCTTCGTAAGTCCACGGGAACTTCCGAGTTGCCGGGGGGACTTTCCGGTTTCTCAGATGCCAAAGAAGGAGAAAAACTGTCTTTATTCAACCGGGAATTAAGCACGCTTGATTTTACATCCGGTGCCAAGCCCTTTGCAGGGACCCCCTTAGATGGTAAGGTACAGTCTGAATCACAGTCCATACTATCAACAGACAAGACAGAGTAGCGAGAAGGAGAAACAGAAACAGGGGAAACTGCAGAAGACACTTTTTTGTAGGTTTTCGTAATTTTACTACGTAGCAAAGCGATGCGGTATTTAAATATTTCCTGTACAACAGGAGTGACAGCACGAGATAGTCTGTAGTCCAAAATACGTACAGCGGTGTCCAAAGAAGATTCAAGAGCGAGGGTGCCCGACATGTCCTCACTCTTTAATCTTTTAAATCTTTGAAGAACGCCTGCATTTCTGCGAAGGTCATTCCTTGCACTGCGTTCAACCGGTCATCCTCCGGTTGGGCCTGTGCTGCCCTTGCTTGTTGTTGCCCACAACGAGGGCGGCGCGGCTTTGTGCACTCACGTGCAATGTGGCCAAAGAGTTGGCAGTTGTAGCATTGGGGCCCTTTACCCCTTTGCTGAGACGATGCGTCTGCGGCTCCTATATCCATAGGGGTACCGCTGGCCGACGCTGAAGACGATGAATAATTTTGCCCCTGGTAGTACCGGGCCGGTGACTGCGACTGCGTATTAATCAGAAAGAGTTCCTGTGCTCTTCCCATTTCCTTGGCCGAGGCGGTCAAGGCGGCATACGTGTCGCGCGGCATGTTCTGGATATAAACCTGCTCCAAGAGTTTCCTCTGGAGCGCTCTCTCAAGCAGATCCCTTGCGTAGTCATCTACGCACCGACTCTGTATCTTAAGCGCTTCGAACTGCGCTAAGAACTCGTCAATGCGCTGATGAGGGCCCTGACAAAGACGTAACAACTGGGCTCTTGCCCATTCCTGGTTAGTTCCTGGAAGGAAGAACCCTTCTATTTCGGCCTCGAGGGCCTGCCTAGTGGGCCACGCTGGCGGCGGGGGTGGTGCTCCCGGGGCAAGGGGCGGTGCGGCGACGAGGGCGGCGTGGGCTGCCATACACTGGTCAAGGCGGACCTGAGCCCACTGACCAGCTTTCGGACCCGTGAGCCGAGAGTAGACGGTGGCTGCCACCGTCGCGTCGTTGGCCCCGTCCATCGTGATGTCGATCCACACCTTAAGCTTGCTCCACCACTTGTGGAACTTGGCGGGAGAACCATCGAAAGAGCCGGGATCCGCGACCACCTTCTTGCGTGCCGGCGGTGCAGGCTGAGGCTGTGCAGCCGCAAGGGCTGCGATATGATTCTGGAGGTCGATCTGCCCCTGGATGAGCTGACCGAGGAGAGCGTTGAGGTCAGCCATTCTTCTGACTCAGTAGGGGTGGAGGCGGGAATAGGGGGTAGGTCTTTGTTTAACCGGTCGGAGATGAGAGGACCGGAAGGTGCGGCGGCGAGCGAGAGGGAGGTCTGGCAGGGGCGGAACAGGAAGGGAACGGTGGAGGCCGAGGAGGACTTGGATTTCGAAGTCGCTGGTAAGGCGACTGTAGGCGGCAACGGCAGCGGTGAACTGATTTTCCTCTTCGAGGGCGGTCTCTCTAGCGGCTGCTTCTGCGCCGGAGACAGGGCGGGGACTGTAGATGATCGCCAAGCGCTCCTGTTGCACTTCGATGAGGTGGCGGGGAAACTGGTAAGGTATGGTGGTAACGTAAGGGGTGACGTAGAGGTAAGACTACACGGGACTAGATCCCCACAGATGTTCCACTAAACTAAGCGTAAGACTTTGTTCGCCTGTCGCTCTCGCCGGGTCAGGGCAGTGGCACAGCTATGCAAGGTACAAACGGCTAGTGGCTGCAGATCACAGGTCTACCTCTGCACGGACGCAGGAACTACTGAGTGACTATAGCTCAATCACCTTGAGGTTGCGAACCTCTCTTGAACGGGCGCCGCTCTTCAGACACCAGGCACGACCCTGGGCTGGTGTACAGTACGTAAAGAGGTGGTGCTAAAAACTCCCAATGCCGAAGCACTATGGGAACGGCGCTAAAGGCTGGCCGTGTACGAAACGCAAGGTACGAAGAAGAAGCTCCTTAACCCTGGAGTCCGGGTATAGTTGTCTTATAAGGCTAGACGAGCGCGTAGTAGAGCGAAGTAGATGTTTAGATTCGAGCTCAGGTGAGACGACCCTAGGCGAAGACACCAAGGACCCTACTACACACTGGGACTCTGAGAGGATAGGACGTGAGAACTAGGGCAATAACCCAAGATGAGCTCTAATGAAGAGCCTCTGGGTGCTGGATTGCACTGTATATATACTACTCTACACGAGGGCTACGCGAGGCTATCCATGAGGCTACGTACTGTGCTATGCTATGCTAGTGATGTCATAGTGGAGCTAAGGCTATGCGGAATGACATCAAGAGAGGCAGCGTGTACAGCATGAGGTACGGGGCTAGACTGAGGTAGATAAGATACGGCTGTACACTATGATAAGATAAGATGCTATCTAATCACAGATTAGATAAGATAAAAAGTCAGGCCGTTACAGTTGCCTAGTTCAGTGGCGAGAAGCCATGACGTTTCTTCGTCAGTTCCTTCGTAACCGGACCAACGTACCGGGTACAATAGCTTGCACGATCTGCGTCGACGATCAACCTTGGAGTCGAGGATCTCAGAGATCTCGAACTCCGGTTCACCATCAACTTCCACCGGTGGCGGAGGAGGTTGTATCTGGTCCGGTATGGTATTGGGTATGGCCGGTTCGAGTTGGGAGACATGGAAGACGGGGTGAACTGCGCGCATGGAATCTGGAAGACGGAGCGTAAAAGAGAGGGAGCCTACTTGTGCTATGATAGAGTAGGGCCCCAGGTTCTTTTCTGATAGCTTTTTGGATGGTCAAGTGGACCGGAAGTATTTGGCTTTAACGTACACTTGGTCGCCAACCTTGAAGTCCGGTGCCGGAGTACGTTTGGCATCAGCCGGACCTTGGTAGCGAAGTTGTGCATTGGCCATTTCTTCTCGAAGGTATTGATGCAGCGACTCTAAGTCGACTGCGTAGTCACGAGCCCTGGCGGAAGTCATGTCGTGTTCTGGGTAGACAGAGATGTTAGGGTGGTAGCCCTTGTTAGCGAAGAACGGAGAAACTCCGGTGGTAGCACTAGGTGCGTTGTTGTATGCGAACTCCGCCAGTGGGAGTAGGTCCGCCCAGTTGTCCTGCTGGTAGTTGCAGTAGATCCGGAGGTACTGTTCCAGTGTCTGGTTAGACCGCTCTGTCTGGCCATCGCCTTCCGGGTGGTAACCGGAGGTGAAATGAAGGCGCATGTCGAGGGCTTTTCCGAGTGACCGGAAGAAGTGCGAGACGAACTCGGTACCGCGATCCGAGGTGACGTGGGCGGGAACACCGTGCTTGGAGAACACGTGGAGTAGGAAGAGCTTCGCGAGCTCTGGGCTAGTGATGGTGTCGTGAGTAGGGATGAAAATGGCTTGTTTAGAAAGCTGGTCTACCACGACCAGGATGGCTGTGAAGCCAGTAGATGAAGGGAGTTGCTTGATGAAATCCATCGAGATGGAATTCCATGGCTTCTCCGGTACGGGGAGCTGTTTCAGCAGTCCGTAGGGTCTATGGCACGGTGTCTTAGCTCTTGCGCAGGAGGTACAGGACCGGACGTAGTCCTTGACGAAGGTCCGGAGACCAGGCCAGGTATACTCACGCCGGATTAGTTCTAGAGTCCGGTTTTGCCCAAAGTGACCAGCGAGTGGGTGGTCGTGTCGATACCGGAGTACCCGGAGACGGAGGTCATCCAAGTCCGGTACATATATACGACCGTCTAGTCGAAGGAATCCAGCCTCGTCGGTGGACCAGCGAGAGTCCGGTGGATCTGCGAGGTGGACCTGGGCAATGGGATCAGAGGGTAGTGCAGAAAGGATGTCGCTATGGAGTGTTTCCACGTCCATGATTGCGACTGCACGGAGGACCGGAAACTCTAAATAAGTAGCGCGAAGAGAGTTAGAGAGCTGTTCTTGAGTGAACACCGGCCTAAGATTTTGGGGATTAACCCGGGCGTAGCCACTATCCCCCTCCTTGGGGTAGACGTCCCATCGTCTAGTGAGAGCGTCCGGCTTGGCACCAAGTTTTCCGGGGCGGAAGCGAATGACAAGATTAAACTGGGAGAGAAATTTGGACCACTGGGCTTGCCGGCGGGACAGTACTTTTGAGGTGGAGAAATACTCAAGGTTTTTGTGGTCCGTGACGACGTCAATAGGGGAGGCGGAGCCCTCAAGGTAATGGCGCCAGTTCCGGAAAGCTTCAAAGATAGCAAGTAGTTCCTTATCGTGGGTGTCGTAGTTTAACTCCGGAGAAGTCAAGGTCCGGGAGTAGTAGGCGACCGGACGAATCTCTCCGTCGGCGCAAGTGATAGACAAGATGCCAGCGACAGCGTAGTCAGAGGCATCCGTTTCCACGATGATAGGGGTGTCCGGAATGAAATGGGTAAGGATGGGCGCAGTGGTGAAGGCATGCTTGAGAGCGTTGAAAGAGTGTCGACAGTCCTCAGAGAAATTCCAAGGAGCATCTTTCCGGGTGAGCCGGGTAAGAGGAACCACAATGTCGGAGTAATTAAAAATGAACCGGCGGTAGAAATTGGCAAAGCCTAGGAAGGACTGGATGCCCTTTACCTTTCGCGGTTCAGGCCAGTCGGAGATGGTTTGGATCTTGTCCGGAGACATAGTCAAACCTTCCGGAGATAGGCGGTAGCCAAGATACTCTACCGAGTCCGAGTGGAACTCACATTTCTCTGGTTTGGCAAAGAGGCCATGTAACCGGAGGCGGCGGAGAACTTCCCGGACGTGCTGCTGGTGGGACTCCATATCCTCGGAGTAGATGAGGATGTCATCGAGGTACACGACGACGCAGACATCCAGCATGTCAGCAAAGATGGTGTTGACAAACTGCTGGAATGCTGCAGGGGCGTTAGTGAGGCCGAAGGGCATTACTAACCACTCGTAGGACCCATAGCAAGTACGGAAGGTGGTCTTCCATTCATCGCCCGGAGCAATCCGGACTAGATGATACACGTGCCGGAGGTCGATCTTTGAGTAGATCTTAGCGCGGCTAGGGGAGTCTAGTAGGTCAGAGATAAGGGGGAGTGGATAGCGATCCTTCTTGGTAATTTTGTTTAGACCTCGGAAGTCAACACAGAG
>Ga0307518_10002974_pt1 | contig 12284 bp, 3 predicted proteins | sample 25_EM_MG_FD_203889 | JGI IMG/M metagenome (GOLD analysis project Ga0307518, IMG submission 203889) | Populus trichocarpa ectomycorrhiza microbial communities from riparian zone in the Pacific Northwest, United States - 25_EM | ecosystem: Host-associated > Plants > Roots > Unclassified | place... | reverse complement strand
TAACACCTTGTTAACTTGGACATTTAAGGGTCTTTGAGACTTATCTTGCAGGGAATACCAAATCTAGAGATAAAGCTCGTTTCCAAACCTAAATACTTTTTTGCATATTATTCCCCTCTTATAGCTATTAATCTAAGCATAAAAGGTCCTCTATTTGTGATAGAAAACTTGTTTCAAGAGAACATCAAGATCAAGATGAAGCCCGGATACTTTAGTCCAAGACGCACGGCTGTGGAAAGGCTTGAATCAATGCGAAACTGCTGCATAATTAAATAATTACGACCAAAGTAGAGGATTATGATGATTTTTATTTGATCTGATATATATATAGCTTGTAATTTTCTTTTTTCTTGTAGTAGAATCGTGTTTAATCTGAAAAGGAAAAACAGCCTAATAAAGACAGACATTAAACCATTTGCTAATAAATTATCTGGTTTTTTTGGATCAAACAGCCTAGCTTGATCATTTACTGTAGATTATTATTGTTTCTTTCTCATTGATTCGTACAAAGGAGATAAACACAAAATCCAAGTGGGCATCGAGAGAGGCCCTCGCTTTGGAGGGGACAAGCTATTCCTTCTTTTAGTGATTGTTTTGCACATCCGATTCCCATAGAATATTTTTTAAGAAGGAATCGCTTGGATTAACATGCCCCAGAGAAAGGAAGATCTCTCTGCCTAACAAAAAGAAAGACGACGAAGATTGTTTGTCTGCTTCGCGGGTCTGCTTGAGATTGTGGTAGCGGTTGTGGTTGCGGTTGCGGTTCAAAGTGTTTTTTATTTAGAAATGCATCAAAATGATTTTTTTTTATTTTTAAAACATTATTTTTGAAATCAGCACATCAAAACAATCTAAAAATATTAAAAAAAAAATTAACAAAAAAAATTTAAAATTTGAGAGAATACGGTTTCAATCACGTTCCCAAACGCGCCATCCATCTTCTAGATAATGAGATTTGAAAGAAAAAAAACATTATTATTATTTGATATTAACATAGTTGGATTGAATTTATTTCAAGTTAAGAATTTTTAGGATGCCATGTTCGTGTCTAAAACGGGATAAAGGGTTTGTGTCTTTTTAATTATAATAATAATAAAAAATATTATAATGTTTATCATCAATGTCTAATCTGAAAGATTAGAAGATACTGTAACACTAAAAATTAAAAAAAAGAAAAAAAGAAAAGAAAAGCATGATATTGATATGAATGAAACTAACAAAAAGGAACTCGAAAAGGAAGCATGTCGTTGTTAGCTGAAGTGTAAGGCACTACTTCCACGTCATCTGTAATCTATTTGCCTTTAACGTTAGCTACTCTTCGTGTAGGTCCCTCTCTCTCTCTCTCTCTCTCTCCCCGAATAACCTTTGATTTCCATAGGAATTACCATGACTGCCCCAATCTCCCTCCACTCCCATGACCAAATTTCTTTGGGTGGTGGGTTTTTTTTATTTGTTTATTCTTGAATCTTGTTTACTTGTTTTTGCCGTTGGGATGTGTTTTTTCAGAGTATTTAGAATTCTTTAAATTATTATAATTCATTGATGTTAAAAATAGATTTAAAAAAAAAATATTATTTTAATATATTTTTAAATAAAAAATATTTTAAAAAACAACCACAATACCAAACAGGTTTAAAATTACCGTAAAATTGTTTTATTTAGCTAAATAAAATGCAAAATAAAATAAACAAATAATGATAATGACAGATTTTCTTTTCAAAATTGATCGACCAAATGCAATTTCATGCTTTAATTACTTGTGGGGTGGGGTGGGAATGTTGATTTCGATCAATCAACCACTAGGAAACAAAGACTTGATTAAAGAATCCGTAAACTTATTTAATAATTTCTTCTTTTTTTTTTCCTTAAGGTGATCTTGTAGATCTTGGCCTGATGATGCTTCCTCTAAAATGCTTTATTTTCTGTTTTTTAAATGTTAGGTGGCTAATTCAAAGTCTTCAAGCACTGATTTAAATGATTAAAAAATAAAAAAACTTTATCGGTATAAGGTTTTAAATTCAAGTTTCATCGTTGAGATTTTAAAAAGTGATATACCGTGTTGATTTGATGTTATATTAAAGGTGATATATTGTATCAATTTGGTGTTACATGAGAGGTTAATTTTTAAAATATTTTTAACTTAAAATATATCTAAATAATATTATTTTTATTTTTTAAATTTATTTTTAACATTAATATGTCAAAACGATCTATAAACATAAAAAAAAATTAAAAATACATGGCAAGTCGCGTTTCATGTGGAGGGTTTCACCAAGCTTCAACTTTAACATAAGTGTGGTAAGAGTTTTATCTGACATTTATAGATATAGAATACACAACATTTCTTGTCTAGTATATAATCAATCTATAAATTTGTATACTCATTTTATGAAATAAAAAAGAAATATATTTTATAGTTACACTAACTAATTTTGAAGGCCTAGTCTATTTGAGAAGTGGTTAAGATTATATTGTTAGGAACATGAGTATTGTTATAAAGAACCTACTTAAACTTTAATTGATTTTTTTAAAAAAAAAATTGATGTGGAAAAACTAATTTGAGCATGCTATTACTATTGAAATAAAAATATTAATTTATTTATAGTTTATTTTTTAAACAAATAAAAACAAGCTTTTTCATCAAATTGTACAAATATTTTAAAAAGTTTTTTTAATAAAAATTGAATTTCTTCTAATTTAAGAAATGAATTAAATTTACATTTTGGTGAGATGCATTAGAGGATGAGTAGAAAAATCAAGGGTATGTCCACTAATAGAAAAATATTTTCCTTTTCTATTTTCTATTTTTGGTTTTCTTTTCCTTCTTCATATTTCTTTTTCTAATGAGAATTTAAAAAACAAAAACATATTCATTGATTGCGAACAAAGATAATAATTTTTTAAAAAAGATATACATTGAGATTACAATTATATTTTTTTAAAATCAAAAGTATAATTTATAATAATCATCTTAATATTTTGTATTCGTGATAATCTAATAATAGAATATTAATTTTATTTTATTTAAATTAAAAATTTCCATTAAAAGATTATATTGTTAACCCCAAAAAATATCTTAATATTAGATTTATAATAAAAAATAATTTATGACACTAACTATAAAAATAGAAAAATATTTAATCTCTTACAATGTTAAAAAGTGCCTATATATAAAAGAAATATTTATATTGTTAATATCTTTTCTTCATTTGAAAAACAATACAAAACTTGTATAGAAAAATTATGAAAATCTTTAAAATGTGTTTTTCAAACCTAATACAAAATTGATAAACTAGAAAACTAGTTTTTCAATTTTTACGAATGAAGAAATATTCAATTTAAATAAAAATTTCAAGTTCTACTTTTTCTAATTTTCTAGAAAGTCAAAGTATCTCTTTGTTTTTTTAATGAGATCTGACTCGGTCTAAGACTTGAGTCCGGAGTTGACCTAATATTAACTAAAAACTAATTGTCATGGGTGTTTAACTATTTCTTCTACTATGGAATGATTGTTTGGAATTTTATTTTCATCCTTTGTTTTCTATTTTGCGTAGCCATAAGTTTTTTCTTTTCATTTCATTTCTTTTATGGTTTTTTTTCTTAGAGTCGGCTTTATAGTCTTCTTCAATTAACTTATTATCGGGTTTTCGTTGTGTCGGGTTAACATCCCGGTGTTAGGTTAACACTCAATTAAAAAAAATTACTTCATATTTTCAATTGACAAATAATTAGAAATATACGGACTGAAATTGATCTTGATTTAAAACAAAAATCCTTTCTATATATATAAAAAAGAAATGCAAGATTCAAGAAAGAAAAGAAGAAAATAAAAGAGAGAAAAGAGAAACTGGTTACCATTGGGCATTTATAGGTTACAACATTATGAGAAAGGTTATTACGCCATGATCCCAACAATATCAAGGAATACGACATTCAATGGTCAGAGGAACCTGCATGTGTTGTGCCAACATGGTGGCTCCTCCAACTCACAAGCATGTGTAATGCATGCGCCATTTCTTCTCTTTCTCTTTTGCATTTTCATCCCTAAATTTATAATAGCTTTTTAATTGGGTCTCGATTTTATATTCTACTTGAGCTCATACCATATTCTTTTATTTTAGCCCTTATTTGTATAATAACTCCTCGATTTAATCTTGAATTTCATAAAACCCGAGACCATTGAAGGCCCACCATGGGAGAGAAGAAAGAGAAGGGGAAAAGAAAGGGATAGCTAGCTAACCAAGTTAGTGTGCTGTGGTCGTGCCTATTATTCGGATCGCGCATTTAACGATTAACCCGAGGTTGATTTGATAAATGGTTGTTCCAATATTACACTAAAAAGATATTACTCTAAATTAAATCAACTTTGGTTTAATTAGATAAAACACATTTAATTTTTGTTACATAATCTTAGCTCTGTGTCTAAATATTATTGCAAGCACTCCTAATGTCTATGCTTTTTTTTTTTTTTTGGCATTATCTAACAAAAAATCTGTGATCCGCAGTATAGCGGATATGGCTGTCTGGTTTAACTGTTTTCTTGAAAAAAAATCTGAAACAATATTATTTTAATAAATAAAACATTCAAGCTAAATTCCGAATCGGCGGTGTCATGCTTCGGCTAAGATTAAACTAACAGTAATAGACTTCTCTTACACATCAGTGGTAGAAATGTAGTTTTAGAATAATTAAAGGGCTCTTGCTGACTCCAATGTTTTTTTCGATTATTTTATTATAATACAATGTTAGAGTGCTAACAGTAACAACACTCTGGTCTGGCAATGATAAGAAGATAACTCTGCTCTCTCTCTTGTTTGTCCGCACTCTCTCTATCAAAAACCTCTGGTTTTTAGTGAAACACCACAAGAACTTGGAGATTCCTCAAAACAAGGTGGGTGTCTGAACAATTTATTTTGTTTCTTGAAGTGACAATGATGCCCACTATGAAAATTCGTTCCCCTGCCTCCTTGAAATCCTTTGTTTTTTATGGAACTATTTGCTGTCTAAGATTTATTATCTTTTTGGCTTGATTGAGCTTCCATGGATGACTCAATGAAACTAAAAATGGGTTGGTGTTGGATCTCTCGATGGTGGGATTTCATTACAAGCTTCTAAATTTCTTTAGTTGACAGATTTTGTTGCTTTGATTTATTGAAAATTTAAATTCTGGTTTAGTTTGGCCATGAAATGTGCTCTCATTTTGAAATGGCAGTGTCTCATATCTTTGTTTTCTTAAGAATTTATGTTTAATTCAAGAAATGAAATTATTCATGATTACTTAACCTGCATTTCATATTGGTGGAGTGCAATTGTTGTCTTGGGATAGAGAATGTTTTTAGTGAACCTTTTCTTTCAAGCCTACATTCAAGCACTTTGATGATCTGGTGGTTGAAAAAACGTTGTTTGTAATAATGAGAATTTACTTTTGCTTTATCAGATGCCATGTACCTTCCAATATTACTTGTTGTTTTCATTAAGGTTTATGTCACAGAAACTTGTATTCTGATCAGTGGAGAAAAAATTCTGGGAAAAAAACTATTTTTGACTCTACTGGAATTGGAGTTTTGCTTCTCATGGTTTCTTTTCCAAACTGCCTTGAATGACTTCTAACATTGAAGTCTTGCCTTGGTATATACGTTTAGTTTGAATCCAAAAAAAATGGGGTAGGTCATGTAGACTTAGGTAATTTGGCGTGCTTCCTTGTCAATCCTTGTTATGCCACAAAAAGAAAAAAAAAAAAAAGAAAAAAGAGAAAATTACTTGCTGCTTCGAGAGCAAATGAAACGTAAAGGAGAAGGTTTCAATTTATAAAATTCATGCTATTTCTGGGAGGCTTCTATAAACTATCTTAAGCATTTGAACCATCATTTTTTGTTGACCAACTGGTTCTATGGTTTGCAAACTTTCTTTTATATTAATGTATTGAATTTCCCATGTGCTGTAGGTATGTATTATTTTTGTCTCTGTAAGATGAGAGAATAGTTTTCTTTGGGTATGGAATTTATGAAGCTGGAATTGCCTCCTGTTTTTTTACTAATGTCTGTGTACAAAATGCTGTCATTGGATTTATTGTGATTTTTATTCTTTTATGCATAAGTTAATAATAAATATTTTCTTTTCTTTTGCAGATTATGCTGGTACTTTGTGTTCTGCTGCTGAGTGGGTGTCCAACAGAAATCTAGATAAAGGATTACATTGTGATTGTATTGGTGTTGTCACAAGGATCGTTTAGCTGATCTATCAGAGGAATTCAAAGGCTTCTGTCATGAAAGCCAAGGCATTCTAATATCGTTCCATATTTTGGTGACTGATGTTCAGTGAAGTTCTGAATCGTGAAAGAAAAGATTACTTGGATTGTTTCTAATTTTATTTAAGGAATCAGGCAGGCTGGTTAAGAATTCAATGCAAGCATCGAAACAACTCAGAGGTTCGGGCATGTCCAGCAGATTTCTCTATCAACCGATGCAAGAAGTTGAAGCCTACTGCAAGCCTCAGTCCAGAACTTTAGACCGCCAGATATACTCCAGTGGCAGCACCCAAGGAACCCCCTTCACCATTCCAAACTCCCATGAGCAATACTGCACGCTGGAGTCATCTTCAGCAAATGGCAGCTATGCTGCTTACAACTCCCCATCAACTGTCAGTTTCTCACCAAATGGAAGCCCATTGTCACAGCAAGAATCTCAGTCATATTCACTTGAGCCACGTCATTCCCCTGACAATGCCAGTGGTTCTCCATTAAGTGGCTCCTGCATAACTGATGATGCCCATGATTTCAGTCACAAGTTGAGAGAATTAGAAACTGTGATGTTTGGGCCTGATTCCGATATTATTGACAGCATTGAAAATGCACTTGAGAGTGGGACAAACATCGAGTCACTGGAAATGGATAGCTGGAGACAAATAATGGATGTGATTTCTAGAGGGGACCTAAAACAAGTCCTTATTGCCTGTGCAAAAGCAGTGTCAGATAATGATCTGTTAATGGCACAGTGCTTGATGGACAAGTTACGCCAGATGGTCTCAGTTTCTGGTGAACCAATTCAAAGATTGGGAGCATACATGTTGGAAGGGCTTGTTGCACGCCTGGCCTCCTCAGGGAGTTCCATCTGCAAAGGTTTAAGATGCAAAGAACCAGCAAGTGCCGAGATGCTGTCTTACATGCACATTCTTTATGAGGTTTGTGCCTATTTCAAATTTGGGTACATGTCTGCAAATGGTGCCATTGCAGAAGCCATGAAGGATGAAAACAGGGTTCATATAATTGATTTTCAAATTGGTCAGGGGAGTCAGTGGATCAGTCTAATCCAGGCCTTTGCAGCAAGGCCTGGGGGGCCACCCCACATCCGCATTACAGGTATTGATGATTCCACATCAGCATATGCCCGTGGAGGAGGACTGAGTATAGTGGGAAAAAGGCTATCTAAGCTTGCTGAGTCATTTAAGGTGCCATTTGAGTTTCATGCTGCTGCCATGTCTGGCTGTGAGGTTCAGATAGAAAACCTTGGTGTTCGACGTGGGGAGGCTCTAGCAGTGAACTTTGCATTTGTACTTCACCACATGCCTGATGAGAGTGTCAGCACTCAGAATCACCGGGATCGGGTGCTGAGGCTAGTTAAAAGCATGTCTCCAAAGGTGGTCACCCTTGTTGAGCAGGAATCTAACACGAATACTGCTGCATTCTTCCCTCGGTTCATCGAGACACTAAACTATTATACTGCTATGTTTGAATCCATTGATGTGACCCTTCCAAGAGACCACAAGGAACGGATCAATGTGGAACAGCATTGCCTGGCAAGGGATGTTGTTAACATAATAGCATGCGAGGGAACTGAGAGGGTGGAAAGACACGAGCTTCTTGGGAAGTGGAGATCGCGATTCACAATGGCTGGGTTTACTCCATACCCATTAAGCACCTTGGTGAATGCCACCATCAAAACACTGCTAGAGAACTATTCTGATAGATATAGGCTTCAAGAAAGAGATGGGGCTCTTTATCTTGGCTGGATGAACAGAGATTTGGTGGCATCTTGTGCATGGAAGTGAAAACTGCATGCTGATTTCGCTCTCTTTAGGAAAGCGGGCAACTAGCTGAGGTAGAACCGCAAGGGTTCTAAGAGGAAGGCAGTGGTCTCAGCTGTGTACTTGGCTTCTGAAACTCTAAGTTACCCTCTCTTGTTTTTTTTTTTTTTTTTTGAATCAGTAGCTCAATGCTTTGAACTTTTTAGCTTTTCCTGGCCTTGGGAGAACCAAGTCTTGGTGCTTTGCGGTTAGAATATGTTCACTTTCTCAGAGCATTAGGTATTCTGATTCCGAAGGTTCACCCTCTGGATCTCTGGCCATTCTGGTTTCCTAATGAAATTGTGGAATTTTTTTCAATATGAATCAGTCTAAGAATAATTAAGCTATTTGCATTGCTCGAGTCTTGACTTCGAGTTCCTATCCTCAGTAACAACCTTAGAATCTGACGCTGCTGCTATCGAGCCAGCAATCAAAGAATCTACCTCTGTTACTGATTGGGAGATAGCCCCTATTGTCATGGATATAAAGCACCAGCTTCATAGCATGCTTAACATCACTGTTGCATCAGTATGAAGGAAGGCAAATCATGTTGCCAGATTAGATAGCTAAGGCTGTTAGAACCAGCTCTTCCTCCAAATTGGATTCATAACCCTCCCGACAGCCTAAGCAATTTGCTTGGATCTGATATTTACGTGGTATGAGAGGCGTTTGTCGAAAAAAACGGGAAAAAAAAAATAACACCTGCCGTCTACAGGCTTGAGGCACGCTTAGGATGAAATATTGGCTGCTCTGCGAAAACTATTAACAAGTTTACAGTTCGAAGATAAGCGCTTCTTGTAAGGACAGTGGTGACTGGCTGAACTAAAATGTAGTAATGTAAATGCTTCAGTGCCACAAACATGCCTGCTCGAGGCCATATAATAAGGCAGATACAGCACACCAAACTAGTTCCAGGAATTGTAAGAGTTTGGAACACCTTCTCTTTACCAAATTCAAATGGTTTTACATCTAATCAGCAAAACAACGGATGAAAGTTGCTGTTAACAAAACAAGTTGCATGCTAGATACTTGCTGCGAAACTCTACAGATTTTATGATAAATTAACCTATAGGAGTAATTTATACATCTGGAGGTCGTTTCCCTCCTCCCTGCTAAAAATCAATCTGTTTCAATTAGCTTTGGACAGGCTCTGAATTTAGTACGTTCTGTTCATTTGGATTACTCTCTGGACCTGGGGTAATATTATGGACACCACAAGCAGCACTGTTCTCTTTTGGCTCAATTCTTGACTCACCATCATGTTGCTCAGTCGATCTACCTGCTGATACAGGATTGGTATTAACAACAATATCAAGGTTAGCAGCACCACTTACTTTCGTGGCATTTGTGTTGCCAGTCTGCTGCTCACATGATTTACTTTCATGGCCTGAATTACTTTCTTTCCATTTATTTCTTGACTCGGAACTCAGTTTCTCCTCCAATTTGATGTTGGAATCTGAACTATTATACACAACCATTTCAAGGGAAATGGCATTGCTTTCTCCTGATTTTGTACCTAACTCGCCATTCTGGATGGTAGTTGTACAAGTGTTGAGACCAGTTGTGTTATGAGTAATAGTCCTAGAAGGAGGCATATCGTGATCATGTTGTCCCTCATAACTGGTTATAACCAATTTTGGGTCATGAGATGCCCTCTCTACATGTTTCTTTACTGGACATCCAGGACTTGAACACCTGTAGTAGCTCCTACATAATGTGATGAAAGAACAAAGTCAGCATGTACTCAAACAGCTTAGGTATTTTTGTCTCTACATGCAGACTAGCAACCAATTCAATATGCTACCAATATAAGGAGGCATCTCCTGACATATCTTCATAAACAGAGGGGAGAGATGTAAACTAAAAATGTATAAACCCAGGTCTAACCTTGTTGAGTTCGTTAAATTTGACAGTTACCTGGGATTTGGATTGCCTTTTACCAATTTCTGCCCATATTTACGCCATCGATACCCATCACTGACAATATCGACCTCACTTTTTGTTTGAATGACAAGACGTGGCTCACTAGTTGGTGTATCTACAGGAGTAGAGCTGTCATTACAGCTACTTTTCTTCCTATTTTGTTCATTTGAAACAAAAGAGTTAGCTCATGCTTGAAACAATAGAGTAAATTTATAGCCATTTATTAACTTACCGTCGTTTTGAGCGTTGATCATCATCTACATCAACCTCATCCCTTATCCTTTTTGGTTCTGATAGCACACGTTTCACATCCTCACTGGACGTAACAGAAGAGATCTGAGGGGTATTTGTTGACTCAATCGGATGAGGTTCATGACTTTCTGCATTTATCAATTAGCATTCAAATAAAAGAACACAATAATAAAATCTTCTGTTGGTTAAGAGCAAAACAAATGGACAAAATGGTGATTTTTTCTCTGATACCTTCAACACCAGTGAATAAAAGATGATCAGGTTTTTCTTCAACAACGGACAGGACGCAACCAACAGCTTGTGGGAGGTTATGTTGAGGTTTGGGATGCTCATGCTCACCAAGGTAAACAATATCAGCAAGCTTCCCATCATGTGAACATTCCAACTGCTTTTTCGCTTGACAACTTGGATGTGTACATTTGTAATAGCTCCGTATAAATTCATTTCCTTTAACAAATTTCTGCCCATATTTTCGCCAGTGATATCCATCCTCTGACACTTTTTCCCGCATGATAGGTGTCCTTCCTTCCTGACCAGATTGCAAGGAACGGAGATCACTGCCAGGGGTATGTGAGACCTTCCGCGGTGTTATAGAAGAAACACTTCCTTCTTTGTCTAACTCCGATATTCGCCCCCCACTATTCTCCAAAGATTTCCCAGGGGCATATGAAGCAGGGATTCCTTCTTGTTGTGAAGCACCTCCAACATCATGGGTCTGTGGTTTTGTGTCAGTACCATCATCTAGGCTCTGTCTTTTCTGCAACTCCTTGGGAGAAACTTCATCTGGAACTTCCTCTGAAGAAACCATCTTAATTTGGGAAGTTATAGAACAAACCAAAGAGATTAATTCAAGATGCCATTACTGCAATTAACCGCGGACTTCATTTTGGTGGTTGTTCATACCTGAAGAGGCATCAAAATAAAGTTAATAATAGCGAGAATTTGCAAATTGACAGTCGAGACCAACTAATTCAAAATTCAAACAAAAAATATTTTAAAGTTCTTCATAGTGATATGGGAAAATTAAGAAAATCTAAATATATAAAAGAAGGCTGGTAATCAAAATCATGTATGCTTGATTTAGAATTAAGGCATGATATCGATACAGATTTTGTACCAGTATCAATCACTAGTAGAAATAAAAATAGCAAGCACTTTAACCATTGTTCTTCTAGTTGTTGTTTTATTTTGAGTGTTTTATCCCAACCGCGCGCACTGATGAACTCAAGTGTGCGCAGTTGGGATAAAAGGTAAAGCATACTCACATATTATACACAAATGGATGTGCATCGACATTTTATTTGTAAAATAACACTCCCATCTAACAAATCAACGATCTTGTGCAGAGATACGCCAACACTCCCTTTGCAGTAAACAAGCCAAATGATGCACATATTCAATCAACCAACAAGCAAGACAATTAATTCCTTTCACATATAACGTAATGGATTACAACGTTTCAAAGCTATACCCCACATCAAACAATTCGGAAACCATTTATTTTGCGGATACTCACACAGCATTTTCGAACATATAACCAATTTATAGTTCCTGTACTCTTCTTCCATGGTAAATAAATAATTCATGTAAATAAATAAATTCCAACAATAATTAATAAGAAAGACAAGAAAAAAAACATCTATATATCCCTTGTTAAGTTGCCAAGAAAAATGATCCAAAATATGTGATTTAATCAGTTTTGTTTTCTCCAAAAATTAATTCTTTCAATTCTGATAATAGAATAAAAATCAAACTGACAGCCCACAGTAAAAATTTATAATTTTACCATGCTAAGACCAGCAGCAGTAGCTTTTGGCTCCAGAATTCAATTTCTTGCATTTTCCCAACAGTGGAAATTATAGCTGACAACTTAAAAGTATAAAGAATTAGCAATTAAAGAGTAAATTAATATTAATTAACAAAAAAAAAAATCAATCAGTTCACAAATAATTCAAAAAAATATATATTTAAAAAATAGCCATAAATACAGTGATAATTAAAGTAAACCATCTATCTAGTACTTTAGCAATACAAATTACCTAAATTAT
>Ga0307518_10002972_pt1 | contig 12285 bp, 6 predicted proteins | sample 25_EM_MG_FD_203889 | JGI IMG/M metagenome (GOLD analysis project Ga0307518, IMG submission 203889) | Populus trichocarpa ectomycorrhiza microbial communities from riparian zone in the Pacific Northwest, United States - 25_EM | ecosystem: Host-associated > Plants > Roots > Unclassified | place... | reverse complement strand
CTCTGACCATCCCACATATGTTTATAAGCTTTGTAAAGCCATTTATGGCCTTAAGCAGGCTTCTCGAGCTTGGTATCATGAATTGAGTCAGTTTTTACTAGATTTTGGTTTCAGGAATTCACACTCAAATACCTCTCTCTTTGTTCTTCACAACAACCATCATATCTTGTATCTTTTAGTGTATGTTGATGACATTATCTTAACTAGTAACAATGATGCTTTTGTTTCATAGTTTGTTAAATGTCTTGCTCAATGGTTCTCTCTAAAAAAACTTGGTTCTCTTTCTTATTTTTTTAGACTTAAAGTTGTCCCACATCGTCTTGGCATCTTACTCTCACAAAGAAGATACATTTAGGACTTACTCAAACGGACCAATATGAAAGATGCAAAACTTGTTCTCACTCCTTTATCAACAAGCTCTGCAGCAATCTCCTTAATATTGGGCACATCCCTGTCAGATCCCACTATATATCGTGCAGCAGTTGCTAGCCTACAATACCTCTTTTTAACTCAATCAGACTTCTTCTTTGCAATTAATAGAATGGCTCAGATTATGCACAAGCCAACCAACAAGCATTAGGTTCTTGTTAAGCGTATTCTACGCTACTTGTGCGGTACACTAGATAAAGGCCTACTACCCTATCGTGATTCTCCTCTCTCTTCATGGCTTCTTTAATTAACTTCATACCTTTTCAGATGCAGACTAGGCTAGTAATAGAGATGATTATTCTTTAACCAATACCTATTTGGTTTACTTAAGGAGCAACCTTGTCTCTTGGAGCTCAAAGAAGTAACTAATTGTTGCACGCTTGTCCACAGAAACAGAATATCGCTTTGTTGCTACCACTGCTGTTGAACTTCGATAGGGTTCGCTCTCTCCTTTCAGAACTTGGAATTGGCTTACCAAATTCTCCAATTATATATTATGATAATATTGGTGCAAAACAATTAAGTTCCAATCCTATCTTTTATTCTCGCATGAAACATATCGTTGTTGATTATCACTTTATTAGAGATCAAGTTCAATCTGATTTACTTCGAGAGGCTCATGTTTCTTCTGTCGATCAACTTGCCGATATTCTCACTAAGTCATTGTCTACTTCTTAGTTCTTGTCGTTACAAGACAAGATAGGCATCTCTACCCGCGGCCCATCTTGAGGGGCCATATAGAAGTTGTTACGATCAAGTTATTTGAATTTACATCAGATTTGAATTTTGAATGTAATTTAAAGAAGATAGTCTAGCTTGATCCTTGTTGAGATATAAGAGTTAGTTCTTATCTTTTATTGCACTCATTATATTATTTATATCTCTTTCATTCTAATGGTAAAAGACAAGGACGGATTCAAACACAAAACTTTTATATATAGACATTACAAGTTTTAGAGTTAATGCAACTCTTATAAAAAAAAATAGCACTAATTATAATTTTTCGAAAGTGCAACTAACAAAACATGACTAAAACTACAAATGATTCCATTAAGATAACATTATAGTTGTTTGACTGCTAAAGAATATCTCAGCATCAGATTTTCTCCTAACAAATATACATGTTTATGGTTCCTTATTATTGAAATGCAACTGTAACTTTTATTCCTAACATTCTTTCCTTTAAACTGAAAGTCTTCAGACACCAGTTTACATATTTATTTCAGAATTTTTTTCGTGGAATATACCCTAAGTAAACTTCTTAGTCTCTTCTTACTTAGCTTTTGTTATGGATAAAATCATGATTGATTATTTCTTAGATGACCATGAAATTGTTGGTAATCCCATCATAAATACATAACTAGAAATGATCTTCATTTCATCTACATCCCCTGCATGATCACTATTTGTATATCCAAACATTTTCATTAATGACTCATTTGAATAAAAAACTCCATAATCAATCATTCTTTTCAAATAACTAGATATTATTTTTGATGCACCAAGATAAAGCTCTGTTGGATGCTCTATATATCTATTTATGATACTCACAACATGTATAATATCTAGACTTATTGTAGTTGGAAACATTAGGCTTCCTACAATTTATTTGTAAAAAGTGGCCTTTATCTTTTTTTCCTTCAACATCTTTATACAACTTCAATCCTAGTTCATTGGAGTGATGATAGAGTTGCAGTCCTTCATCTGGAATTTATCTAGAATTTCTTGTGCATACCTCTTCTAAGTAATGAAAGTTCCTCTTGATGACTACTTTACTTCAATGCCAAAAAATTGGTGCATATTTCCCATATTGTCATCTCACACTCTGTCTTCATTAAGCTTTTAAATTCTGCAACCATTGTTTCATCATTTCCTATGAAAATGAGATCATTTATATAAAAAAAACTAGTAGCATCTTCCCATCTTCTTTAGTCTTTATGAATAATGCATATTCATAAAGATATTTATGATAGCCTTCCATTTTGAAGTATGACTCTATTTGACTATACCAAGTTTGAGGTGCTTGTTTTAATCCATGTAGTGCTTTTCTTAATTTGTAAACTTTATCTTCATTCTTTTTTTATATAAAACTAGAAGGCTACTTAATGTACACATACTCTTGTAAATCTCCATGCAAAAAGGATGATTTTACATCCATATAAAAAATGGACCATGAATGTTGTGTTGCAATTGAAAGAATTAACTGGATGGTATCTTGTTTGACAACTGGAGCAAATACTTCTTTATAATCAACTCTCAATTCTTGATTGTATCTCTTTGCTACCAAACAAGCCTTATGTTTCTCCATAATTCCAACTTCATTCACCTTTGTCTTGTAAATCCATTTTACACTAATTACTTTCTGCCTAAAAAGTCTTGTTGATCCCCATGTTTGGTTCTTTTCTATAGCTTGAGTTTCTTATGACATGATCCTTTACCATTTTGTTTCTTTGATTGCCTCTTTAAAGGTGTAGGGTCATTGTCAGCAAGTAAAACATAATATGTAATTGTTTCTTCATTAGATAATTCATTTCCACTAATATAATCTATCATCCAAGTTGGTCTTTTCTCTATACGTGATTCTCTTTATCTTACAAATTCTATTGATGTATGTTCTTTAAAGGAATCTGAAGTTGTAGTCTGATGATCAATTTAAAAATTTTCTTTTTCTTTATCAAAGTTAACAAACAAGTTGTGTGATTGTTGCCCTGATTTATTTGTATCCCATCTTCATTTCTTCTTCTCATAAAAAACTACATCTCTATTGATGCAAGTTTTTTTAAAAATTGGATCATACAATTTGTATGCTTTAGAAGTCATTTACACCAAAAAAGATACATTTCACATTATTATCATCAAGTTTCTATCGATTTTGATCTAGCATATAAAAATCCTAAAATGATTTATTGTAGTAGGCCTTTGACCACTCCAGGCCTCTTTAGGAGTCATATTCTTCATTGTAAATACTTCAAGCTATAATGTTTTTGGTACTTTTCCACTATTAGCGTGCTTCGTACCATATTTAAAATGTTACAATTCTTTATTTCTAATACACAATTTTGTTGTTGTGTATATGATGTTGTGAGATGTTTTTGAATTCAATGTCTATTGTAAAAATCTTCAAGTTCTTTTAAAGTATATTCTATTACCCAATCACTGTGAAGGGTTTTAACCTTAAAGCGTTTTTGTTCTCCATTATAGCTTCAAACTTCTTGAATGCTTTTAATTTCTCTTGTAGAAACTGCACCCAATTTTTCTAATTGAAGTCATTTATGAACATAATGAAGTGTATCTTTTTTCCATTAGAAATTGGATGAATATGACTATGTATATTGTAATGGATCAACTTGTAGTGGCTTGCATGCTCTTGTTATTTTCTTTTGTATGAATGAATCTCGGTGTTGATTGTCTATAACATAATCTTCATAAATTGTATCTATACATGTGATTTGAGAGAGCTGAACTATAATCTGTTTATCATGAAGAGCTTTTAACCATTTGAAATTCAAGTGTCCATATCATGCATACCATAACCAAGTTTCATTTTCTTTAGCTGAGTAATATGAATGTTGTGAGCTTTGAATGTTTAAAGGAAACATTTTATTTCCAGTCATTTAAGCCATTGTGATTAACCCCTTCTCCTAATCTTGGATGTAATAGGTTTCATCCTTTATGATGATTGAATAACCTTTTTCATGGAACTATCTAAGGCATAAAAGATTGCCTTTCAACTATGGAATATAAAAGACACTAATAATGATATGCAACTGATTATTTTTAGCTTGAATTCTAATGTTTCTTTTTCCCATTAAAGTTACTCTTGAGTCATCTCTAAGTTTCATAGTTGATCTATATGAGTCATCTAACTGTGAGAACATTGATTTATTCCTACACATATGGTTGCTGCAACATGTGTTCATATGCCATAGGTTTGAGGTTGTTTCTTCTATTTCTTGACATACCATCAGTAATGTAGCCTCATCTTCATTCTTATTTTTTTGTTATACAAATTTTACCTTTTCAATCTTATTTCTTTCCAATTTAGTATAGCATTCAAATTGATTGTGATCATATCGAAAACACTTCATTTTAGATTTATAAAACTTATTTGCCTAGAACTTGTCACTGTATCCTTTTTATTTTTCTTTTGGATCATAGGCTTCATCTATGCTTCCTCTTTCCCCATCTTTGGTGTTACCTCTTCTTCATCCTTTTTCTTGGAATGTCGTAGCTTGTAATGTATGCTCTTCTTCTGCAGTTTCTTGTTGTTAAAGTTTTTATTTATGAACATGCAATGAATTGTATAGTTCATCAATTGAAAGAGAATCAATGTTGTTAGACTCTTCAATTAAACAAAAAATATAGTTAAACTTTATTGTCATTGATCATGGAATTTTCTCTACCATAGTAACATCTTTCATTATATCTCCATGAAGTTTCATTTTACTAGTTATAGCTAGTGTTTTAGAGAAATAATCATCTACTGATTTTCATGGCTTCATCTGAAGAGTTTCAAACTCTTTGTAAAGAGCTTGAAGATGTTATCATTTTACTCTAGTTGTCACTTGATATCTTTTGTTCATGGAGTCCCATACTGCTTGGAGATATCTTTCTGAAGAATAGTCTCAAAGTATAAAACGATCTATAGCTTGAAACAAGTAGTTTTTTTGCTTTGAGGTCCTTCAGTTTTTTTTCATCATGAATCTTTTTTTATGTTGCATTTGTTGATATTTATCTTTCAGGATATACTTTATAAGATGTAAATACTTTTTAGATCTTAGAAACATTGCCATCAACAAACTCCAATGGTCATAATGACCATCGAAGCATGAAATTACAGGTTGTACAAAGTTATCAAATACCATTGGTGATCGCTGTTGCAATTTTAAAGTGGGTTTTTTTTTCCACTTTTCTCTTGTGTTTTACTCTCTTAATAAGTTTCCTCTCATTTTTCACTCCCTTCAAAAGTTTAGACTCTAATATCAAATGTTAATTCTTATTCTTTGATAAGAACATAATCTATTAGATTAAATTTGACAATGAAGGTATCCATAAAACCTTGTGTTTATTATTAATTGAATTTCATCTTTAAATAAATAGTACAAGTCTTGGAGTTAACATAACTCTTATAAATAAATAAGACCACAATCTCATAACTAATAAACTCTCTTATTAGCTATAATTTTCTTAAAGAAATGCAACTAACAAAACAACTCTCTAATGACTAGAATAACTATAGATGATTCCATTAAAATAGCATTATAGTAGTTTGACTCCCAGAGAACATCTCAGCACCAGATTTTTTCTTGAAGAATATCCAAGCTTATGATTCTTTATTATTGCAATGCAATTGTCATTTTTATTCCTAACAGGAAAACGCTCCAAGCTCGAGTTGTCTTCACAAACATAATGCATTCACAAATAAGATGGCATTGATGAAAATCTTTTCCAACCTTTATCAAAATCTTCAAAACATCTATAAACAAGCACCACACTTTTATTTAATGGAAAACCAACCCTAATAAATGGAGAAACTAAACAAATATCTAGATCCAGATAACCCATATTTGAATCTATAATAATAAACAAACTAAGATTTAGATCTGTAAAGATCTAGATCACTTTTATTAAGAAAAAAACACATAAAGATCTAGAAATATAGATCCGGATTTGATAAAAAGAAAAATAAGGGAAAGGGAAAGGGAAAGGGAAAGGAAGAAAGAAAAAAAAAGAAAGAAGTAAAAAGAAAGATGAAGGTTTTGGGTCTAGCCACTAAATAGTCAATGACAACCCGAAGAAAGGAAGAAAAAAATAAGAGGCAAGGGTTTTAGTTTGCAGAGAGAGGCTATAGCAACCTATTTGATTCTGGGATGAAGGATTCCTAAAGCTTTTTTTTGCATTTTAAAAGCGCTTTTGAAAAATTTTAAAAATTTTATTTTTTTTATTTGCTTCAAATTAAATTTGTTTGGTGTTTTCCGATCATTTTAAAAATAAAAAAATTATTTCGATGCATTTCTAAGCGAAAGCACTTTAAAAAACAATCACTACCGTAATTCCAAACGAGCTCTTGTTTTCAAGTTTGGGTTTAGATTAAAGCCTTATGGTTTTTAGATTTTAGATTTTTAATTATATTTAAATTTGAATTTTTTTAATTAGATTTGGATTTGTATTTACCCCTATTCTATGTCCAAGGTAATATGAATTCTTTCAATTTAATTTTCAAAATATAAAAAAGTTCAATTATCAAATAATTAATTAAGCTTTCTCTGTTTTTTTTTTAAATCATAATGTGATATAATTACCTAATTTTCAATTAAATAACTAATAATATCCACATATGATAGCATGTCTAATTGTCATGTATCAGGTTGAGGAATTCTTGTTACATGAAAAATAAAAATTAACATATACTCAAAAGCTATGGCATTTCACTGTAGCAGTGAACAATGAAATGTTAAGGTTTTTCACTTTAGTTCTTAAATATTTTTATTTTTTTTAATTTTATTATCTAATATTGGGTTTGTTAAATATTGAAGTTCATAATTTATTTATTTATTTATGGTATTATCCTAGTTTCATAACCTAAGTCACGAGTTTTGCGAGTTAGTTGTGTTGACTTGGGCTATTTTTTTAATTGATTTTAATCTTAACTTCATCCTTCAACAATGAGTTGATTGATATTTGAGTTTCATAATTTTTTTTTTATTTTTTTTCTATAGGGTTATCATAATTGTATGATCCAGGTCACGAGATTTGCAGGTTAGCTAGGTTGACTTGAGTTTTTTTTGTTTTTTTTAATATTTTTTTAAATTAATCCTTTAAAATTAGGTTGATTTTGAATTGGAATTTATAATTTTTTTTTTCTATTGAGTTATCTCAGTCTCCTGACCCGAGGTTTGGTAGGTTAACCTAGATTAACTAGGGTTATTTCTTTAGTCCTTTTTTATTTTGTTTTTCAATTTTATCCTTTAATATTAGGTTGATTGGGAATTAGGTTTCATAATTTATTTTAGTTTGCGTTCCATAAGGTTATTATGATCTCATGATGTAAGTCATGGGTTTAATCGGTTGACTCGGGTGGTTTTTTATGTCCTTTTTTAACTGATTTTTTTTAAAAATTTATCCTTCAACATTGGGTTGATTAAGAATTGTGCTTTATGATTTGCTTTGATTTACTTTCTATGAGATTGCCCCAATTTAATGACCTAGATTTGACAAGTTAACCCTAGTTGACTCCACTCAATTTTTTAGTTGAATTTTGTTTTCAATTTCATCATTTATTATTGGTTTGATTGAGAATTGATTTTAATAATTTTTTATTTGCTTTCCATAAGACTATCAAGTTCTCATGGCCTAAGTAAGAATTCTATAGGTTAACCTAAGTTAATCTGAGTCGATATAACATGTTGTTGTTTCAATATTTTAAAAAAATATTATCTTGATTTTTTTTAGCTAAATTACATTCTTATTGGTCATTCTGGTTATTTTTTAACTTACCAAGTCAATCATGTCACATTAGGTTAATTTCCATAATTATTTTTGTTAAAAAGCACTTTAACACCTTAATATTTTTTTTTATATTTAAAACAAATTTGATCTGATTTACAGCATAGCTCGACAATGATATAGTTTTTATTCTAAAATGAAAGTGCAAGGATAGTAATTTTTTTATTAAAAAAAATGATAACAGTTATCACTAGTTTTGAGGAAATATTCATCAAATTAATAAAATATGGATGGTAAAAAAGGTTAATTTAATACAAATTACATTCCCACGTAGGAATAGATATCTGGGAAATCAACTTTCGTAGACATATCAAATATAAAAATGTCTACATCTCAAATGTCTTCCCCTTCGGAATCTCATAACTTTTTTTTTTTATTCGAGGAAACCCCAATCTCCGAAAAGCGCAGTTTGTGGGCCCAAGTGAGCGAGTAAAACCCCGGCTGTCCCAGGTTCTTACAAGAGGTGCACGCCTTGACTCGAACTCGAGACCTGCTGTGCAGATCTCAAGCCCTTTGCCATCACGCTACGCTCCTTGGGGACTTCAGAATCTCATAACGAATGCCCGCTAGATGTACATATGGCATGTACACAAATTTAATGAAAAGAATTATTAAAAGTACTTAACAAAGAAAAAAAGAAAAAGAAAAGAATTATTATGCAAATGTCATCTAATATCTAATATGATTGATTCCTGTTTATAGAAAAACAGTGAGCTACTATAATAGTTACGAGATGACATGTCGTACGCTGCCACAGGCTTAAAAAACAAATATACTTGATAGTGTTATAATTGTAAACCAGCGCTAGATAAGTAATAAAAACTAAAGGTATGATGGAACTAATATTTCATGACGGAAAAAAAAGTTGTGTTGGTGATAAAAAAACATAGAGACTGAACAAAATGATTTATAGCAATCCACAGTGTTTTGTGAGGAAATATATAGTACTTTCGCCACATGATTTAGCTTTTCTGTTAATAAAAAGCAAAAAAAATTACAAAGTTAAATTCTCTACCAACTTAATATTAAAACAAAAAAACCAACCAAGATAATTTTGGAAGGAAAAAAACCCATGAGGAAAAACATTGTAGCAATTGCCAATGTTTTGTGAGGAAAACTACAGTGCTTTCTCCAATAAAATAGACAAAGATAATTTTAGAAAAAATCATAAAAAACTATTTAGAGAAATACTATAGCAATTCACAGTATTTTATGAGAAAAGCTTCAACTTTTTTCCCATATAATTTAACTTTATTGTAATTATAATTCTTAACCAACTCAATATTAAAAAAAAAATCGACAAAAATAATTTTGAAAAAAATCATAAAAAAATCATATGGAAAAACACTGCAACAATTCATATTATTTTAAAGAAAAAAATTACAAAGTTAAATTCTCAATAAGCTCAATATTAAAAAAATAAAATCGACAGAGACAATTTTAGAAAAAAAAAACAAAAAAAAAACAGGAAAAAACAGGGAAAAAAAATCATATTGGAAACACTTTAGCAATTCACAGTGTTTTGTGATGAAAGTTGCAGTGCTTCCCCACATGATTTAGCCTTATTTGTAATGACTTGTAATTGTAATTCTCAACCAACTCAATATTAAAAAAATAAAATTGACAAAGATAATTTTGAAAAAATTATAAGAAAAAAAATCATGTTGAGAGACACTCTAGCAATCCACAGTGTTTTGTGAGGAAAGTTACAATGCTTTCCCCACATGATTAAACTTTATTACAAAGTTAAATTCTAACCAGCTTAATAGTGAAAAAATAAAATCGATAAAGATAATTTTGGAAAAAAATATTACAAAAAAAAAACACAAAAGAAAATGGAAAAAAAAACCATGTGGGAAAAAACACTACGGCAATTCACAGTAATTTGCGAGGAAAGTTACAGTGTTTTTCTCACATATTGTAACTGTAATTTTTAACAAGCTCAATAATAAAAAATAAAATCGAAAAAGATAATTTCAGAGAAAATAATAATAAAAAAAAAACCATGCGGAGAAACACTGTAGCAATCAACAAAGTTTTAAAGAAAAAAATTAAAAAACTAAATTCTCAATCAGCTCAATATTAAAAAAATAAAATCAACAAATATAATTTTAAAAAATAAAATAATAAAATAGAAAAATAATGTGGGAAAACACCGTAGCAATCCACAGTATTTTAAAAGAAAAAAATTACAAAGTAAAATTTTTAACTAGCTCAATATTAAAAAAATAAAATCAAAAAAGATAATTTTAAAATAAAAAATAAACAAAAAAGGGGAAAGTTAGAAAAAAAAGAAAAATAATTTTGAAAAAAAAATAAACGAAAAAATAAGAAAAAAGGGGAAAGTTGGAAAAAAAAGTGAATAAAAAAGGATGAAAAAAAAAAATAAAAAAAAAATAGGAATGCACTTGAACATTAAATTTCTCACACTCTTTAGCTTATTAATTAATTTTTATGAGGTGCTAATTTGTCACTAAGTTAAATTTCCACAATATTTAAGGCATTAAGTTTTAGTGTAACCTTCTATTTTATCAGGAAATTGCTATTTAATTATTGCTCAAAGTCTTGCAAACAGAAGATGAATTAAAAGTAACAATCTTGAATATATTACCAACAATTAAAACAAAAAACAAATCTTAAATAAATAAGAGAGAGAGAGGAATGAAGAACTGTGATAAGAAACCTAAAAATCCACAAAATCAAAACTTTCAGACAAAAATTTCAGATTTAGTAACCTACCCATTAAACTCCACACAAACCACCATCTCATAGAGCAATCTTTTAGGGTTATCGTGAACACTGAACCTCATAACAGTTAATAAAGCTGAGAGTGAAATACTTTGAACAGCCACATTTCTGCATCATAGACAATTCCACACAAAAATTTAGTCACTCCATTTATTCAGAAGTCCAGACAGATCAGATCAAGAAGGTAAGATTTGAAACTATTACATGATCAGATCACGTAAATTCCACAAGATGAGGGAGGCTGTGGTTCATGGAATGGGGCTTGAGCCAATCCCACCAAACTGAACCCTGCTCATCAATGGTTCCCTTACCACCTAGACCAGCAAATAAATATCAGGTGAGCGAGCAGCAATGGATACCAAGCAAACATTATACTAAATATTAAAACGCATGGAATATTCGCTGTAGGTGGCAGCATTGCTCATGCATGTACAAATTATTATGGATGGCCTATTTATTTTTTGATAATTTATTTTGGTCCTCAAAGTTTTATTTTAGGCGATTTGATCCTAATTTAAGATCAATTGCTTCTGATTTCTTAGTCAATGGTGAAATTGGAATAATAGAGATCGTAATGAAAAAGACATCAAATATGGGTAGCGTGTTAGAAGTTTCGGGAAAGATATACTTTGGTCTTTTAATTTTTAAAATAACGCGAATTATATGATTTTGGTGCCTCAATTGTTTTCAAATGCAATTTTGATATAAAAATTTATTTTTGTTATTTTTTAGTCCCTAATTGAGAGAAAAAAATATTGTTGACATCAATTTATGCCACAAAAAGATCGATGTTTGTGTCAAATAGTTTTATTTAATAAGGAGAGTTCATATTAAGTGTTTTTTTTTTTTTTTTTTACCTTTAAAGTTTATAAAATAATAGATCTAAACTCAATTTGATTTTTGGTTTCGTGTTGATTTTGGTTTTTGGAATGATTTTTTTATCATTGATAGGTTTATATGGTTTATAATGGTTTCAAAGGTGTTTTATGTAAACAATGTGTTGAAAAACTGGTTTTTGTTGTCAAAGAAACTTAAGTCCTGATTTTTCAGCAACCATTGTGGCCAGAATCTGGGTTTAATTAGACGATGTGTAGTCTGATTTTTTTTAAAAAAAAATTAGATGGAAGGCATGTCGTCCACTCCAATTCCAACAAAAAAAATAAGGGTCCAGTTGCAAGGGTCTACCAAGGCAAGCTCACGCGTGGGTTCTAATAATATAGGCCAAGCCCATCAATATCATACCTTTGCTTTTTTTTTTTTTTTTCTAAAATATATTTTTTCTAATTCTTTTTAAAAATTAAAGTTTTTATATTGTTTTTTCTCTAAATTATTATTTATATTTATATTTTTTGTTATGCATTTAAATTTGAAAACTTCTTATGGTTTTTTTTTTTATCTTTTATATAGATGAACTTTACTTTTTTAAATAAAAAATATTTTCAGATAATATTTCTAATATGTGCAACCTTGTATAATTTTTTTTATTTTATTCAATCAATTTAATTTGTGTTTCTATTTCTATTATCGTTTGCTTATATAAAAATATTATTTAATAAAAAAATTTATTAAACACAATCGGATAAATATATTTTTTTACGAGAT
>Ga0307518_10002971_pt1 | contig 12290 bp, 15 predicted proteins | sample 25_EM_MG_FD_203889 | JGI IMG/M metagenome (GOLD analysis project Ga0307518, IMG submission 203889) | Populus trichocarpa ectomycorrhiza microbial communities from riparian zone in the Pacific Northwest, United States - 25_EM | ecosystem: Host-associated > Plants > Roots > Unclassified | place... | reverse complement strand
TTAATCTAATTAATTGAGTTTTTTTCTTTTTATATTTTAAAACTTTAATTCAAACTCTTACAAATTTATTAATTGCAAGAAATTGATTTAATGAATAAGGAGTTGTGTGTTTTTATTTATTTATAGGGTTTAAATTTTAAAATTAATATTTTTTAAATGTAATGCATTATTAAAATCATTAAAAAAATACTTAAATACAATATTTTTTATTTTGAATTAGGGAGAGCAAACTTTTTATTAGGTATTTTTTTTATAAATAATAGTAGTTGAAATCCATGTTTTTTTATTTTTAACAAGTCACTTGATTAACCTGTTTAATATTTTTTTAAATAAAATAATATTATTTTGAATTAATCTAGTGAACTTGCATTTTAAATTTTGAATCAGATGACATAAGAGGGTGTATGGGGTTGAAATAAATAAATCCTTAAAATAGATAAATATAGTTAAACCTCATCATTAACTCTTTACTAAGCTATCTATCCACTTCAAACTTGCTTAGTTTAGAAGATTAATCATTTTTTTAATTTTTCTTTAATTTTCAACTTGTTATGACTAATCATCTAAGTTTAGAATTTTGATCCTCTTTACAAATCCAATCCCCACAGATTCGACACCATGACTTCTACTGAGAATAGACCCCTCTTTTAAGTCCTTCAATTTTTTTCCCTTTTCATGCTTCGCTATTAGATTTTCTTCTGTACTTCGCAAGCCATAGCAGCTGCTAGCTAGCTACAGGGGCAGTGCAGAGATGACCATAGCTAGGCTTGCTCGTCAGGCAAAAAGGCCACGCGGGTTTTGTGTAAAGATGACGGCAGTGGCAGTAATGGGGTTTTGCTTTATATTTGTTTGGTCTATGTTTTCTTCTTCTTCTACCTCAGCAACCACTCAAAGGGAGAGCTTTGATGATATTGCTGAACCAGTTGCGGGAAACACCAGGGTAAGCAGACCTCATACTCAGTCTAGAGAGAGAGAGAAAGAAAAGCATGAACCAAGTAGAGTAAATGAGAAGCAAAATGGTGAATCTGATTTGGATTTGAAGAAAGATGAGAAAAAGATTAATGGGTCTGTTTCTTTGGTTGTTAATGAGCATGAATCTAGGAGAAAGGATAAAAAGGAAGAAGCTTCACTTGAGAGAAAAGAGAAAGATGATGGTACTAAGAAGTTGCCTAATGAGGGGGAGAAAGATAATCAAGGGCAAGAGGAATCAGGGGATGAAGAATCAGAAAAGGAAGAGGAGGAAGGTGAAGTGGTGGATGGTAAGAAAGAGGCGAATGATGGTGAAAATACTGAAGGGAATGGTGATATTCAAGGAGATGGTGATTTGATTCAAAATGCTGATCAAGAATCTGTGGAGGAAGTGGAACATGAGAGTGCTGGATCGAAAAGCACAGGCAAGAAGAGGAAAATAAAGGGTCCTGTGTTTGATCCAAACGCACATTACAGTTGGAGGTTATGTAGCACAAGAAGCAAGCATAATTATATGCCTTGCATTGACATTGAGAGTGGCACTGGAAGGTTGCAAAGTTATAGGCATACTGAGAGAAGTTGCCCGAAAACACCTCCAATGTGTCTTGTTCCACTCCCTCATGAGGGGTATGGAACCCCGGTCCATTGGCCTGAAAGCAAATTGAAGGTATATGCACGGGTTCTGTTTCCTCTTTGAATTTTAGTAAGCGGAAAGGTAAGGTCTACTCGATGTTCTCATGTGCTTGTTTCTGTTATTTGTTTGCAGGTATTGTATAGCAATGTGGCACATCCAAAACTTGCTGCATTTATTAAGAAAAATAGTTGGCTGGTGCAGTCTGGAGAATATCTTACCTTTCCTCAAAACCAGTCTGAATTCAAGGGTGGAGTTCAGCATTACCTCGACTCCATTGAAGAGGTGAGATTTTTTTTTTCCTGTCTGCAGCTCAGTAGCACCAGTACGCATGTCTCTTCAAATGCAACTAGCCAGCTAATCTCTATTATGGATTTGGTTTTGATAGATGGTGCCTGACATTGAGTGGGGAAAGAATATTCGTGTAGTGTTGGATATTGGATGTACAGATTCAAGCTTCGCAGCATCTCTCCTTGATAAGGAGGTGTTAACATTATCACTTGGGCTGAAGGATGATCTAGTTGACCTTGCTCAGGTTGCCCTCGAGCGGGGTTTTCCTACAGTAGTCAGCCCTTTTGGGAGTAGAAGGCTTCATTTCCCTAGTGGTGTTTTTGATGCTATTCACTGTAGTGGGTGCAGCATTCCTTGGCATTCCAATGGTTTGCAATTTCTTATCCCTTTTTTTTACTTCTTGCATTATTTTCCTTTCTTTAACCTTGATTTCTTTTTTCCTGTTTCTCCTCTCCTCTTTTAATTTTGCTGTTAATATCATGGTGCTTTTCCAATTTTCAGGGGGCAAACTTCTCCTTGAGATGAATAGGATTTTAAGACCTGGTGGATACTTTATTTTGTCGACTAAACATGACAATATTGAAGAGGAAGAAGGTTTGATCCCATATGCTTTCAAAACTTTTCTTTGTCTACCATGATGCGGAGCAAATCAAACTGTCAAAGAAGTTTGATACTTTTATTTGTATCATCTCTCTAGTCAATGAGTTTATTGAGGTATATTTTACTTTTGGGGCATCAAACAGGTGAACTGGTCTACTTAGTATCTTAAGGTATATTTTCCTCATAGGCAGTTGATGTAGCATGTGCAGAAATGTATCACAAAAAGGCTGCGACCATTGCAGATTCAGAAACTTTATCAACCTATTTTTTCTACTTAGAACTTCCAAAATTGAGTTGGGTTTTTGGTTAGACTTCAGGATGCAGTCAAACCAGTTGCTTGCTTTCTGTTACCTGGAGAAGCAGTCATTTGCCCATATTTTCTTACATTGTTTTATTGTCACATGTGTGAAACATTTATTCTGTTGCTTGTTGCATTAGCATCGAAGCTTATTTACTTCCATCATACAATTCTTTTCTTTCCAGCTATGACCACATTGACAGCATCTGTCTGTTGGAACGTTCTGGCTCATAAAACTGATGAAGTGGGTGAAGTGGGTGTCAAAATATATCAAAAGCCCGAGTCAAATGATATATATGGGTTGAGGAGACGGAAACATCCACCTCTGTGCAAGGAAAATGAAAATCCAGATGCAGCCTGGTAAGCCTAGGCTATTTTGTTTTGATGATGTATCTTCATGTTTTAGCATGACTTTAATATCAATATTCATGTTCCGTCAGTGGATGAAACTTCAGTTAAGCACTGGTTTCCAGTCCCATGTTATCAAACTCCAGTGCCCTTTAACTTGGTGACTGCAACTTCTTTTGTCAGGTATGTTCCTTTGAAGACTTGCTTACACCCTGTTCCATCTGCAATCGAACAACACGGGACAGAGTGGCCTGAGGAATGGCCTAAGAGGCTTGAAACTTATCCTGACTGGATGAACAATAAAGAAAAACTGGTTGCTGATACCAACCACTGGAAAGCTATTGTTGAGAAGTCTTATCTCACGGGAATGGGAATTGACTGGTCAAATATCCGGAACATTATGGACATGAAAGCCATCAATGGAGGGTATGCTAACTGAACAATTTCAATTTCTTTTTGAAAGTTTCAGTCTCTTGTTTAAACAATTCACGAGGTGATGTGGTTAAAGCCCTTACATAAATTCTACCAGCACTTTTTACTTGTGTAAACAGTTTAAAACTTTTTATAAAAAAGTTGCAATTATCTTCATCTGGAAATTCAGATTTGCTGCTGCTCTTGCACAACACAAGGTTTGGGTGATGAATGTGGTTCCCGTCCATGCACCAGACACACTTCCTATCATATACGAACGTGGGCTAATTGGTGTCTATCATGACTGGTGCGAGTCCTTTGGCACATATCCAAGATCATATGATCTGTTACACGCCGATCATCTATTTTCACGGCTCAAGAACAGGTCAAATTACTTCTCCAGTTCTGCCTTGTCCATACCTACCACCTAATCGTTATTCTTTGCACATAGAACTTTGCTGTGCTCTTATCGCTCATAGAGCCCACCTCACCAGGTTACTCAACTAGCAGTTTGTTGCTTAGGTGTTCAGTGCAATATGCCAACATGATTTCTTTAGTGTTTCTAGCAAGCGAGTCCAAGGGATTTTAGTTCAGGAATCTATCCCATTTGAACCATGAAGTTTGTTTCTTTGTATGCATCAGAATGCTGCGTTTAGTTAGAGAATATAGTTTTGATCACTCATCCAAATGTTAAATGTAACTTCAGGTGTAGACAGGCTGCATCGATTGTCGTCGAGATGGATCGTATGTTACGACCAGGAGGCTGGGCAGTTATACGAGATAAGGTTGAGATACTAGATCCACTAGAGGGAATACTGAGAAGTTTGCATTGGGAGATTCGCATGACATACGCTCAGGATAAAGAGGGCATACTGTGTGCACAAAAAACCATGTGGCGCCCTTAAAACTCACCTCATGAATATGTACAGTGAGTGGTTGCGAGATGAAAGTAAAATAGATGGAAGGCAAATTTTTTTTAGCTTCTGCCTTCGACACTGAATGTTCATTTACTGTGAAATATATGCTCAATCACTCATTTTTACCTCATCTACCAATTGAGAATCTACCTTTTACATTGGTTTTCGTGACATATATTCAATCTGCACTTTTTCTCTATTTTCCCCGTTATTTTTGCATCCGTATTAGTGTGAAAGGAAGGTTTGGCTTCTTCAAGTTGTTCAAGAATAGTTGTGTTGAGCTCTCTGCAAGTCCAGTTGTGTTTTCTTTCTTTTATCAAAGTCGATATGCATTGATGGTCAGATGTTATGTCGATAGAAAGAGGAAGCCAAGCTTCATATCCGGTGGACAGAGGCGGAACAACGCTCATTTGTATATCTATTTTTTCAACGCTAATCAAACACAATGGTTTGATCCAAAGATAATTTAATGAGCAAGAAGCATGGGCCCATTAAAATTCCCACGGGCTTAAAGGCTGACGAAATATGGGTCATAACTCATAACGGCGTCAGCCCATCATCTCTGCTTGAAAAAACGGCCGTCGTCTTCTTCCTCTCCAGTCTTTACCTCCCAAACTGTGGCTTCAAATCAAACAATGAAAAGGAAACACACTTGCGCCACTCTCTCTTCAAGACTTCAACAGTCCCTCACTTCCCCTAAAAGCAAGTAAATAACCATCATGCCGCTAACCTCCACTCCCGCTCGCTTAACTCTCCTTGCTCTCCTCTCCGCCACCACAATCTACTGCTTCTACAAATCTCGCCGCCTCAAAAAAATCTCCCTAAACCCTAACCCTAACAAACCCAAACTCTTCTTCATCTCCCAAACTGGCACTTCCAAAACCCTAGCTCATCGTCTCCACAATCTCCTAGCCTCAAACAATCTCCATTTTGACCTCATCGACCCTCAGAATTACGAGCCTGAGGACCTCTTCAAAGAAAAATTGGTCATAATTATCGCTTCCACTTGGGAAGATGGTAAACCGCCTCAAAATGCCAAATTCTTCGCGAATTGGCTTGCCGAAAGCGCTGACGACTTTCGTGTCGGTTCGTTGATGCTCTCGGAATGTAAGTTCGCGGTTTTTGGTGTAGGAAGTAGAGCTTATGGCGAGACATTTAATGCTGTGGCTAAAGATTTTTCGCGGCGGTTGAGGGATTTGGGAGCGAAGGAGGTTGTGGGAGTTGGGGAGGGTGATGTGGATGGTGGTGAATTGGATGGGGTTTTTGAGGAGTGGAGTGGGAGATTAGCTAGGGTTTTGAAAGGAGAGAGTGTGGAGAATGGAGAGGTTTGTGGAAATGGAGTGGTTGTTATTGATGAGAGCGATGACGATGAGGACGATGGTGGGGTGGAATCGGACATTATTGATCTTGAAGATATTGCGGGTAAAGGGCCGTCAAGGAGGTCACTTGCCGTGGCTCAAAGTAATGGGAAATTAAATGGAGAGAATGGGAAATTGAATGGTCAAAAAGAAATGGTGACTCCGGTGATCAGAGCAAGCTTAGAAAAGCAGGTATAAAATCAAACAACATTTCTAGTTATGAATTCTTCACGCAGCCGTGTTTTTGCTCTGTGAAATTTTTGGTTTCCTAATTTCAGTTTCGGTATTGAATTTGCAGGGATACAAAATCATTGGTTCGCATAGTGGTGTTAAGATTTGTAGATGGACCAAATCACAACTTAGAGGGCGAGGAGGTTGCTACAAGCACTCTTTTTATGGAATCGAAAGTCATAGGTGATTGATTTATTATTGTTTTATGTATGTTTTACTCTCCGTTTTGTGATTTGTATTCTCTTGTTTGGGTTGTGAATTGTTGAACTTCTTTCTTTATAAGAGATTGGAAACATGCTCGATATCATTTGATTGAATAGGTGACCATATTCTACCAGTAAAGATTTGTTTGCTGCGGTCCCAGTGTCATATGCTCATAAAGATTTTTCCCAATCATCTTTAGTTTGTAAAGTTGATTTTATAGTATGGTTTATATTTCTTGGTTATAATGTTTGCCTTCTCTGGGAGTCGTGATTTTTAAACTTGAATGAGCAGGTGCATGGAGGCAACTCCTAGTTTGGCATGCGCCAACAAATGTGTTTTCTGTTGGAGACATCACACAAATCCTGTAGGAAAGAGTTGGCAGTGGAAAATGGATGATCCTCTGGAGATTGTGAATTCTGCCATTGATCTGCATACAAAGATGATTAAGCAAATGAAAGGAGTTCCTGGTAATCTTTGTCCTCGTGTCACTGTTGTTGGGGAAGGTCCTTTAGAATTATGAACTGTTGTGTCCATTAGAATTATGAACTGTTGTATGTGTATGTTCATGCAGTAGATATGCATTCTGCTCCTAATGCGAGATGATAAGTCTTAAAACTATCATGCTGTCATGACATGATGTTGCCCAATCTGAGTCACTCATGGCATTTAATGGGGGCAACCACCTGACCCTATTATACTCAGGCCTATATTGGGATTCATCCTTGAACGCAATTAGTTAGCCCAGGTCAGAAGTTTGGGGGTGAGAACTCTAGTAGATTTATATGATTTCACTAGCCTATAGCAGAGGGGTTTCTGTGTTTGAGGGGTGTGGTGAGGCAATACTTTTGGATGTGTACATAACCTGAATCATTTACTTAAGTCTAGAAGTTCCTGGACTTGAGTATCTTTGCGTGATTTTTAATAAATATTTTCTTTTTTGAAACCTCAAGTATCCAATTGCTTGAAGAGTTATCCTATTGATAAATTGATCTTTCTTTTGGAAAGTGCTTTGAACTATGATATATACTTTTTGTAGAATTATAATTTGGGGATGAAGTTTATTATTTTTTCAAACCTTTTCCTTTCCGCTATACTGGATCATCCACTGCATTTACTAGCACATTGTATTCCTGCAGGTGTTACTCTTGAGCGATTGAATGAAGGTCTCTCTCCCAGGCATTGTGCTTTATCACTTGTTGGTGAACCTATTATGTATCCAGAGATTAATACACTAGTGGATGAGCTGCACCGAAGGCAGATATCCACATTTCTAGTAACAAATGCACAGTTCCCTGAGAAGATTCTAATGCTGAAGCCTGTAACCCAGGTATGAAGGCTCCTCCTGTTTAGCTCTCTGTTGAAGTAGAATCTGGTGTCTACAGATTCATGTACTCTTGCTGATGGAACAAAACTATTTGATATAATTGATGCATGCAGTTATATGTCAGTGTAGATGCTGCAACAAAGGAAAGCCTGAAGGCAATTGATAGACCACTTTTTGGTGATTTTTGGGAGCGATTTATTGTAAGTTCCTTTCTAGCCAAACGATCTGTTGCTTTGTAATCTAAGCCTTGTCCATGATGAATGGATTGGAGATCTTTATGTCTGCATAATAGCCTTTTTTTTCTTGTGCCTACATGGAGAGCTAAATGCTCTCTATTGTTTTTGAGGGCCTAAATTTGATTTGCCTTTACCTAATAATGTTTTTGGGTTTTCATTGGCATTGAAGCATGTTTTGGAACCCATCAGATCATGGGTCCCCTCTCCTGTATCCTATGGACAAGATGTATGATCATGCGACAGTATTCATGCTAGCACTTCAAATTTTTACTAATTTTTCATGCTTGTTGTAACGTATGGCAATTCCTTTGCAGGATTCTTTGAAATCCCTCAAGGAGAAGCAACAACGGACTGTTTATCGTCTGACACTGGTTAAAGGGTGGAACACAGAGGATTTAGATGCTTATTTTAACCTCTTTAGCGTTGGACAGCCTGATTTCATTGAAATCAAAGGCGTTACCTACTGTGGATCGTAAGCTGTTTAACCTATCATGTTTTGCACTTAGCAATGCTGTGATTAATAATCTTGTTTTCCCATACAGGTCCGCCACATCAAAGTTGACGATGGAGAATGTGCCTTGGCATTCTGATGTGAAAGCTTTCTCAGAGGCCATGGCTCTTAAAAGCAAAGGGGAATATGAGGTTGCTTGTGAGCATGTCCACTCATGTTGTGTCCTTTTGGCAAAAACTGAGAAGTTCAAAGTTGATGGCCAATGGTTCACTTGGATAGATTATGACAAGTTCCATGATCTGGTTGTTAACAGCACCAATATCATTCTTTCGGAAGTACTTTTCAATAATTAAGACTCGCTAACCAATTATTTTCTCATGAAAATGCAGGTTGCTTCTGGTAAACCTTTCGATAGCAAGGACTACATGGCTGCCACACCATCTTGGGCTGTTTATGGAGCTGACGAAGGTGGATTTGATCCGGATCAATCTCGGTATAGGAAAGAGCGACATCATAAAACCAACCACTGATCAACCAGGTTAGAGATCAGAATCAGCATTGAAATAAAAAATTCAGACACATAAAATGATTGCCTAAAACGTTGAATGAAATTACTGTCATGCTATTGTGTCTGCGATGATGTGTTTCGTTACCCAAAATTGATCTTTTGTCGTTAATTATTAGGTTATGGTGTTTTGTACACTTGTAAAACAGTTTTGCATTCCCTGGCTATAGATAGGGAAAAGGTGAGAGTCTATTACACATGTATCAAAAGTTTTGTTTTTTAGAAAGAGAAAGCTGAGTTATGGCAAAGCAATAGATATAGAGAGATTCTCTACTCCCTCAATTTTAAACATCTTCACCATTTTCATTGAAAAAGTTGCATCATACGTTTGTTTTTTACCCTCCTGTGCTCGTGGTTTTACTCTATGTTTGTTGAAGTGGGCACCAACACCAGTCGCGAGTTGTTTCTTCTTACATTTACACTGCCTTGGTGCACTCACCCGTCACCGCACTCACCATCCACCTGACTTTACATCGCTGTCGTGCATGGGGAAATTTTGACTTGAAGACGACTGTGCATGCAGGTTGAAGAATTTCGTGACTCTTAAGTTGGGCAATTCCTCGTATTTACTAAAGCATTTTTTTTATTTCAACTTTTTCCTTGCATTCTGCCACCAAAAATGCTCGCCTCTGTTTTTACCTTGTTCGTTGCTTCTCCGCCCCGTCAGAGTCAGTGATGGAGAGAGAAAGATTTTAGATATATCGTTGCCTGCATGTCTAGGAAGTGGTTCTTAACCACGTGAAGTTCAACAACATGATTTTATTATCTAAGTGCTTTCTGTCAAACAAAGTTGTAAGATGAGATTTATATTATTTTTTAATATAATTTTTTAAGTGAAAATATTTTGGGCGTGAAGTTTTCAACTCAAAAATTTAAGTTATTAAATGAAATTTTAAAATATGATTTATATTATTTTTATTTTTCATTAGAATTTTTAATGGAAGAAACGCCAAACCCCCCACCTCCTGGATGAAGGAGAGGCCTACCGTAAAGACAACCTACTAGCCAACATGGTAGCCTGCTATCCCTCGTGTCTCGTGTGCTGCCTTGAAGTATAATTCTCACCGCTCGGTTGGTAGAGTTTTTTGATACATGATATTATAAGTAATATAATGGTCTTACTACTATGATTTATTGAGATTTAGCCTTATATCACTATGTTTTTCACTGATGCAAGAGCCGATATATTAGTTATCAGTCGAGTAGCTTATCATTAAAATAAGGCATGTGGTTTTGAAAAGGAAAAAAAAAATCAAATTAGGTTTTATCCAAGTTTAGATAGGAACATGAGGTCATGGGTTGATTGGCTTAGCTGGCCTAATGATGTTAATTTCCACTTGATTCAATTTAAAAAATCCAGCGTGGGTCAAGTATTGAGCTGGCCGGTGGATCTGCGGGACCGAGCCATTTTCATAACACTGAGAATAGGCTCTGTGATTAACAAGCCCCCAATCAAACAGTAGCTTGTCTAGATTTTTCAGGTGGGACAACAACTTGCAGGCTTGGCCCTCTGGTAGATACGGACTGGTCCCAGCGCGTGTTAAGTCACCGTCCTATACCTGACTTGTAAGAAGGCATCTCGTCCCTTTTCTTCCTCTCTTTATTCTACGCATGATTCTATTGGGTGTTTTTTTTCTTACTTGGTTCTTACAGCCCTCAAATTAGATTTCCAATAATGTAAGGATTTTGTTACTAAACCTTTTTATTTTTTAATTACATCCCAGGATTTCAAAATCCGTAAATGTTATTTGATTTTCAAACAACATTATGATGGTTGTTAGATTATTTAAAACATTTAGATGAAGTATTTTACTTAGTTGTAGTTTTTAATAAATTAGTGGCATGATTGAGATAAAATAAAATAAAAATCAAGATTTTCTTTTATTAATTTTAATTGATTCGGTTGAAAATGGGTGGAGAGGACAAGAAATTTGTACTCAATTTGTCCTTTATATAACGGGAGTAAAGTCTTTCTGATTGTCCTGTTCCTTGTGCCTAAATTTGCAGCCTCTTCTCTCGTGTTTTTATTTTCTTTTGATCTGGTCGCATTAGGCCATGACTAACAACTGCTGTCTACTGCTACACTCGAAACGTTCTCTTTGGCTTTTGCCCCTGTATTTCTCTCCTCCCCCACCGCGCACCAAAAGCAATTATCCATCACGCACTGTTCTCTCCTCCTCCACCGCGCACCAAAATGTTGACCATCGATGTCAGTGATTAGTTTTCTACGCGGCTTCGTTGGGGTTTATAGTTGTAAATTTTTTTAAAAAAAAAAAGTGATGATAATAATTATTTTTTTTATTTGAAATATATTTAAATAATATATTTTTTATTTTTTAAAAAATTATTTTTAATATCACTATGTTAAAACTGTGTAAAATTATAAAAAAATTCTAAAATTCTAAAAAATGCTTTTTGAACATAAAAGTAAACACACTTGCATTACAGGGAGGAATGCGGGTTAGAATAAAAATGCAACTATATTTGTAAATAGGAAAATCAATTCTTGAGTCTAGTATGATTCTAGTTAAGTTATTAGTTGAAAAGGACCTCAACTTTCTTCGCATTCCATATGTTTCACAAGAAAATAAAAGGAATTTTTTTTCATCCATCATGGAAACCATCTCAAATAAACATGAATGATATGCAAAATCCTCTCGATGAACCAAGATTTTATCAAAATATCTTTATATATCTTTATAAAAAAATATTATATTAAGAAAACACAGACGGGTATAATTTATACAGGTATAACTATGATGGCTTGACCAACCTAGGAGAACATGTATAAAATATGCACATTAGCTTAGAGTTAGTCATCCAAGATCATGACTCAATATGCAAGATACTCCCTGTAATCTTTAGAGGGTTTGTACATGTTTGGTATAACAACTTGGAACCAATTCTATTGAATGATTTAGTGACCTTTGTGCCAAGCTAGTAACACACTTTAACACTAGCATACCAGTCGATAAAAACTCCATATAACTTTTTAGTGTTGCCCATCATAAAAAAGAGTCTACATGAGCATATTTGTGGAGATTCAATGAGGAGATACTCAAGATAAAAAAATTATTTGAGACAGTAGCCTTGGAAGCCTTGATAGGAGGAGTAAAGGAACATTCCCTTAGGAGAAAACTTCATGTCTTACAAGATAGAAGTTTGTCCAAAGTTAAGCAATTTATGAAAAATCACATATGAATTACAGATGCTAGTTTGTTACGACAAGAATCTCTTTGTTTTTATAAGAACAACTAGATGAATGACCTTTGAAGTAAAGTAAATACAATATTCAAAGTAAATATTTTAATCTCACCTCAAGACATGTTTCCTTTTAATAATCTTCATTGTACCTATAACTCAGATCACCTTAAAATATATAATTTTTTATAAGAATACAAGATTTTTAAATATAAATAATTTATTTAAAATGAATTTATTTTCTTCATGTGACGA
>Ga0307518_10002970_pt1 | contig 12291 bp, 8 predicted proteins | sample 25_EM_MG_FD_203889 | JGI IMG/M metagenome (GOLD analysis project Ga0307518, IMG submission 203889) | Populus trichocarpa ectomycorrhiza microbial communities from riparian zone in the Pacific Northwest, United States - 25_EM | ecosystem: Host-associated > Plants > Roots > Unclassified | place... | reverse complement strand
TATTTGAGATAATTTATGAAATTATATTTTTTTTTAATTTCATTCTCATTCAACTTTTTAATTTGTAAGATTTGTTCCTCATTATTTTAATAAACTTGAGAAAAATAAAACATTAATAAGTTATTTTCCAGCTCATTTTTCATGACATAACCAAACACTGGAAAGTGTTTTCCAACTTATTTTTTATTATACTGTCAAACATCAAAAAATATTTTTTCAAAATTTATTTTTCCTAAAATTTATTTTTAAAAAAATAAATACTTTTCAGCAGTCTTCTTCGAAGATGCATCGAATGGTTGATTTACAAGCAAGAAGTTTCCAGTTAGCCATCCCTGTAGCCATGGAGTCTCTCTTACGCAGCGTGTATGACCCAAAAAACCACAAGTCTTCATCTCCAAAGTTCAGACTGGAAATTAATCTTTTAACTGTAAAGTTCGAAAGAGAATTAAATTCTAATCACTGTGTTAATTGTTAAACTTACAATTATTAAAAAAATAAAAAATAAAAAGACCTGCTTTGTTTTGTTTTCAAACTCCAGAAAGTGAAGATCTTGAGACCTAGGGATAACAAGAAACCACTCTAGTTAAATACACCAAAATTTTCCATCTCTTGTGAAAATTATTTTATTAAATTTACCTTATATTTATCACATTTATTCAATTACTATTACTAAAACAATTAAAACTGAACAACGTACTAATAGGTCAATTTTACTGTTCATATAAACACTAAAATTGTGAAATTTACTTTTAGAGAGATCATTACAGCTACAACTCTGCAAGGGTATGGATGCTCTTAGAGCATCCAATTCATGCTTCTTATTTTGCAGCTTAAATTTTAGCTAAAAAATCATTTTAATTAGTTATCTTTATTAAAATAAAATAAAAAACATGCTCTTTAAAACAAATATTTGCAGCAGCAGTTACAAATTCCAACGCTAGCTGATCATCTTTTTTAAAAACATAGTAAGAAATTGCCCTAGTTTTGGCACCATATATCTTATTTGTCCATAAAAGCTATGAATACAATAGATTACTAAGATTATCAACTACCAGACAATCTTGAACTTGCTTGCATGCCAACAACACTAATCCAGTATTTGACTATACTTTCTATTCTCGATCTTTATTGGTATCGTAGTCATCACGGTGAAGTCTTCGAATCGAGGGGAAGATATTTCAACATTTTCTGGAGGTAATTTGTGTAGTCATTAAGTTGTAGACCAAGCTCCCCCCAACACTAGCAACAAGGTTAAGAACAACTCATTAAGGAGAAAAAATCAATGATTTTCCCTGAAAAATCAAAGTCGAAACAAGAAACAACCTATCCATTGTTTACTTCTTGCTAGCTACAATGACCCGACAATGATGTTTACATCAAAATTCAAATGCTATACTTGATGGGGGAAAATGGTATTTTGCAGGAAAAAAAATCATTTATGATCCCGTGTAAATCACTCAAGTAGAGATTACAGTCTTCATAGTAAAAGAAAAACACAAACAAATAAGTGGATAAAAATACAATGTCGATGTACCGTGTAGATTGCGGGGGAAAAAAGAGAATCATTGTTGCCATGTGAACTTGCAATGGAGTCAATATTAGAAGATTGATAAAAACAAACGAAAATACCGATGAAATGTTTTTGTTGGTATATTGCTATGATCTTTACCGATAAAATTTTTCATCCATGTATACATCGGTAAACACTACATGTTATCATCATTATTTTATATAGGTTTGATATAAGTAATGCATGATCATTCATGGATGTATATAAATTCACCCTGAGAGTTTCGGAGGATGAATTATTGTAATGAGGTTTAGGGTTTATTAATTACGCATTATCTAATCCAAGAAATATTAGTAGAGGAGGTATTAGATATCCACGCAAAAGGTGTAAAAATAAAAAAATTTCTCGATCTAGGTGTTGTAACGATGCATCTTCTATAAAAAAAAGGTTCATGAAGAAATACTTGTACTGGTATACACACAGAGAACCATATGTTCCTCATGATACCATGGTAGAAAGGATGGTTGGGTCAACTTCTAGCAACGTGCATGGAATTATAGATGAAAATAGTAATCCATATAGAAATATGGTTATGAATGTGATGAGAACGAATCAGGGTCATGCCGGTCAATATCCAATCGTAGATGAAGAACCTAATGCAGACGCGGTCAAGTTTTTTTATCTTTTGAAAGATTCTGATGATTCGTTATGGGATGGTAGCACAAATCACAGTAAATTATCGGTCATTACATAGGTGTTCACCATCAAATCAGATCATGGGTTGAGTGAGGTCGGTTATGATAAAAATTATTAAATGGGCGAAAAGCATTTTACCTAAAGGAAACACATAAAAAAAGGACTTTTATGGTGTTAAGTCCATGATGAAATCCTTCGGTCTAGGATACCAGAAAATTGATATGTGTCCAAACTTTTGCATGTTATACTACCTTGAAAATACAAAGTTGACTGAGTGCAGAACATGTAGGCATTCTTGTTATAAACATATGACTGATAGAGGAAGGACTCTTGTTGCACACAAAAAACTTAAATACTTTTCAATCACACCTAAATTGTAAAGGTTATTCATATCACCAAAGATTATTGAGCACATAACATGGCACAAATCACATGATGTTATGGATGGAGTGATGGTGCGCCCTTTCAATAGTAAAGCCTAGAAACACTTTAACAATGTGCGTCCTCACTTTTCAATGAAGACAAGGAATGTGCATCTTGAGATATATACAGACAAATTCAATCCATTCGGGTCATTGGTTGCTCCTTATTTTTATTAGCTAATGATACTCACGGTTTACAACTTGTCACCGAGAATGTGTATGAGGTCAGAATTCATGTTTTTATCTATGATCATACTCAATCCACTATGGGAACTGTTTACTTCTCAATGTATTGATAATTAATGTTCTTTTGATTGTTCACTTTTTTTCCTAACAGCATCACCGACAGAATGAGAAGTCATCGGTAATATTTGGAGGGGGCTTTCTGAAACTTTTCATGAAAGTTAAAAGTTTCCATTTGACTTTACCAAGGAAATGAAAATTCCTCGGTAATTCCATCGATGAAACTAAATTAAAAGACCAGAATCAGAACAAATGGGGCTTCATCTTCTTCTTTCTTCTTCTTCTTCTTCTTCTTCTTCTTCTTCTTCTTCTTCTTCTCTCACAAAGTCGTTTCTCTCTCTTTCTCTTCTCTTCTGTCTCTTCTTCTCAGCCAAAATCAAGTAATCTCTTCTCTTTTCATCCTCAAGGATGTTGTCTTTCTTCATTTTTTTTCTTTTTTTGGTTTATTAACAATCTTTTTTCTTTTGTTTTATTTTTCTTGTTTTTAATTATCAGTTGAACTTAAGAACACCATTAAGGTAAGAATTTTCCATCCCTTTTTATGTTTTTTTTTTGTCATTGTTTTCGTTCAATTTTGTGTTCTTAATAATTTTATGAATTAATAAATGTGTTGAATTTTAATTTTTATTGAAATAATTTTTTGCATTGTTTTGTTGAGTTTTAGTTATTTTTTATCAATGTTTTTGTTCAATTTCAATAGAATGTGTAGGATTAATTTTAATTATTATTTTGTATTTAATCAATTTAGAATAATTTTTTTTCAATTTAGGATTAAAATTATTATCACTTAGAAATAATTGTGTTAAATTTTAGTTGTTGTTGTAATAATTTTTGCATTATTTTGTTGAATTTTAGTTGTTTTTTTTTCAATTTTTTTGTTCAATTTCAATTAAATGTGTAGGATTAATTTTAATTATTATTTTGAAATTTTGTAAACTTATGATTAAAAATATCATCACGTAGAAAATGAAAATTTTCTACGAAATTGAATTATGCTATATTGTTAGAAGAAATTGAATAAAATCAACTAGTTTGTGGCATGTGTATGTTTTGTATTTGCAGTTTGAAAATTTTGGGTAGTCTCTTGTATAGAGGAGGTGTTTCTGATTTTTTTTAAAATATAGGAATCATTTAATTTTTTTATATGTTAATTTATGTAGATGCCTAGGTAAAAGTCTATTACACGTCGCAAGGACATGATCGCTACTAGTTCTTCTAGGAGTGATGCTGACGACCACGAGTCATTAGGTGCAGACCAAGAATAGACACTTGAGGCACATGCATTCACTCACGATGCGGGCTCATCGAGTGCGATGCCGCAACGTCGAGTAGGGTCCCTTCACAGCAGGATCCATTTACTCGCAAGTACGAGGCTTTAATGTAAGTTTGTTTTGCTTTCACCATTACATGTTTAATAATTTTTTAAAAAATAATTCCATTTAACGAACACAATTCCAGGTTTACAAACATTGAGGCTGCGAGAACAATAACATCGGCCTTTAAATCATCGATGGAAATTCCATTGTTTCAATGGAGCCAGGTTTCCAAACATCCTGAAGAAAAATCGCAGGTCGATGCATAGTTTTCAAGGTTCAAGGTTAGTATTAACTTAAATATTTTTTATGTTAATATGGTTAGTATATTGAAATTACTAAAATTTTCCTTTTATAAATTTTCAAGGGAAAATTTGAATGGGAGAGAGTTGATAATAATATTGCGAGGAGGGTTTGGGAGAATCATGCTGCAATTAGGTAAGATCAAATTCAGGATAATTTTCTTTATTCCAAATATTAAGATTTTATTTTTCATATACTAATAGATAATTAATTTGTACCATATAGGTTGCATGATTTTTTGTTCGAAACGTAAAAGAAAGCCAAAATATATGCGAAAGAAAAGGAGCTTCCAAGTTTGAATAACATGGCGGTTTGGAAGGATTTCAAACTATCGTACGTCTTAAAAGTTGTATAGGTGGAATACATTAAGCATGTGACATCCACATGTTTCACGCGACGATGACAGTCTAATGTGGAAAATCAAAACTAGTTTGTTCACGGTTATGTTACCACGTATATCAGCAACTCTGTTCTGTTCATTTCGCATGCAAGATAGTAGGATTTTTTTTATTACATCTATTTTTTATTAATTGTTTTTGATAAATATATTTAACTGACAATATTTTTTTTCTTGCAGACTATGGTTCTTGGACGCGAGCCAAGCCCGATGGAGTTTTTTGTTGAATCACATATGCGAAGTGATGACTACCAAAAAATGGTGTAACAGTTTGTGGATAGTCGAGCTCAGCACTTTGTGGTATGTTAGTTTTCAACCATTTTTTCTTAAGTTATTGTTTCCTTGAACTTTATGAATTTATTTCTTCTTTCCAAGATACATACAACAATCAGTTGAATGAAAGATACAGGGACGATCCTTCAACCCATCTGGATGTAGATCTGGAGTTGGAAAAGAATTACTGCAAATATCACTACTACTGTTAACTCACCGACAGAATTACAGATGGTATTCTGTCAGTGATATGTTATATTTACTGATAGAGATACCAATGTAATGAAACAGATAAAAAAAATTTGGCACGTTTTGTCTGTTAGTAAATCTATCGGTATATTTATTATCGACATATCATAAATTACCGACATTTTCAAGAGATGAAGAGCTACACCATTGTGTAGCCATGGCAAAAAAGAAATAATTAAGGTATTCTAGAAAATGTATACACAACATTTTTAGGAAATTATTTAAGTGGATTGTTGTAAGTTCATAATTTATGCATGGAAAACACCTAAAACTTTCCTCTACATGAAAAATATCTTTAAAAAAATACTTTGAAAAATAAACTAAGAGAATTGAGAATTTCATAGTAGAGTAAAGAGAAGTTAAGAGCCAATCAATTTGGGTATAAATTTGATGATTAGAAAGTAGAAAAAACAACGAAAAAATTGCATGTGGGTTATTTGTTGCAAGAATTACAAGAGAAGCCATAAAAACACACCTTCACATCCATCAACTACAAAATCAAAAAGACCTTTCTTCAACTAATTTGTTATAATCTCCCTTCGTCTTCAAAGCTGAGGCCTTTGGAATCAACCTCCGTGCAAAGGAAGAGCTAGTTCTTGGGCTTAAGGCATGTGAATTTAACTTATTTTTTTAATATGTAGTTTTATATTAAAATATACCATTGAATTAGACTAAAATTTTATCAGATGATTTTAAAGGCTTGTTTTTTATTTAGGGTTAAAAATTTAGTAGCAACTGTATATGGGAAGGCTTTGCAATAAAACCTAAAAGTTACTATTCAAGATTTGCAATATTTTCCTAGTTGATTTAAAAAAAATTTATATTATTCTATTTAAAACTCTTTTGTTATTTTTATAGTCTTATTTAGAATGTTTTGCCTAGTATAAATAATGTTATTTATCTTATATTTAGTTTTTAGATATTTTTATTTCTGAAATAGTTTTGTTGCTTAAAAGTTGTTCATATTCTTAGTTCTTCATTGAGCTCTTTAGAACTTATCAAATATTACTTTTTTGTTGCGCTCATTTTTATAAGAAATAAATGTATTCCTTTAATTAAAACTTTTTTTTCTTATTCATGTATTCTTTTTATTTTAATAAAAACATGTCTTTTTTATTACCACCGACAACAAACATGATATTCCCATATCTTTTTGTTTAAATGGCCGAAAACGAGACTAGACTTTGATTAAACACCAGCCCAATTGAACATGAAAACAAGCCCACTTGCAATTTGCCGTTCCCCGTCCTCTTCCCTTCCCTTCCCTTCCCTAAACCAAGAAAAAGAATATCTATATATTCCATAACAGTGATCACATAACGGACGCAAAACACGATGATAAGTGTGGGACCCAAAATTTAACAGAAATCTTTTCCCACCTCACAATTCTACCTTCGATGCCCAACACAATCCATGTAAGAAAAACCAATAATTAAAAAAAAAAATTATCCGAAAACAAGAAGAGAAGCAAAACCAAGAACCAGGAAAAGAAGCAGCCATGGTTGCACAAGCAGCAGCAATAACAACTTCATCATCACATCTTCTCTTCTCAACCTCACGCTCACTGTCTCGCCCATCTCCTTCCCAGTTATGTGTCTTTGACTCAAAAACACTTGTGTCATACCCCAACAGCACTAGTACTTACAAGAAAAAACGTGGTGGTGATGGGCTCAAGTGCATGGCTGTGAGCACAGCCTCGGATGCTAAAACAAAGAAGAGTACGTTTGAGATTCAAACACTGACTGGTTGGCTGTTGAAGCAAGAACAAGCTGGTGTTATTGATGCTGAGCTCACTATTGTTATATCAAGCATTTCAATGGCATGTAAGCAGATTGCTTCTTTGGTGCAAAGAGCTAGCATTTCTAACTTAACTGGAGTTCAAGGTTCTGTTAACGTTCAAGGAGAAGACCAGAAGAAGCTTGACGTGGTCTCTAATGAGGTCTGTACTTAACAACTAATTATCTTGCATCAAACTAACAGAACACTTACATGAGTCATCAAATTTATGCAAATTCATTGTGGGGATAAACTAAAAGCTAAGTGGAAGCTGACTGGGTTTTGCTTATAAATGAAGTAGGAAAACTAGCACCGTATATTTTCCTATTTTGTGGTCCAATTGAGGCAACTTCTCTAGTCTTAGATAATTCTCTTCTTCATGAATTAGCTAGATGCGCTCTAGTTCGAACCATTCAGCGAAATGTTTTTTTTTTAAAATTAGTTAGTTTGCAACTACAGGTGTTCTCTAGCTGCTTGAGATCAAGTGGGAGGACAGGAATCATAGCATCAGAGGAAGAGGACGTGCCAGTGGCAGTGGAGGAGAGTTACTCTGGAAACTATATAGTGGTTTTTGACCCACTCGATGGATCATCCAACATTGATGCTGCAGTGTCTACTGGTTCCATCTTTGGAATATACAGCCCCAATGACGAATGCCTGGCCGATATTGGAGATGACTCCACTGTGAGTCCATCCATAATTGATGCAATCACAAACAGATGAGTTTATCAAACACACAAAAAGAAGATAGTCTATGGTTAATAACTTGATTGTTTGAAAATTTGGTGATTGCAGCTTGATCAAACGGAACAGAGGTGTATTGTGAATGTGTGCCAGCCAGGAAATAACCTCCTTGTTGCTGGCTACTGCATGTATTCAAGCTCAGTGATTTTTGTGCTAACTATTGGAAAAGGCGTGTTCTCTTTCAGCTTGGATCCAATGTATGGAGAGTTTGTTTTAACTCAAGAAAACATCCAGATACCAAAGGCTGGAAAGATTTATTCATTTAATGAAGGAAACTACCAGTTGTGGGATGACAAGCTGAAGAAGTACATTGATGACCTTAAAGACCCTGGTCCGAGTGGCAAGCCCTACTCCGCTAGATACATTGGAAGCTTGGTCGGTGACTTCCACCGGACGCTGCTGTACGGTGGCATTTATGGGTACCCCAGGGACAAGAAGAGCAAGAATGGGAAGCTGAGGCTTCTGTATGAGTGTGCACCGATGAGCTTTATAGTGGAACAAGCTGGTGGGAAAGGATCAGACGGGCATCAGAGAGTACTGGATATCACTCCTACTGAGGTCAGTCTAATATGCTTCATTCAACTCATGAAATCTTCTTTTCTTCTTCTTTGAGTTAAGAACTAAGGCATTGTTTTTGACAACAGATACACCAGCGTGTTCCGCTTTACATAGGGAGCGTGGAGGAAGTGGAGAAATTGGAGAAGTATTTGGCTTGATTAAAATGTAAGAGGAAACAGTCATTTTGTTTTGAGAAGCTAAATGTTTGCATGGGCCATGACAATTCCTCATAAATACACTACTGGAATTAAGAACACAGAACATCGTTTGTGTCAATTAATCATTTGTTTTTCCGCTTAGAAGCAATGGAAGATTGAAACCTGATGCTAAGAATCTATCAGGAAACCATTGCAGCAGGACTTCCAGGAAGAACAGGAATTTTTTTTTATTATTATCATTGTGAATTGAGTTTGGATTTTTGAAGAACCACTGTTGCTGCTATAGCCCAGCTGTACATCAATGATGCCGGCAGCTGAACAAAGCCATACAGCAGGCAATTTCATCTTCAAATATTAATAGCACTGAATTTTTTTAAAAAAAAAAGTGGATTTCCTCCTAACATGAACTCCAAGTCCATCAATAAAAGAAAAGGAAAAATTATGTTTGCGGAGATTGTGATTCATGGAAATGACTTGGCATGTTATAAGAAGAAAAAGAAACTCCCAAACACCAAACGAGATCAGATTGATGAAAGGCTTATCATAAGCTCTGAGAAATTTCCTAGGAAATTCAAGATGAGATTGATCGTCAAGGTATTCGCGGTAAGCCACGGTTGCACGTTTTAGCAATCAAGTTCAGAAGGGGAGAAAAAAACCAACAGGTTTATACTATATGATTGGACATAAGCTTGATCAGAATATTCACTACCATAAAATATTTGCAGTAAAATAACTTCATTTCATGCGGGAGCAGGGCCAGTCAGACAGCTCCAATACCAAGTGGGCTCATAAGTCAAACAAAGTTATAGTTTCACCTAGAATGAATCACAATCACACAATAGGCGTAGGAAGGAAGATAAGTGAGAACCCTGTAACACACAGACACCCAACAATCACAACAATGTTTGAGGCAATTCCGACTTCCTCTTCACAAATCACCTTCTCAACCTCTCGCTCTTCCATTATTTCTCACCTGTTTCCTATAAAGAACCGCTCTCATCATATTAGACAATCATTTGGTAGGCGTTTTGCCTCCGGAATTCGATGCAAAGCTGTGGAAATTACAGCAGCAGAATCAGGCATTAAAGAAGAGAAGAGAAAGAAGGGCCGGTATGCGCTCGAAAACTTGACAACTTGGCTATTGAAGCAAGAACAAGCAGGGAACATTGATGCAGAGCTCACAGTGGTTTTATCCGGTATCTCATTGGCATGTAAACAGATTGCTTCCCTTCTTCAACGATCGAGCATAATCAATCTCACTGGCGTTCAAGGAACCACCAACATCCAAGGTGAAGATCAGAAGAAGCTGGATGTAATCTCCAATGAGGTTGGTTCAACTTTGATTTCATCGATAAGTTTGTTACTTGTGAGTTAACATTTTGTTAGTGAAAATTACCATAGCTTACATTTTACTACGTCTAGCTGTTTTGCAATTGTTTAAGGTCAAGTGGCCGCACAGCGATTATAGTATCAGAGGAAGAAGACGTACCTGTTGCTGTCGAGGAAACTTACTCTGGGAACTATATTGTGGTGTTTGATCCAATTGATGGGTCTGCCAACATTGATATAGCATTGACCACTGGATCTGTCTTTGGAATTTATGGCCCTGATGAGCAATGCCTCTTTAATATTGACGATGACTCCACAGTAAGTCATCTGGTTTCTCACTTTCTGGCCAAGAAAAACAAGCGGCAGTTCTCAAAATGCAAACCCTTTATTTCTGTGCTTAATAGCCAATTCAAGGCATTTGCAAATTTACATTAATTTTAGCTCTCTTCACATCGTTCATCTCTTACACGACAGCTTGACGAAGCAAGACAAAGGTGCATCATCAACGCTTGCCAGCCAGGCAGAAACTTGCTTGCTGCTGGCTATTGCCTCTATTCAAGCTCGGTCGTCTTCACAATATCTATAGGGAAAGGGGTGTTTGCTTTTACCTTGGATCCCACATTCGGGGAGTTTGTACTGACACATGAAGATATCAAGATCCCGAAAACAGGAAAGATTTACTCGTTCAATGAAGGAAATTATGACCTGTGGGATGGTAAACTGCAGAGCTACCTTGGCTACCTTAGGCAGCCAGGGCCACCCAACGGGAAGCCTTACTCTGGACGTTATATAGGCTGCCTTGTTGGGGAAATACATAGGATGCTTCTATATGGTGGCATCTATGGAAACCCAAAGAACAAGAACAGCAAAAATGGGAACTTGAGGTTACTGTATGAATGCGCACCAATGAGTTATCTCGTGGAACAAGCTGGTGGCAAAGCAACGGATGGTCACCAGAGAATCCTTGACATCAAGCCAGAACAGGTATTGATTTCGTTGCAGCTTCACCACTTCATCTTAGATTGGAATTTTATCAACCTTGACTCTAAAAAAAAATGTGTGAAGATAGAACCATGGCACTGCCAATCACAAAATATCATGAGTGCTAGGATCGGAAACTGCGACTTGAATCACATATTTCCTAATGGTTCACAACCACACTAACAGAAAGAACCTCGAGCATCAAACAACTGCTGTCACTTTGGTTTGACTTTGTGATTTTATGGCAGATACACCAGCGCACACCTATTTTCATTGGAAGCCCAGATGAAGTGGACAAACTTCAGCAGTACCTGGCTTGAGCTTAGATATCTTGATTCTGTCATTTATCCTCCATCTTTCAGCATGCTTAAATACTAATGGCATTTGAATTAAGAACTCTTGCAGATATTCAACTGTTCATAGAGTTGATAAGATTAATCCCATCTAAAATCAATGTAAAGAAGAATTCGTCACTTCTTTTTATCAGAAATAAATCAGCTTTTGATACAACTAGTGTAGCGTAGAAATGCTTGTAACCATGAGTCTTGGCTAAATGACCAATATTGTAGGCAGAACATCAAACTAAAGACTACATGTGAGCTAAGAATTCAAGGGTTGGTCAAATGATAGACAAAAGCCATAGAGGATCTAGAAATTATAAACCCAGATAACTAGCGAAGATGGATATGAATCTTCTGCAGTAAGTGCTATACAGGTACCAGGTCAGTCTAAAGAGTCTTTTGCATCATCATGTCAGTCAGTTACTTGCCAAACAATTCTCCTGATCCAAAGAACTCCTTTGATTTTTAGCTGCAACTCGAGACACAGCCAAATAATTCAAGGATCCTAGAAATAGGAAAGGTGACATAAAAAATGAAATTTGTGACGTCAAGTGATAAATTTACCAGGGCTTAAAATTCTTATACATTTTGTTATGGACTTCACAGCTGTTATGTCAGGACCTGAAAAAAAATCACTCAATATATGCACGATAATGGATAGATTAGGAACAATTATGTTGAGGAGCTTCATTCACATTACCTTGCGAATGCGTATCTTTTCCAGAAATCACCTCAGCCATGGTAGAGGAAAACTCTGACATGACTTGATCGGTCCCAAAATTACCATCCCTAGATTCATGTGATGACCTGTATATAATACAAAGCCAAAATATCAGAGGAAAGAAACCAAGAAAGGATTCAATGCAGTGAAGAAGTAGAGAAATATGAGGTTATTAGAATATGACCAAACAAAAACCAATACCCAGAAATGGTGTCGGCAGAAGCTGCCAAGGCTGGCAGGCATGGACAAGCATTTCCTTCACAATCAAGGTCCAGAT
>Ga0307518_10002969_pt1 | contig 12297 bp, 9 predicted proteins | sample 25_EM_MG_FD_203889 | JGI IMG/M metagenome (GOLD analysis project Ga0307518, IMG submission 203889) | Populus trichocarpa ectomycorrhiza microbial communities from riparian zone in the Pacific Northwest, United States - 25_EM | ecosystem: Host-associated > Plants > Roots > Unclassified | place... | reverse complement strand
TATAATATCGAAACCTGAAAAAATAAGAATAATATTTTAAAAGAAAAGGAAAAGATATGATTAACAATATTACTCAAATGTTCCAAAAGCAGAAGGAAAATGAGATAAATAACATAACAAAAATAAAACTAAGTTATAGGAGACAAAAATATTCAGCACTTCTAACAAATTAATAAAAGAGGATTTTCAATCATCATTGTATGAAAAATTATTAGATAAACTTAATTCACGAAACAAATTAATAAAATTTATACACATAATTAAATCTGTCCACGTCATTTTATGATTAATATATTATTAATTATTTCTTTCCATAATTCTGATATAATCAATAACCATGTCAACCCTAAAATATCAAGTTATTGGGTGAAACTACGGCAGTGGTTTTACATAAATCCACCAGCACACATCTTTAATAAAACTCTCTAGTTTAGAAAGTTGCATAATCCACCACTATCTTGGGAAGAGCGAGAGTCATGTGATTTAGAATTTTAATTATTAAATTATTGATATAATATTAGTTTAAAAGTTTAACCTAGAATAATTTTATATTAACTCATTGATACATCACATGGTTGTTTTAAATAATATAAATATACAAAAGTGTCATGTGATTATGCAACTAGCTTCTATACTTAAATTAAAAAAAACTTTAACCCATGTGGGTTTTTTTAATTATAGCAGTAGACACGATTTACTATGAATTACTATAATAAAATTATCTTTCTATCATGAGTTAAAAAAAATGTAATGATATAGAGGGTATTTTGATTTTCACAATTAGTCCATTAGAAATTAAACAGGTTGTTCGAGGATATGTTAATATTTTACATTTTTGCATAGTAAAAATACGATTTTATTCTTAGATTTAACAATTTCTTGAGTTGTTGTTTAAGAATTTTTTAGTCTTTTCAAAAACATTGAAAGAGTTTAAATACTTATTTACAATGAGTTGTTAACTGAGGGCTTTTTTTGGTTTTTTGTATTTTGAAATACAATAGAAATACTATTATACCCTTACAAAAGATAAATATCAAGGTATGCGTTTAGAGACTTCTGTGTACTTTCACTATGATTATTTTTTTTGTGATTCTCAAGTTCATGAAGGGCATTCTGGTATTTTTATGTTGAGAAACAATTATTTTATTTGAAAAAGGTGTTGAAGTATCACATTCACTCAATAGCGAGTGGGTGTTGTCCGCGGTGTTTGGATGATATTTGCAGACCCATCAGGTAGCCAAACATGCCCTTCCGCCATGTCATTTGATGCGCCACTATGTCCTCTTCCTTATAAGACGACGCATATCAACATTTTATGATCGGTTTCTTATCTGAGGTCATTTTTTTTTTCTCTCTCTTCTTTTTTTTCTCTTTTTTCAAGAGAAAATGCATCTTTATCCTTTTTTTTCTTTAGATTTGTCATTTTCAGCCATTTTGTTTTTTATTTTTTTATTGCCGTCCTTTGTCATATTATAAAACTTTAGTTGTTTTTAATTTAGTCATTGAATTATAATTTGTTATATAACTTTAGTTGTTTTATATTTTTTGTATTTAATTTTTGAATAATTCCTTTTATTTTGTACAAGTGAGCTTTATTTTATAAAAAAAACTATGTATTCTTAAATATTGCAGGCATGGTTTGGTATGAAATAAATAGAGGAAATTAATAAAATGAAATAAAAAAAGACGAAGAAAGTGGATTTTTTCTTCCATTAGGTTTTAATAAATGAGGTGGAAATACTAAGAAAAAGATAAAAGTGGAAAATCATAAAATAATAAGGGCTACATATACTTTAACAAAAATAGACCACTCATACGAAAAGTCATCCCAGTGACGTAATTGGATTAGAATAATAAGGATTACAGCAGTGCATAGAGTACGTGATCATTCTCTCTTCTGTGGCTTAAGTACGAGTCTCCAAAGAAGACCAACATGCTAACAAAACAATACCCCCAGAATTGGGGTAAACTACATTTCTATCCTTATAGATTCATTAATTACCACTTTTAACTTTTAATTTATAATTTCTCAACACTAGTCCTGTAGCCTTAAAATGTTTTTCAATTTCACTCTTTGTTACTAATAACTACTGAAAAAACTCACACTTGTTTATTTTTTTTAATTTTTTTTTAAATTATATCTCGTTTCTTCCTTTCAAATCCCCATAAAATGTTATAAATATAGAAAAAATAAAAAAAAAATTGAATAAGTAGAATATTCAAAGACTAAGGTAGCATTGAATCTTCCAAACTGGAAGAATAATATTGGAAAATCTTAAACTCCAGGGATAATAGGTGGAATCAATGAATCTATAGGGGTGAAAAAGAAATACCATTCAAATTACTATATAAAAAAAAAAGAAAAATGCACAGAAAGAAAAAAGTCCATTTCAATCTGAAGTACTTTATTTATGTGTATTTACTTATTTAAATTAATCAACAGTACTCTATGATTTCGTTTTTCTCGATATAACCTTTTTTTTTTTTTGCTCTCACCAAACACGCATCATTTTATTTTCGCAGTCCAAAATTATCTGTCAGGTTCTCCTTGCCGCTATAATTACTTTTTCAGTTGCAAAATCTGTTTGGTTTGCGTGAAAATTAGAGGAAAAATCACTGTCTTTTCTACTTTGTCTTTTGCAGTCGTTATCGTTGGTTTCTAAATTTGGATTTGTGTGTGTTTTTCTGGTGGAAATTGAGCTAGATTACTGTGGTAGTGTGGATCTGTCTGATTAGTTAGGATTTTTGATTGATTGATAGCGTGAAATTGTAAGTGGTGTTTTGCAGATTTAAGTAGAAGAAGGAAGAAGGGGTTAGGGTTTTGAGACATGCACACTAGGTATATGGAGAGAACTAATAGCATGGCTAGAAGGAAAAGGGGCTTAGAAGGTGGTGGAGCAGAGGAGGGGGAGCAGCAGCAGCAGCAGCAGCCAGAGCGTAAAAGACCTGCTTTAGCTAGGTAAATTTTAAAATAAATGACTATAAATTGTGTGTTTTTTTTCTTTTGAATATTAGTTGATTTTAAATGTTAATTTAAGTAATTTTTCAGTTTAAATTTTGAAATTTGTGGTTTTAATCTAATGTTGGTGTAATTGGAAAATTGTATTAATTGTTGAATTGCGTTGACTCTCATTTTAGCTGTTCGTTTGATTACATTAAAACTGTAAACATGGGTTCTGTCCTGCTACTTTGGGTTCTGTTCTGCTGGATCACTTTTTGACCTGATTATCTCTCAAAGTTGTCAGCATAGCTGTATATTTGGATGCTTGAAATGGTGGTCAAGATTGAAAGATGCGAAAGCCTATTGACCTGGTTTTTTTATTTTTTATTTTTTCTGAGAATTGGTTAGTAAATCTTCTAAGCTGGATTAACAAAATCTAGGGTATGAGTGGGTTAATCTTTCTCTTCTACTAAAGTTCAACGAAGCTTGAAAAATGATTTCTGTTTAACCTTTTCTTTGATTGACATGGAGTGGATTGAAAGGGAAACCAAAACCAATTACCTTCACTTTTATGTTCATTGGAAGATTCCGGACACAGTATCCTCTTATGCACTGTTCCCTGCAATAAATAGTTACTGAAAGTATCTGATCTTTTCTCCTTTGGGCATGCATTTTCAGCAAATTTAGAATTTTCCTGGAGCTTACTGAGACATTCATGAGCTGTCAACACTAACCTTATAGACTGATTTCTACCCTAGTTTACATATATACTTAACCATATATAGATCTTGTTGCATGCTAATCTCATGGGTAGTAACAGAACTAGTAAAACCTTTATTTCCTCGGACTAACAGAACTAGAATTAAATAAAGAGAATCATGAGTAAAACCACACACTAAGTACATTATCTTGTGTATTTGACAATGAACAGATTTTCGGATGCACATGCATCGTGGTTTCTAGGATGACTGATGTTGGAATTGCACATTGGTAAATACCAATGATACTTAAATGGAGGCTTGCCACAAAGGAGCGTCATCTCTAAATGCTTTTTACCTCATCAAACCAAAATCTTTCCCGAATAAATTGAACTTTTTTGTTTTGAATTGAAGTACATTTGTTGAGAGCAGCTTCCTATTATTTATTTTCATTGGTTTCTATATGTGATTACTGGGAAACACGATAAATCTAAAGTATCTCATTGCATGACATTCCCTTTGAGTTGGATTTTAACGTAAATTTATATGCTTTCTGCAGTGTAATTGTAGAAGCTCTCAAGGTGGATAGTCTACAGAAGCTCTGCTCATCGTTGGAACCAATTCTTCGTAGAGTTGTAAGATTTATATCCTTTATTTTTTGTACTTACCCCAGATAAATATGATTCAAAATGCAGAGGCAGAGAAATCAAATCCGAGTTTAGGGTTTGGATTTTGATAAGGAGAATTTGATAAAGTCCCCAGTCTACACTAGAGTTTCTAAAATCACTACCAGGATCACAGGAATCACATTGGAGATAAGATGCATCACTTTGATCATGTGCTATCTTGTCTCACTCACAATGCATCAAGGCTGGTTCCCTGAAAGAGATAAGATGCAGCTGAGGTGCTTGAGAGTGAAGAACTGTCAAGGCCCAGCTGTTTCATTCATTAAAGGAGCTCTTAACACAGCAGTTTAATATTTCAACCCCCCCCCCCCCCCCCCCCCCCAACAGCATCAGAACATTACCTCTTACAAATAAGAAAGCAAACCCTCATCCTGCAAAAATTTGATTCTTGATCAGTCAAGCTCCTAAATTCTCTGCATTAGTCATTCTGCTTGAGTACTGTTTTTCTTTTCTTTTTTTCCTTATGAACTTTTGAAGGTCTTGTAGCAACAGAATAATGAATTAGAGTTACCATCATTGACCCTAATAGCCAGGGAGTTTCCTTCCAGCTATAGAGCCAAGTCAATGGGCACCTCTAGGACAACTTTGATTGCTCAGCTATTATTGGCTTCTTACTGCAGTGTTGCTATTTATGCCAAACAGGTAAGTGAGGAAGTGGAGCGTGCTTTAGCAAAGATAGGTCCTGCTAGACAGATTGGAAGGTAAACTATATCTTTGACCATTCTTTGGTTGTAGTTCATTTTGTGATGTATGAGTTATATTTTTTGAATTTCGAGCCAAAATTTTATGATTTTCTTCTTCATTTTTCATTTTTGACTAAACTTGTACTTAGTAATAGGAAAATCAAGTATTGGTGTTGGAAATGGAATCATGTCTTGTGTATGTGACTTACATGTGAGTTCTTGTTAAAAAGGTGATGCACTGAAATCTCTGGTGGTTTTATGTTTTCAAGTCTTGTTTGTTGACTAACAAAGCGTGTACACTATTTAGTATATTAGCAGAATTGTTGCTATTGAATTGATTGCAAAATTTTGATGATGTCATGAATGCAGCAAATTTATCTTGTTTGTAAAATTTGGTAGATACAACTTTTTTGTTTTAGTAACTCTGATATATAAGCAACGACCACTGTGTCCTTTTCATTTTCTGTAAGAATTAAGAATGTATGGTTTCATCCTTAGGGGTGGTTTATTATTCTTATGTGTGACAGGTCTTCCCCGAAGCGAATTGAAGGCCCAGATGGAAGGAACTTGCAGTTGCACTTTAGGTCTAGGTTGTCTCTTCCCCTTTTCACAGGAGGAAAAGTAGAGGGGGAGCAGGGTGCCGCAATCCATGTTGTTTTGGTTGATGCGAGCACTGGACATGTTGTAACTTCTGGCACAGAAGCCTCTGTTAAACTAGATGTTGTAGTTCTTGAAGGTGATTTCAACAATGAATCTGATGAAGGCTGGACACAAGAAGAATTTGAAAGCCATGTTGTAAAAGAGCGTGAAGGAAAGAGACCATTGTTGACTGGAGACTTGCAAGTAACACTTAAAGAAGGGGTAGGATCTTTGGGAGATCTCACATTTACGGATAACTCAAGTTGGATAAGGAGCAGGAAGTTCAGGCTTGGCTTGAAGGTTGCTTCTGGGTATTCTGAGGGCATACACATTCGTGAGGCCAAGACAGAAGCTTTTACTGTTAAAGACCATAGAGGGGAATGTTAGTTCATGGCTTTGCTCTTCATTATTTTTCCTGTTCTAACTCTTCTTTAATATGCATTTTTTTTTCCCAATTGACAGTATACAAGAAACACTATCCACCTGCACTGGATGATGATGTATGGAGATTGGAGAAAATTGGCAAGGATGGTTCATTCCACAAGAGGCTAAATAATCAAGGAATATTTAAAGTTGAAGACTTCCTTCGTCTTGCAGTCAAAGATTCTCAGAAATTACGGAATGTAAGTGAGACTGAGACTCGGTTATTGAATTATGAATTTTACACTTTGTACCTACCTTCTAATATAGAAAGTTGTTGGATGTAGATTCTGGGAGGTGGCATGTCAAATAAGATGTGGGATGCTCTCTTGGAGCATGCAAAGACTTGCGTTCTTAGCGGAAAACTATATGTTTATTATCCTGACAATTCAAGAAATGTTGGTGCTGTCTTCAACAACATCTTTGAGCTGAATGGCCTTATTTCAGAGGAACAGTATTATGCAGCCAATTCCCTTTCTGATGAGCAAAAGGTTGGCCTCATCATGCATTCTCCTTTTTTATTTTTTTTAATAAAAAAATAGAATGTATTGTTTCATGTTTCCATATTTGTTAGGAGCAGTATATGAACACATTGCTTAACAGCCTTCATATAGTACTATCAACCCAGTAGTTTCAATCATAGTTCCCCCTTTTAAATTCCATTTACTTATTTGTCCTCTTGCTTTACCATGGCAAATATATGTAAAAACTGCTAGTTGAGAACGACTCAATTTTTGAGCTTGGAATATCTTGTTATAGTACTTGATATCATTTAACACCTCTATCTTATGTTTTCTATCTTGCATGGTTTTCCAAATTAAACATTCAGTTCAAATGTGTGCCTTATGACTTTGTTTATGGATTCTGGAAAACCCAGAACCAGTCAACCGGTTCCTCGCATCTTGTACATTTTTTGGATTTATACAACTTAACCTTTTCCAAAATCAGGTAGGAATCACTGTGAATGGCAGTATAATGAAGTTATTCTCATATATCAAATGCCCCCAAACTTCTTCTCTCATTATCATATTCTTCTTTCTTGTCCCAGATAACAATTTGCTAATGCCTTGTCTGATTTTTTTTGTCCCTCCTGAAGTAGTGTTTCCTTGATAGCTCATGATTCTGTTCTTGTGAGTAACATACATTTCCAAAATCATTAGCTAGCATTTTCTGTACATGCTAAGTACGTTTTTTGTTGAAAAGAAAAGAAAAGAAAGAAAAGCGAGTACTTTGCATGTCATAAATTTAAGGTTCTCTCCAATCTATCTACAAGCCTATCATTAGATTCCAAAATATTGTGTAAAATCAGATTTATTAGAGATGAAGAAGAGTAATCAGTAATTAGTGTGATTCAATGGACATTACTTGTTTTGTGTAAACATTACCTGGTTGTACTTTTGAAGAAATCACTTCTGGTTATGTTAGAAAGTGTAAACATAGTAGATGACTTTCCATGTTAGGGATTATTTAAACAATTTCTCAAATTTTCTTTTTCCTTTTTTTTTTCCTGCATGATTGATCCCAATCACTTCATATAAGCACATAGTTCTCTAAATGTTCCATTTTTACTTCCAACTATTATGTTGTTTAATCAATCTCAAGTCTATGTGTTCATAAACTGGTTTTTCTTGTAGGCAAGTTTGAGGTTAATGTAATGGCAAGGCAATTTTTCCTTGGGCCTGCTTCAAATTTGATTTGAGCTTGCAGCTATAAACTTCTTCGCATTTTTTGTTCTTTCTGGCAAGGGCTGCTCTTTACTGCTGTTTTGATTAACTCACTTAAAATAATTTCGCTCATTGAAAATTAATTCCAGATCTATGTGGATACATTGGTGAAGAAAGCATATGACAATTGGGATATGGTCGTTGAGTATGATGGCAAGTCACTTCTGAACTTCAATCAAAATAGGAGGGTAAGTGTATCCCAAAATGAACATCAGATCAATCAAATAGGTTACTCTAATCCTTCAGGCCACCAAGTGCAATTACCACGCTTGCCAGCTTCAATTCCAACCGAGCAGTCTTCTGTTCATTCAGCCCTACAAGCAGGAGGTAAGTGCTATCAACTGCAGATGTCAAATCAGAAAATCATGTTTTAATTGTTAACTCAATTGTTTACTGTTTTCTCATCATTGGGTTCTGATTTTCTGGCAACAGGGTACAATGATAATTTGGTATCGGGATACTCAATGCAGTCACAGCTTGTAAATCCTGATTCCCGCACACAGCTTGGCAGTAACTCATTCGCACCACATCAACAACTGATCAGCAATCCTCAACAACTCCTAAGCACTAGAAATGATAACAGTGCTGTTGGCCTGGCCCTTGGTCCTCCACAGTCATCTACCTCAGGTTTTCAAACAATTGGTTCTTCCATGCAGCCAACTAATCTTAATCCTTTCGATGACTGGACCAGCAACCGAGACAAGAGCGCTGACGAATTCTTTTCAGAGGAAGAGATTCGCATACGAAGTCATGAGATGCTTGAGAATGAAGATATGCAACACTTGCTCCGACTCTTCAGTATGGGGGGCCATGCCAATGTACCTGAAGATGGCTTTTCTTACCCACCTTACATGGCATCTCCTATGCCAAATTATGACGAGGACCGCTCACGTCCAGGTAAAGCTGTTGTGGGATGGTTGAAGATCAAGGCAGCAATGAGGTGGGGGTTCTTTATTAGGAAGAAAGCTGCTGAGAGGCGAGCACAGCTTGTTGAGCTGGATGATGATGATGAGTAGATAGGTTTTAATGTCAAGCCTCATTATCCATGAATTATTATTGTGTATGTCTAGGACTGCATGGAATAGTTGGGTTTGGAAGTCTCGAAGGCCCAGTTGTTCCGGGTTTGACGTCGGCATCCAAGAACCTTTTTGTACAGTCACCTGTACAGTAAGTTGCTTTGTTACTTGTTACCCTGCAAGATGGTTCTCTGATCATATCATCATTCTGTGAATGATAGATGAGTTTGAGTTCACAAGGGGTGTGTGTGTGTGTGTGTGTTTCTAAGTTGAACACCCCTTCCATTCTTGTTGACTGCTTAGGGGAACATGTCTGGTAGTAGAAGCATAAATGACTTCATATGTTGTATCTGCAAGTGACTCTTAAGAGATGGTCCAAATGGTCCATACTTTGTTAACCTTCAACTTGAGTTGCTTCTTTCCAGTCTCCTTGTTATGTCATGATTTGTGAACTGCCTTTCGCTTCTTTCCAGCTATGGTTTCTTCTTTTATTGACTGCCACGGTGATCGGCTTTACCGTTCAATTGTGCTTGACTTGCTAACCACCACCCTTTTTGACACCCTTGTTTTGCTGTGCTCCCTTGACGGCCTCTGTTATGGGACAAGCATGCATCTTCCGATCGATCATAAATCATCCAAATTTCGTCTGCAAACCAGTGGGCTATGGTGGTGGCACCTTCCTGCTGTTGATTTCCCACTTATCTATCATTCCGATGGGATTTCTAATCGCGATTGACCAACTATCTTGGTCGTGCACAACTTCTTCTTTCACTTTTTTTGGTTAATTCTCTGCTATCCAAATCATACAGAAGGTTGTTTCTAAGTTACCTAAACATTAAATAAGCCTTAACAATGGAGTTAAGAATTTGTTCCTTTTAAACTGATTTGTCTCTCGTACAATAAAACTATTTTTCTAGCCTTGACAACTTGAGTCAAGAACAACGATTGGATAAAGAGGCAAAAAGCATATAAAATAACAAAGCAGCCTCGAAAGAAAGACTAAGCAAATTAGAAGCTAAACTAGAGAAAAAAATAAAATAAAAATAAAGCATAGATTCTATCGAACCCGACAGGATAAATACTGAAGTAGAAGCTCGAGAGAGTCCGAAATCACCACCTGAAAACTGATACAAGTGGATCCATCATACAAAAAAGCAACACAGAAACAAGTATAAAGAACTCCAGCATCAACGAGAATCATCTATTAAATATAACACTTGCGCTATGTTTACAATCTCCAGCTTCACTCATGATCTGATCTCTCACCTCTCTTTTCTCCTTTTCAACCTGCTGCATTGCATTTTGCCTGCAGAAAATAGATCTGAGATGTTTATCCACATATGCAAAAACACCAAACCTGAGACACAAGATGGTTGTTTTCTCTTGAACAACAGATACAGGATACTTGATCAGGACAAGAACAAACAGAGACATTAGAAGATTCTACATTTAGTTGAGAAATTATTCAACAACTCGATATCCTAACATGAATTGTAATCATTATATGCATGCCTGCACCAACACATGATCAAAAGTGAATGCTGGGGGGGAGGGGATTATGGAAAAGTGTTTTTTTTTCAATCCAAACACTCACCTCCTCCCTTGCTCTGTTTTGAGATTTGTTGGTTTCACATTTTCTTGTCATACTCGGCTTCATTGATGATTTGATCTGACTTTTTCTCTGGGTTCCTTGCATTTCTCCTGTACAAAATGGATGTGAGATGTTTATCCACTTGAACATTATGCAAAATGTGTAACAACAGCTTTAGTCTTGATGCCCCAGTCGCAGACAATAAACAAGAAAAGTACAACTTGATTCTAGATACTGAGAAGGCTAGTCGGTAGCGTTGGCACATTATTTGAGAGAAGTCGTGTTGGTGGGCAGCCATCCTCTTCTATTTGTCTGAAAGCTTTGTGTGCTTCATCTAGCAATCCTTCTCTGCAAAGTTCATTGATTATTGTAGAGTCCAAACCCAAACATTAGGCTACAACCCTTCAACAGGGAGTATCAAAAACAACTCCATTGTATCTTTAAGCTTCCCAGATTTGCACATGGCATCGATTTTGATATTATAGATTGCCAAATCAGGATTCAAATGACTATTTTGCATTTCTCGAAATAGTCAAAGGCCTAATCAAGATGCCCTTGTTTTCTTAAACCATCAAGAAAAGTTGAGCAAGTAATTAAATATGGGGAATAGCCCTGGGCATGCATATCCTTGAAAAGCTCTTTTACTTACAAAATTCTCCCCGCCTGAAACAAGCCACGTTTAAGAGTGTTGGTAGCTAATAGTGTCTGGAATTAAGCCTCGATGAGTATTTCATCAAAAAGCTGCTTCACATCATCCATTCTCTTGGTCTTACAGTATCCATGGATTAGAATGCTATAATTGAAAACATCAGGTGAACAACCCTTGCTTATTATGATATTCAATAATAACAACCTGCCTTGTCCATTTTCTTGAGCAATCTAGCAGCTACAGTGGTTTCTCCAATCTTACACAAACCATTGATAATCGTATGATTATAAGCATTGTAGATTACGTTTATATCCTCGTTCCATCATGCCATTGAAGAATTCCACAACTTGAGCAATTTTACCCTCTATACAAAGCCCATTGATCGAGGTAGAAAAGGTCACAACAATAGGTTCAGAACCAAGTTTAATGATTTTGGCCAAAAAAGAATACCCAAAATCGACACGGTGTAAGTGGCAGAAGCAATTGATCAAGATGTTAAAAGTATAGATATGAACTTTGATTTTAGAAATTCAATTTGTTTGGAAAAAGAAAGCCCGGTTCACTGATGTTTCATTCTAACGAGAGCTTATAATAACTTAGTAAATTCGACTATAGAAGGCAAATGATTCAAAGTATGTGATTGAAAGAAGACAAGACATCATCAATGTTTCTAAACGAACAACCCTTTTGCCTCTTGCTCTACGTTCTACTACTAACAGTGGAAGCATGAAGACATAAAATCATACTCATTTTGATTTGTCTTCGTTGAGAATGAAACCCAGCAAAAATGAAACTCATCACGATTTTAGTAGCAAGGAGAAAGCTGGGAATCTTTCTTTTACTTTCATCGAAATACTACGGATTCATATTACATTAAAAACAATTGATTGATGAAAAAGAATTAAAGAATTGCACCAATTGATTAATTGCCTAAATTACAAAAACTAATTGAATATCTTATGTGGCAAAACTTGGACAGGTAATGCAAGGACGTCATCTTTCTAGGACATGCTGCATTCCGGAGGTAGACCTTGGGGAAATCTATTGATATCTTTGCAGTAATTGTATACCATGTAATTCTCCCGGACCCATTTCAACCTCTCCTGCCCTGTTGAATCAAGCTCCTCTGAGAACCAAGCATTCGAGGTGGGGGCGGGAGGAGAAGTGGTTGTGCCACAAGAAGATGCCCCATTAGACAAAACACAAGCTTCGGCATTGAAATTTCTATAAGAAGCGGTGAAAGGAGCCAG
>Ga0307518_10002968_pt1 | contig 12297 bp, 17 predicted proteins | sample 25_EM_MG_FD_203889 | JGI IMG/M metagenome (GOLD analysis project Ga0307518, IMG submission 203889) | Populus trichocarpa ectomycorrhiza microbial communities from riparian zone in the Pacific Northwest, United States - 25_EM | ecosystem: Host-associated > Plants > Roots > Unclassified | place... | reverse complement strand
CAGAATGTCAACTTGCTTGTCAGTGATGCCATTGAATTACACAAAACAACAGAGTGACATCTTTAGTTCAGGGTAATAAAATTATTGCACTCACATTATCAATAGCATTACCACACAATGACACAACGACATTTATAGATATCCCTTGTCCAGATTAATAAAATCATTGTACACTCATTGTCAATGGACATCAGGATAATCAGTGGTTGGCTGGATGACTGGTCAATAATTATCATAGCATTATCACACAACGATGTGGAAGGATGAAGATCAAGCCTATAAGCATCGGTCAAGCACTGGAGGGTCAGAACACATACTACATACCTTGGACGATCCAACGCGATGCGGTCGATTTGGAGGTCGAACATGGCATCACAAATCCCCGCACCAATGATATGGCCAAACATATGTGGCAGTGTACACATTCCAAAAACGGAAAGTATTTGATAATCATCCTGACAGCCGCGTCGTGCGCACAACTTTGCATAACATAGTACTAGTAGTACTAGTACACTGTATCTAGTACAAGTTGTTAACCTGACAGCATGTATATACACATATGTTTTGTATGCAGTGACTATATATCTCCATGTATATATTATGTTACATTCCACCCATCCCTGCTAGTGTTTCTGCAAGAGTGTCAATCATGCAAGCATTCCTGGTGTGCTGAGTAATAACAGCAACGACTGGTCTAAAAACAGCAAGTATTTGGCATCACACAGAACCTTTCATTGAACACAATGCTATCATTCATTGAAACAAAGTATGTCAGAAATTGGTTTCACAAGGAAGGTCAAAGCCGCATCTTATCACCAACATCCAGCCGCCGACAAGCCGTTGTCACGAAGGTTTAGAGGTGGAGCACAAATGTCGGAGTTTCCCGGAATATGTCACGCCACAAGTGCATCGCTCTGTAGTACTTCCAAGACCATCTACTAGTACCTCGGGCATCGCTACCACTGTTACCCACCAGCATCCATGCTTCCCCCTACTACCCTTGTTGAACATAGCCAAGTATGATGCACAGGTCCCAGCGTGAGAGGTCAAATTTCAGAGGTACGACACAGTCGTTGCCACAAGGTATGTGTGATTAAATTGCATCATATATGCGCTCAATCCACAGGTTTCTTGGCTTCCTCCTTGAGCATTATCTATTCACCCTATTCTCATCAAAATCCCACGTGAACAGAGACTATACTATGTATGTGAATTCCGTGGCGAACACATCAAGCTAACTGGGACCGTTATCCTCATTGTACCCCCTCCTTCCCCAGTGCCATCATGTCTTCGGATCGTCATTTGCACACAAGCCCAAGAAAATCCTTCCCTACAATGGAATATTCCTATCGATGAGATTGAACCTGACCCATGGCAATTCCATCCTGCACAGGGCCAAATCTTATGCTACAAGTCTGACCATGTCTTCAGGACGAGGCCCTCGGAGGGATAGAATCTCTCATACGTGGGCTTGGAACACATGTCACGCAAGGATTGTGGGTCGATACACATGACTACGGGGATGGTCACTCAAGTCTGGCAGCAGCCCCAGTGCAGCTCTAGGTTTTTCAAAGGCATGACCAGCCCTCAATGGCTAAGCAGGACTCACTCAAATCAAAGGGAGTATCCTCCAAAGCTAGCCCTTGGGATGATAGGCAAAACAAGGGTGATCTGTTTTGCATGACACTGCAGGAGTGTAAGTGAGTTTTCGGTGGGCTCTGGTAAGTTGTAGGACTGTATGTGCTTGGCTCAGATATAATTATGTTGTCTACAGCAACTGTCATCTCAGGATTTCGGCACCCCTCGGGAACCAGGGGATCCTCCCATCAGCTGGCTCAAAGGCGTTGCAATCATGATCGCGATCCCCAAACCACACGTACGCCCACTTCGTCGCCTCGATTTCATGCTCAAGCTGCCGGTCTCGTCATTCCTACCATCAGAGAACTCATTATGCATCACCCAGATGAACGCATTCAGGATCAGGAGGACACTTTGACGCATTATTTGCTATCTTGTGTGATGTCACCCCACCTAGACTACAATCAGTCCCTTTCCTGGAGGGTAAGCTTGTAATTCTTGTATTTGTTATTATACTCACCTGACTGCAGAGTGGGCATTGCCAGACGAACTACTGTACTCCACTATATCTGCCTTGCTTCGTATCTCCTTCCTTACCTGGGACAGTGCCACCTCATCATCGATGCAATCGCTCCCTTCATTGCACAAGTTGTCAAGGAAATCAAGATGGCAAGTTGTAGGTATATCTTCATAGTACACCGGACCTAGGCTAATTTATTCCCCCAGCCATCGTCGGCCTAACTCAGCTAGCTCCTTCTGTCCATGCCCGCCACTGCACCATTACTTCAACAATATATCCTTGGACCACCCTGCAATGGCTTATCCTGTCACAATCCCTTGACAGTCTCGTGGAAGGCCTTGTTTTTGAACCTGTCAACCGCCTATGGCTAGAGATTCACCAGGAGATGGATGCTCATGCTGATGTTGACATTTCTACATTTTTATTCTGCGACACTTTCATCTCTTGTTATATTGCTGCTAGGCATTCCTTTAGCGGATACTTTTTCATGTGCTGCGTCATGGAAATGCAGTGGACCGCACTCGCTCAATCACTCATTCCAATCCCTTCAGCGGGAATCAAGTATGGCGTACTCATTAAGGAAGCTGTTGCTGCCAACAGAGCATGGTTGAATTTGATGAAAACTGCTGCGCAGAAATCAGCCATGGGCGTGGAGATTGCAGAGGCACTATGGTTGACTGTTAAGGGAGCTTTGCAATGCTTCAATGATCTCCTGGTTCAAATTGAAAACATGGAAACAGACCCACCAGTGGATACATAAGCTTGGGAAACCATGTCAGAGCCTGGTATGTCTGTTCGCAATTTGCCGAGAGGTAATCTTTTGAAATTGCCGCACGAATTGGGTTTGATATGCTGCATTGCCATGGGAGATTTCGATCCCGAGCTCTACACCCAGCTTGATCTGCTTTTGAGTGACAAGGCACCGGTAATTGATAACCTTGTTCAAGAAGCAGCTTTGAAATCCACCACAGTACTTGTGCAAAGGTTCATCGTCAACTGCAGGATGGCATTCACGACAGCTTACCCCCTCGGATAGTTTCCCTGAATTTGGGGGGGAATTGGCCCACCATCTGCGCTGTTTTGTTACCTCACCTTTACCAATATTGGAGTTTGCGTTCAGTACGGAGAAGCAAGCTCCGTTGCCATTGACAGCTGCAGCGAAGTGTTTTTCATTATGTATCAAGGTGAGTCTGGCGACGCTTGGTGACTGCAGCTGGTAATTGTTGTCCAGCTCGTTCTTGGAGAAGATTCAATCACGTCCAACATGTATGCTAAATTACATTGCTGCAATGAGCAAGGAAATATCTGATTCATCATCACAACAGCTACTAAACAATCCACTTTATGGCTCATCCTTCAAATCATCTGCTGACCATCTTTCATATTGGAGTGAGGAGAGACGCTCCAATGAGGAGAAACACCTCATTGGGGCAACTACTATATTGATTGTTAGTGCTCGCCTTGCACTGGAGTTTGACCAGGAGGAGGCAACAAAGTTACTGATCTCAATGCTCTTGCAAAGATTGCAAGCGGCAGAACCAACCATTGAGGCTGCAATAGTGTATAATCTGGTAGACCTTGCACTTGTTGCACCCGAAGATGCTTTTGTCGATATTGTGCGCACTTTCTCGTCAATCAGCCGCACAGCCAATTCGGATGACCCTAGGTTTTCAAATAATATGGTCAACTTCTTCCATCATTTCTCGTGCTATTCCACTGCTCACATTCCATGTCCAGATATCGACGGCACAGACGAGGCTTGCCCGAGAACTTGATCGGCGACCTGATCTTTATGATGTATATCTGGAAGAACTCTTTACTCTATTTCTGACAAGGGTGTCGCTATTCAAAATACTGCGTCGTCAGGTCATCTTACCAAGGTTAGTCACTGTCATCTATCTGCTGATGCCCCGATTAAGCAAACATCTCAGATGGACATCACTCTTATTACCCATTGGGGAACTTCTTATTCATGACGATTTTGCTACACATGTCAATGCATCACCTGAACTGACATCGTCCTTCAGGAACATGTCAACTCTGAAATGAAGGATAACTGCGAATTTTCCTTCAACAGTTTTGTTCAACTCACTTCCCACCATCCCATCTAAGACCAACTATCACACTGTGTCGGTGAGCAAGACTGAAGCATCGTCAGAATTTTATACTGCCGATGTATGTAAGACAGAGGCGTTTACTACTGAGTTCTACACTGCGGAAATCTGTCGTTGATCGAGTTGGTCATGGAAGAGAAGTGCAATGTAGACGGAAATGGAGTTTGTGGCAGTAGACATCTGCGAGTGCGAGCACTCAATGTGATTCGAAACGAAAAGCCTGCCACAGAAGTCGCTGCAAGGTTATGCTGGCATGATTCGGCACCTTAATGGGAAGGAAGGGTGTATTCTCACAGTTGCTCAAGTCAGTGTTGCTTCTTGCTTATCATGCTTGGTGGTGAATAATCCTTTGTTAGCTACGACGACCCATTCTACCATCCCGTCACATGTGTCCCAACGGACAAGGAAGAGATCGACTGCGCTACAACCCATGCTTGGCATCTCCTTATACCCCATACCCTCGTGCTTCAAATGCTATTCAGTCTCCTCCAAGCTGCTCAGTCTTTGAGTTAGCTTCGTACTGCTCACCGACGTGTACAGGAAGTGGTCATGGGTGACATCACGCTTCTGGAAACCGGAGAAATTATCTCAAGCGATGGAATACGCTTATATTGGATGCGAGCGCTGAGTGCACAGATGGGTCGATAATCCTACATGAAGGCCGGCCGCAGGATCTGCGAGCAACACCATGGAGGCTGCCAGTGGATGGCAAGCTGTGCGAGTGCAAGCAGGAGGAGGCAGAGAGCATCGTGACGGCAGAGTTCACAAAATGCTCAAGATTTTGAAAGAAGTCACGGATGTCGACAGAATGGCGAGCAGCGACGCGAAGGACTCGCAAGGGCACCCGAATGCTTTGAATGTGTTGGGTATTCATTCAGACTGTCCAAGCAAACAACCAGAGTCCTGAGATACATCAATGGGATCGAGAAGCCACAAGAGAGGTACAGGCAAGCGCACATGCGTTGCCAAGTTGGAAAAGGTCACCCAAAGCCAGTGAAACATTGCCAGAAATTAGGCAAGATGAACAGCATTGCAAGCTGTAGAGGCAAGCCCATGGCCACCCTGAACAAACTAGTGGAGCTCCTGATCCCGACGATTGAGCCGTATGTCGATGACGGTGAGACAAGTGCATGCGCAGTCTTGGAAGCATACATTGGCAGGTGCGAGCAGGGTCCTGATGAATATTGCACATGTCACATCGTCTTGTCCCGGAATGGAATCGCCATGGTTGACGAGAACACACCAGTGGAGATGACTGGTATTGACATGGCGTAAGGGAGAACATCTCACGAATTGTCATCTTCTATGCCAACCAAATGCTGCATCGTGATTTGCTATCGCGATTTTTTTCTGCTGGGTGCCTGCTGACCTTTCTTTGACTGACGGAGAGGTAGTACATGGTGTCCTTTGCAGTAGTGACCAATATCACTTACCATCTGTTAGGTTCCCTTTGAACAACTTGTGTGTGACATGGCTCCCATTGGTATTGTTGGAATTGCTTTGCCTCGACATCCACAAGGTGGTCACAGACTGTCACAGGGCTGGCTTCACCGTCAAGATGTGTACTGGGGATACATCCTTACAGCACACTCCATTGCACTTCAATGTGGTATCTTCACACCGGGTGGTGTCATCATGGAAGGGTTGGTGTTCGTTAATATGTTACTGCTTTCAGACAAAATATATCCCCTACCTTGACTTGAAACTCACTCGTCGGGAGACTTTGGATGGTAATTTGGCAGCCAACTTTCATTATCAACTGCTCTCCTGTGGCGTACAATGAAGTAGAAGCTCTGTCCACTTCATGCTTCGGTATCCGTGCAATGTCGATCAAGATCACAGCGCGGGTTGACCAAGAACTTTCCCCCTTGGAGCTCAAAGGCCTTTTAATCCAAACAGCTTGCGAATACGAGACATCTGGTATACACCCAGGCATTTTGGTGGTCGGGTGGACAGGTTGATCAAAGCAAGTGGGCGAAACTGGACAAACCAATGAGTGCCTTTGCAGTAGGGAGGAGATCCGCATTTATGCCATTGATGGCCCAACCTGGTGCTGGAGGTGTTGGAGTTATAAACAGACTGTTATGGTTTGTTTACATACTTACATAAGCATACATCGCACTACAGTAGTTTCTATTACTATAGTCCCTCAGTAGCTTGCCAGACTACTGAGGTTACACTACAGCTCTCCTTCTCCATTCCTTAGGCTAGACCTTCCCTGTGCAGACCACCACCTTTCTATAGGAGGGCCTTTGTCCGGAAACTGATAACAGGCCTCAGATACCTACAGTCATTGGTTTGGAGAAGGCCTGATGAGAAGGACTTTTACGTCCGGAGAATGAGCTCAGCAAGCAATTGGCTGGGAAGGAGAGTGCACTCGCTGCCATTTGTCCAAGGTAAGTCCCACCTCTACATGAGGGGCCGAGTTCTGCATCACATATGTTTCTCCTTTCATGTCTGTGTCGGCACAGCTCAACGAGCTTCAGTTGAAAGTGGAGTATCTCGACTATGACAATAAAGATGGTATCATCGCCATGGATATTCTCAGTGAGCAGAACCAGGATGCCAAGAACGAAGATCATTATTGAGCCCCAGGGCGCCTAGAGGGATGCGACGGCAGATGATAAAGAGAAGCGCAAGTAGGAGAAGATGGCTCTCTGGCTATGTTTGACGCTGTAAGTTGCTTCTCATTTGTGCGGAACACAGCCATTCATCTCTAATTTAACAAGGGGCATCCTCGCAGCAGGTGAACAGCTTCGCCAGCTTCTTGCTAGGCTCGATTCTGTGTACTCTTGAGGCAATGCCATCTTCACGGGGGCAGCTCAGTGAGGAACAATCAACAATGCGGGAGACCCTTGACCGGCCAAGAGGAAAACGAAGTGATTACGCGTCGCCGTGATGAGCTTGAGGCTCGCTTGAGTACTGTCAAAGCCGAATACTATGAAGTGCTCCTTGGTCAGTCCGATGACTATGCATTGACCTGACTGTTTACGCCATTAATGTGTAGAGAAAACTCGAGGCCAATAGACAGCAATATATTGCACATGTTCAACAGAAACTACACGGATTCTGGGACTCCTCAAAGGGATCTCTATTGCATGACTGTCCACATGCCCAACAAAATTTCTCTCCGGAGATCATTTTGAGTTCCGATCGGGCCTCGCAATCGGCGATCAAGACATCAACCTTGGCCTTAATTACTTGCACGTTGAGCACCAACTCGCGGAGTAGCACACCCATTTCTTCCAGATCTATAATGGTTCGAGTTCCTTCAGACAGTGTTTGGGCGTCACTCTGCTCCGAGTCTGAGCTCTCAGCGAGCCTTTGACGCTTTATTCCAACCCATACTCGCACTTGTGCTCTGCTCGCTTCACCTGAAGGAAGGGACTTCTTTGAGTATTAAAGTTAGAGAAGTACATTGAACCTTGTCACCCACCACTTTGGATGCTGACTGTGCCAGAGTTCAGAGTCTCGTTCATCTCCGGAGGACTATAGGTCGCCACCATAATTCTACTGTCTGTGATTATGGTAGCAATCAAGGTCAGGACGCAATCTAAATCCAGTGTCAACCACACTTGACATACCTTCAGCATCAATGGACATTCTCTTGAAAGGTATGGCCCTTGTGTATTAGGTATAGATTGACGGCCAGGCTGCCGTGGTCTCCCTCCACATTTAAATAGCATTCTTTCAGGTCGCCAAGCTTATGCAAATATCATCGGTCGAAGATCTTACGAGCTTTTTTCGATGACATCGCCACCTGCTGGTGCAATGTATGCAGTGGCATTTGGTATGGTCAGGGTACAAGTCCGCTTAGGGAGGCTGTGCTGAGTCGGAACTGACCTTGGGCCAATGACTCATATGTCAAACTAGGATGAGCTGCTGGAGCTCGTTATCTATCTTTTCATTGTGGTTGCTCAGAATGTGGAACCTCTGCATCTGGGCACAAGATTAAGGTTCGCCGTCATGCTTGTGGTGTGCTCACAAGAACATAGCCACTCACCCCAAGTTTAGAACTCTGTGCAGAGGTTCAAGTTTGACACTTCAGGTTCACTCAGGTGAGCATACCACCACCTTCTGCCACCTTGATCTTACCACTTGCCCCGTTCTGGATTTCCGAGCAGAAGGAATGTGGTGGCTGTGCTACTGACACTATAGTAGCTGTTGGTTTGGTCGTGTGAAAGTGGATCCAAGAGCTATAAAACCCAAACAAACAACCAAGATCAATTCACTCCCAGCTACCATGGCCATATGGCAGGCAGTCCGCAGCGGCCCAATGACTCTGCTTCCTCTGGATCCTCGAGTCTGCAGAAGCGTGGGTCTTCCAGCACATTGGAGCTCGGCCCCAGGAAAAAACTGTAAGCCCTTTTCACTTTGTAGTCTGATGTGTCTTAAAATTTTCTCTAGAACCGTACAGGATGCCTTAGTCCACCATGGTCACCACTTTGGCTGTGTTATTCATACCTTCTGCAACATCCAGACTCTACTCACCAATGGCATTTCCCTGATAGGTGAGCAGGCTGACACACCTGAGGAGAATTTAACGGCTGCGTGAGTTGTAATTAACATTCCACTGTTGACATGACACTTGATATGTTTGCGCAGCGAACGCAAGGAATATTCAGCATTCTGTCAGCTTTTGCGAATGGCGCCCGGGTTGGAGGATCGCCTTATGAACTCATCAGAGGAAGAAGTGATCCATATTGCCGATTTGGTACATCGACTGGACCTACTACCCAACAATATTGGTGCTCACGATTTCTGTCAGGTTCAAAAGGGGGTTAATGGGGGCCCGCACTGATGACACAAAGGGAATGAAAAGTGCCATAATAGATTGGATTACGCCCAAAGGACAAAGCCTTAACCCCCATATCCCACGCAACGTCAAGTCTGGTTGTGGTTTCTACCATGAGCGCACAGGGGCACTCCTGTGTCTGGCAGGCCTTGATTGGAACCACTCTGAGTGAGTTCACATCTATATACCATCCCCAAGTAGCTGACCACATTGTATCCAGAACCAGGGCCAAGCTTGTCAATGGCGAGATTCAGGTTGCAGGGGACCAATGGCCCATGTTCTTGTATGCTGACTATTCATACGATCCAGAAGACCCTTGGAATGGGCTTTTGCGCAGTGGCCTTCTTGTCACAGTAAGGTCCCCGCTTTTTTCCATTTCTCTGCTGACAGTTTTCACAAGGCATTCAAACACACCTTCACTTCTCCGAGCTCTGTTGACCAGGAGCCCAAGGCCACTCACTCCAGTAATGCATGCCTTCATGGGATGTGGGCTGTGATGAAAGCTTCCATCACATATATCACCACCCAGGTCAGATACTAATGACACCATTCACTGCATTCATTCACCACCACCTTGTTTTAGATCTGTTTCGCCCTGACATCTGCGCAAGTTTTTTCTCAGATGGACTTGGTCACTGATTCCGAGCGCTTTTATACTTCCATCGATGAGCTCCTCGATGATCCCAAGGAGAAAGATGAGGTTGATCAGCTGATGACGTGGTGGAATAGGTATGGTCTCATTAGTGTCGTTAAATTTCTAACTTCTTTGATGCAGGCAAGTCTTTCCTCTTTACATGGACAAGGAGTGGATGCCATCCCAAAACAGTGCTCTTGTGAGGACCCGGCAGAAGCATGCAGAAAACAGAGAGAGAGATGCTGATGCCCCTATATAAAAGCATGATATTACTCTACATACATTATCATAGCGACCAATGTGACCAATCTATTTTTATGCAATGATTCAAGTGCTATGAGCAGCAAGATAAAAAAGAGCGATTGGTCGAAACAGTACAAGGCAATTATCGATAGGTCTGGTCATTCCCATGATCAGCCAATGCATGTTGGTAGTTCAGACAAGATGCACCATGCCCACCAGCAATTACAGAAAAGGACAACACCCATCAGAATCCACAGGGTGGGCTATTCGGAAAGGTCGAGCAACACTACCATAGAAGAGGGCATTGATAGGATATTGCAGAAAGAAAGTTGCAAGAAGGTCCACCAACCTTACCACAACTGCTATGAAAGACAAAGTTGACTGAACATAGCAAGGTGGTGGTCTCCACAACACACCCCAACCCTACCAGCAGTTACAGTGAAAGATGGGCCCAATCGATTATCACAGAGTGGTAGTCATGTGAAGGCCAGCCAATCCTACTGGAGGTTGTTGTAAAAGATGACCTTGATCAGACATTGCAGCACGCTGGTCATGAGAAAGCCCACAAACTTTACCAGTGGCTGTTATAAAAGACAAGCTTGATCAGATATCATGCAGTGGTACTCTCAATAACATGTGGCAACCCTACCAGTAGAGATGGCAAAAGACGATGACAAACAATTGCCTCAGAGTTGTAGTGATGGAAAGGCCCACAAACCTCACCAGCAGCTGTTGTGAAAGGTGAGGCTGACCGGACATCGCGGCATGGTAGTCTTGATAACCTGTGCAATCCCTGCTGATGGCTATGGGGAAAGTCAGAGTCAAACAATTGCGTCAGGGTGGTGGTGATGAGAAGGCTTGTAAACATCACCAGCGGCTGTTGTGAAAGACGAGGCTAACTGGACATCGCAGCATGGTAGCCTCGATAACTTGTACAATCCCTGCCGGCGGCCATGAGAAAAGTCAGAGTCAAACGATTGTGTCAGGGTGGTAGCAATGAGAAGGCCCATAAACTTCACCGGTGGCTGTTGTGAAAGACAAGGCTGACTAGACGTCGCAGCATGGCAGCCTTGATAACTTGTGCGATCCCTACCAGCGGCTATGAGAAAAGTCAGAGTCGAACGATTGCGTCAGGGTGGTAGTGATGAGAAGGCCCATAAACCTCACCAGCAGCTGTTGTGAAAGACGAGGCTGACTAGATGTCGTGGCATGGCAGCCTTGATAATATGTGTTAACTCTACTGGTAGTTGTGGCGAATGATGAAGTCGATCGATTGTCACATGATAGTTGTTCCTTCTCATGACCACCTTGATTGTATCTCAGATAAGAATGTACATACTTTCAATTACTTTCCATGCCAGAAAGCTCACGCGGTGATTACATAATTTGGTCTTTCAATGTATCATTCTGGTACATCTTGGAAGTAATTTTAGGTATGATAATGGTAGATAATGGTAGCCTGTCACGAGCTGTGATGAACCTGAAATCACTCAGTCTTAGTTCCATAGGAGTGTGCAAGGCCTACCACTGGGGCATGGAAATTTAGTTCACAGCCACCCACATCCAAGCCAGTGTCGCGGCCCGAGCTTGCAGGAAAATTGGAGTTTGAGAGCAAGCAAGGCAAGCGATGATGAGCTCAGTGCCGATGTGATCATGAAGATGGGAGTAGACATGACACCAGAAACAAGGAAATGCACGTCTACTCGGATGTCCGTCTTCTGGTAGACCCCCTTATTTCACATAGTGACATAGATTATCAGTTGCCCTCATGGTAACCGTGTTTGTGTCATATCCATACTTTTCCCAGTCACAACTCCGGTCTAACCTTGGCCCGCCTGACCTCTCCTTAGGCATAGACGCAACTCCGGATCTAGTCCGGCCATCTCCAGCCCCATAGCTGCACTCCAGCTCAACTCCGGTCACTACGTCCATCTCCACCCTCAGGACTAACCCCTGTCTTCCTACAGACAGATTTGCAGTCTAACTCCTCCATGTCGGACCTGTACCTACCATTAGTTGCTACTCCGGTTTCAGTCCGGCCACTCCCTTTGTCTGGTCTGCGACATAGCCCAACTCTGGCTCAGTTCTGCTCCTGCTCCTGCTCCACTTCCTCTGTTAGGTCCACCAAAGGCTTAGAACATTTCTATGTCCAACTCCGGACCTTCCTCCGGCTACTCTGCCCTTCCTCCACCTGCACACTCCCTCCGCTTGTACACTCCCTCCACTCTTGCACTTCCTCCGGTTCCACTTCCTCCGGTCCTGGACATCGCTCTGGACTTAACATTAGTTAAGCACTTCAGTCAACCCCCATTTAGGACCTATTAGGTTTGTATATTTCTACAGATGTATCTACCTATGAGGTCCTGACAGGTTGGAAATTCCCAGCTGCCCATGGAGATTCTCCATTCTCCAG
>Ga0307518_10002967_pt1 | contig 12297 bp, 18 predicted proteins | sample 25_EM_MG_FD_203889 | JGI IMG/M metagenome (GOLD analysis project Ga0307518, IMG submission 203889) | Populus trichocarpa ectomycorrhiza microbial communities from riparian zone in the Pacific Northwest, United States - 25_EM | ecosystem: Host-associated > Plants > Roots > Unclassified | place... | reverse complement strand
ACGGTAGGTGACCATTGCCCCCCTGGGACATACTCATACTGTATACTAGGAATGAACGTGAGCGGTCGATCTAAATTTACTCCCCTTTCTTCACAACATACACCCCCAGCAAGCTAGGGCTCTGGGAGAAGCATTCACAAACATCCGCCTGACAGCAATTTACACGTCCCCACTAAAACGAGCCTCGATAACAGCAAACGCATTGTTTGATGCCCAACCTGATCCAAAGCCTTCCGTCCACATCTCCCCCCTCCTAAAAGAGCAAAACTTCGGGAAAGCGGAGGGAGCTTCTTGGATAGGGCGGCAGGATCCCAACATGACTCTAGAAGAACATTTCGCTAGTGGCAAATACCCGATGCTGCTTGATCGCAAGCTCAAATTTCCAAACGGTGAAAGCTTGAACGAGCTCGCAGCACGTGCGGACCAAGCTATTCGTGAACTGGTCTTACCTCACGTGCTGCAAGCGGCCAGAACGGGAACCCAAGACGTTCACATTGCTCTTGTCAGCCATGGACTTTGCATCAGTGAAATGGTGGCAGCCCTTGTCAGAAGGGGCCAAGACGAAGCTCCGCACACACATTACCGAGGACTATTGAACACAGCCTGGACTCGGGCAACAGTACGAGCCAAGGTATATTCGAGTGTGATCCCATCATATCATTGATAAATTGTTGTCCAGAGGGAGAGCACTGGAGAAGCCATGAATATCGGTGAAGTCGATCTTTCGTCTTTACTTGTCAATGTCACGGACATCAACCGTCACGAGCACATAAACACTGTGGTACGATCTGCCATGCAGACTGAATTTGCAACGATTTTAATGGTTGTTCCTCACAGAAACGCCAGAAAGGAGGTATTGGCAGTTCAGCTTATGACCCCAAACAACAAGATATCCGTGAATTCTTTGGAGGAAAGGCAGTGAAGAAGCCTGTCGAAGCCCTCGAGCATAGTGAGAGCAATGCACTGGATCAAGTCGAATTAGGAAAGAATTGACCCGGGTTGAATTGGGTGATCCATTGCGCTGTAGATAATTGATTATTTGGAGGCATGAATTACATCGCGTAAAGTACACATTGATCTGATTTCAAAGCGAATGAGAAACCATCGGGAACATAGCGAGGTTACCAACCTAGTAGGTAACAAGAGATGCATTTAATTGCCATACGGAAGCAGTTTCTTCAAAATCGAGGTTTGGGTATTGCTGGAGTATGCAGTTTCCCCTAGATGGTTCTTCCGCCCAGGTCGTTTTACCACGTTCAAATGTGCGTGTCCGGCATGAGCCTAGCAAGTATATGCAGTAATGTAAACATCCGGAAGAGATATATGACCCACCCGCTTGAACTTCCCATTGGCAATAGCACGCCACCTCTTCTTTGTTCCGCTATGAGATTTTAGCTTTGGAAAGTCTACGATGGCCGTCGTCGAGAATAAACGCGTTTTCGACAACAGCTGTGGCAGAAACATGGCTTGAGTTTGGGCAATGGATGACCGCAAAACCCACAAGTCCGACGGTCGTCACGTGAGTAACGTAATGGGGCTCTGGGTTGCCGATCACGATTTCACTGCTAACCATCATGAACGACCCACAGAGTGATGCCGACCGTGTAAGTTGTAGATTTATCACTCGAATCGACTAAGATGTGCCCTCAGATTCGTGCCAAGCGTCTTGCGAAACTTCAAACCGGACGATCGACCGCAGCATTGTCAGACGCCTCCACTGCCTCGGGATCCTCCCCTGCACCAGAACCATCCGCGCCAGCCACAGGTCCTGTACAGGTAAAACCGAAGCAAGTGACTCGACCACTCTCAGTCACACCAACCGCGCCACAACTGCCGTCCGTGCCGTTGAAAAGAAAGTTACCACAGGCAGTCCAGAAAGTCGATCTGCCAACTTGGGAAAACGAAATCATCACGGAAATATTCAAAGTTACTTTAGATGTGAGCTTACTTTTTATGCCGTTAATATTCATCTTGAAAGGCGGTCAGCGCTCGATTGCTGAGCGCAGCAACTATGTCGTTGTGTGGCTCAAAAATCTGGAGACCGAGCTGGTTTCGGAGGGGTACAGTACGTCGGAAAGGGCTTTACATTTTCCATATACTTACCTGGAATGAATGCAGATAAGGGGTCTCCCCTCCATCTCTCCAGGGAAATACTAGATCGACTGCTCATAGCGCGTTTAGAGCTAGATCCCCAAGCCATGTCGTGAGTCCATCATATTCACATCGACTGCATGACTAAGGGCTACAAGTGATGATTTGGAGTATGTTGCTGTTCTGGCATCACTGCCTGCTCAGATGACCGTGTTTGAGTACTTGGTTGGCTGCTGGAAACGGGTGACTAGGGCAAGGAATACCCTCACAAAGAAGGTCTGTGCACTACTTCGAAGCCGTCGTGCATTGCATAAACTTTTTTTAGAATCCTGTGAACGAATTGCAACAAGCAGCAGCACTCTTAGAAAAGGCTAACAATCTCATTATCAGCTATGCTGGCTTAAACATACAAGAACCCGAGATGTTCCCCCAGCCCCAAGGGTGGGTTTTAATTGTCGCTCTGACGGCTTTCGTTGTTAAATTGGGACAGGCGACAGATTGGACCGTCCGAACTCGTCGCTCCTTTACTTTCATTATCGGCACTCTCCTCTCCTCTTGCGTCTTCTTTGTCCTCGGAGAATGCGTTGGACCCTACGGAAGTCGTGCCTTTCCTACAGGATCTAGCCTGTCGGTTTGGAGCCGATGATGAATTAGAAACTGTCCTAGGATCAGTCGTAGACCAGCTCTTGTTTCACGAATCCTTGATGCGACCCGAAGGTATCGGCGGAAGTGACTCTTCTTGGCGTTCTGTTATCAACGGCGTCGAAGCCCTTGTCAGCATAAAGAGTATCGCTCTGATGTTCACACGGCTTCCGCAATGGAGTCCTCCGAACGCAACTGCTGCCACATTCGAGAGGCAATCCCTCATGGGTCCTTTGTGTCGTCTGGGGGTTTTCAGCAGAGAATGGGTGAGGTTTCTGTCAGGTTCGTGGCTGCCCGACTGAACCCTTCTAGCCCTACATCGCCCAGACGTATTTTTCGGACCCAACAAAGCGTTCTCGAAGTGATGTGGAATCATCTAATGCAAGCCTGAGGAGCACTATGAAGAGTTTGCAGGTACATGAATTGGTGCACAGTGTACTCGCTGGCTGACTTGGTCAAGTCCTCGCTCTTCTCGATATTCAACACCCTTGTCAGGGCATCTCCGGAATCCAGAGAAGCTGTCCTCGAATATTTTGCTACTGTTGTTAAACTGAACATCAAGCGCGCGGGTATGCAGGTGGGCCGGGTCTTCTGGACGGGATGTTGTATCGTTCTCAATTCTTTCTAGGTCGAGCCTGAGACGGTGGCAACGGATAGTTTCATGGTAAATTTGCAAAGCGTGTTACTTCGCTTTGCAGAGCCCTTCATGGACGCACGTTATTCCAAGGTTTGTGTTGTTTTTAGGACGCCACGCTGTCTCTGAAGGCTCCATAGATAGATCGCATTGACCCCCTTTACTTCGCGGTTTCGAACAGAATAGACATTAAAGAGGAGACAAGGATAAAAGCCACAAGTGACGAGGCCGCGAAGTGGGTAGAAGAAAACAAGTCACTAGGTTTGTTGTCGATACTAGCTCTGGCTGATGGCTGATAATTTGACAGCTGCGACGCCAAATTTTATCTCTGAGATTTTCTACCTTTGTGATGCTCTCGCCCACTACGGCTATCTGAGAACGATCCAGACTTATGAAGACTTTGGAAAGCATGTTGACGAACTTCAGCGTCACCACGACACGATGAATGGCGATAGATCGTGGGTAGGGGTACGTTCAGCCAATCTTCCATCATGACGTACTTCCGACTAGTTGCAGACGCCGTTCCAAGCCAGGAACGAAGCTGCTCTTAACCAATGCAAGGTATGGCCACTAACCTTTTTACCTGAGTTTATTGTCACCTTATTCCCGTCCAGCAACAAATAGAGAAACTTCAAGCCCACCAGCTCGCATTTCGGGTCCAATTGCTTGAACCCGACCTCATCTTCCGATATATTGGCTTCACTAACTTTGTATCTACCTGGTTAATTCGCAGAGTAGATCCGAAGGGAACACATCCTAACCCAACAGCGGTGTGCGTCAGTTACATAGAGCATAGTTTACATTCATTTAAGGTCACCGTAGGTTGCCTCTACTACAGGAAGTTCCCATGTCCTTCCGAGTCCTCCCGGAATACATACTGGAAGATGTGGTTGAATACTTCCTCTTCGTGGTTCGGTACGTGGGCGTCTGCCTTTGGTCAGTATGTGTATGTTAACTAATCCGAATGCCTTGTAGTCATGCACCAGATAGCCTGGACTTGTCGGGAAAGCAGGAACTGGTTATTTTCGCACTGACCTTCCTGACCTCGACATGGTATATCAAGAACCCTTTTTTGAAAGCCAAGATTAACGAAGTTTGTGGTCACACTTCGTACCGACCACGGAACTGAGGTTTCTACAGGCTATCTTTTATGGTGTCTTGCCATACGCTCATGAGCGTAATGGTATATTAAGTGGCGTATTGAACAGTCATCCTCTAGCATTGAAGCATCTTATACCGGCTTTGACTCACTTTTATATCGGTGTGTTTAATTTTTCTACGTACTTCCGTACCTTGCTGCTGAAAATGACTATTTGCAGAGGTTGAACAAACCGGAGCTAGCTCGCAGTTTTACGATAAATTCAGTGCGTAACCTAGTTTAGAGAGCTTTTTTCCGTTGATACCATATTATATTTAGATGCGAGGTCCGTCATGGAGTTTCTCTAACCAGCTTTCATTCATCTGTTTTTAAGGAGGAACATTGCCTATATTTTGAAAGCAATTTGGGACAATCCAGTTCACCGTGAGGCACTCAATGCTGAAGCGAAGTAATTCCTCGCCCCATGATCAGGTGCTTGTTTACTGAAATTCGTTTTCAGAAACGTCGACAAGTTCGTTCGATTCGTTAACCTAATGATCAACGATGTCACCTATCTCATGGACGAGTCGCTGAGTGAACTGACGCAAATCCATAACATCCAAACGGAGATGCGCGACCAAGCTGCGTGGGAAGCTCGTCCAGCACAACACCGTCGAGAGAGGGAAGGCACACTTCGAGGACTCGAACGTCATGCGTCGGGCTATACCACCCTTGGTAAATCGACCGTAGGTTTGTTGAGGGATTTCACTGCGGAGACCAAGGCACCGTTCATGATGCCCGAAATCGTTGACAAATTGGCTGCTATGTTGGACTATAACCTGGAGGCCCTCGTTGGACCCAAGTGCTCAGAGTTGAAGGTAAAGGAACCAGAGAAATACAGCTTCAACCCGAGACTTCTTCTAAGCGATATCTTGCAAGTCTATCTAAATCTCAGCGGCGAGGACGAATTCGCGCGTGCAGTGGCGAATGACGGACGTAGTTACACGCCAGAGCTATTCGAAACTGCCATAGAAAGGGCCCGGAGGATTCCACTCAAAACGGAGTCAGAGTTGGGACAGCTCCGTGCATTCGCCATCAAAGTCGAAGAGACGAAGGCCTCCATTGAGCAAGAAGAGGACGTGGGCGAAGTTCCAGACGAATTTCTGGGTATGCTCTCTATACCAAAGGGTTGAATTCAGGTGAACTGACTGGATAGTAGATCCGTTGATGTTTACACTCATGCGCGACCCTGTAACGCTGCCATCATCTCGAGCGGTTATTGATAGATCAACAATCAAATCGCACTTACTCTCGGATACCAAGGACCCCTTCAACCGTGTGCCGCTCACTATCGATGACGTCCTTCCGAGTATGGTTTCTAATTTCGTGGAGGTTCAGGACTAACAACTGCGATAGACCCAGAGCTAAAGGCGAAGATTGACGCCTTCATTGCGGAGAGACGTAAGCAAATGACAGAAACGAAGAAACTACAGCAAGAATCTGCCAACATGGACGTCACGATGAGCTGAATCATTTGAACCATTTTGCTGTGCACCACTTAAGTAAATTGTATCAGTCCACATTACTACACCAGACACCACGTAGACTACAGTCATCCAGGAAAAGAGAGCGAATATGTATATCAAGGTTCGCTCCTATTTCTTCTTCTTCTTAGTACCACGTCCACCAGCAGTTGAGCCTCCTCGTCCTCTCCCGGTACCACCCCGTCCAGGTTTCCTGCCGCGTGTAGGTTTAGGTTGGCCTGAAATTGAGTGAACTCACAAAAATCACCACAAAAAATCGTCTCCAGGGGCATACCATCCTGTTCACCATCCTCGTCGTAGTCAGTACCAACATCTGTTCCGGTTAAAACACTGTCCCTCGGGGTGAAAGCAGCGCCTTCGTCGCCACTTTCCTGCGTTAGTGCACTGCTATCGCTATCTCCGCTGACTAGACCAGCCATATCCGCCTTATTTTTGTGCCGCTTTGGTGCTTTTGGTTTTGTTTTGCTGGGTTGGCGAGGTGACGGTGCAGGTGTCGAGGAAGGAATGGATGCCGTAGCCCGTATACGACGCGTTGCAACGAGCGAGTCCAATGTCTCGTCGGGTGGGAACGAATACTCTTCCCTGAAGAACGGGTGCATCGAGAGATTCTCCGAAGGCGACGGGGACCTGACGATGTGCGGAGTCGAGGAATGGCTTGACCCCGAAGTATAATAGCCCTCTAGTTCCTTGAGATCGAAATATGGGTCAGTTAGAGATCTATAGCTGAGAAGACAATGCACACCGCCGCTTCCAATGCTTCAAGATCATAACACGATTGCAGCTTTTGCCATATGCATTCCACAGGAACCACGCGACCAGTGTCGGTAAAGATGGAGTTGCGTATGGCTAGGACATGGAAATGCTTGTGTAGTCCGACTGGTCTCGCTCTCATAACAGAGCGGAAGAAAGAAATTTCTCCTTCCACACTGTCAAGGAGTTCCCGGGCACTCTCTGGTTCCATTCCAATGACGACAATATCAAATCGTTGTGGTGTAATGGTTGAGAAGTGTAGCGCACCCAAGAATAGCATTGTCCTTGAGTAGAGACCACCAAATCCGAGTCCCACCAAAGGCTGGGTCTGCATACTGTACGCTAATAACACAACATACTTAGTTAAACAACAGCGATGCACTAGAAGCTGTCTAACTACCATAGAGGGTATAAGACTATTATGAACAATAAGTGAGTGAGAAACGAGTGTCAATATTGTGGAAGGAGTGGCGGTTCAGTGGCGACTGATTGGATTGTGGTATGGGCGGTAATGACCTCTGACCAGTGTTCATTGGGAAAAGTGCGGATGGAATGCGGAGGAAATGTGGGCACTCAACCCATCTATGTGCTATCTTCGCACGAAGATGGCAACCAGAACGATGAAAGGTATATATGTGAATAGCGAGACAACTGCCATCAAGCGGCATCGAAAACGCCAGGACTTCGCGTCTACTCGGGGTAATCAGAACCCGCATTACGGCCACGATAAACAAATACCCACCGTGTTCTATCTGAGGATCATCGATAATGGTGACTGCCTTCTCCAAGCTGGCATCCCCAGCGGTTCTAGTTTTTGGAACTGGTATGCAAAGCGCGGCTATCCACCACAAGGGGAAAAGGATGAAACCGATGAAGAATAACCACGCTTGGAGAGGAGAACCCGGCTCATCCTCTGTGGCAAAGTGCAACCCCCATTCCGTTTCCTTGAGCTTTTTGGGGGGCTTTCGAGGATCTCGCATATGGAATTTAGTTGATGTGGCGATGGAAGGTGCATGCGGTGAGACAAGAGCACTGATTGGAATGGATATTTGCGACATGGACTGGCGACGGTCGTGAGATTTTTTGTGGGTGTAAGGTAGATGATGATCTGCTGGTTGTGAATGAGTGGATGCAGCACGCGAAGGTGTGCAAGGAGGAGCGCCACGAGAGCTAGTACCACTCGGCCAAGCGAGATGTTTGCTACTGCTCCTGGATTGTTCCTGGATCGACGGCGGTCGCGAATGTGAAGGGGTAGCGAACGGAGAGGCAGACGACAATCTTGCGCGTTTTCTGTGGTACGAAGACGGCGCGTGCGATGAGTTAGAAATCCGTTGACCTTGTTTCATATACATATTTAATATGGGCCGATAACGTGCACATTGTGACGTAAACTGCAAAGAGCTACTCACTTCGGGTCTCGGGAGGGATGACAAACGTAGCGCGTTGACCTTCCTTCTTTTGCTCAGGAGGGGTGGTGTCGAGGTCGTCTGCTTTTCGCTTCCCTCTGCTTTTGTCGCTCAGGTATTTGGACGCCGGCGTCGGGGTCGCAGGAACTTCATCAACGGGTCGTGATGCGCCATCGGGGCTCGGGGTTGACGGACCATACATAAGTGCTCGTGACTGCGAAATGGTAGTGTAGGGGTGAAGTAAATGGTGCCTTGCGGGGGTCTGCAATGATGATGCGGAGCGACCTAGGCTTGAAGGATGATAAGTTGTGCTCGTTTCGTATTTCGGGCCATGTCGTGTTTCCACAGCAGATAAGCTCCGCTTCACCTCAGCCATTTTCGGACCTGCACTACTATCACTATAATCCCCAAAGCTGTGGCGATAAAGAGAGGGAGAGGAAGACTTGATACGTGTCGTGGCGGCTCTGCCAGCTGTAAGAACTCCAATTAGTGTTAAGCCACGAACCGATGTAGCTACTTACTGGACAGAGTCACTGGCTCTTTCAACGGGGAAGGGACGCGTTCTCGAGGAGAGGAAGGAAAAAGTGATGGGGGGATTGGCGCCCGATGAGGAAAGTGATGTATCTCATGGGCACGTGTTCGGCTCTTGTCTTCACCCAAGGACCCCGAAAGGGGTTCGGCACCGCTTCGCTTGGGCATCCCTTCGCCCAAGGACAAGCGCAGAATCTCTCTTGAGACCTCCGCAGGCCAGGCCTGGTTGCTGGGCGAAGTAACACCACTGACTGCTTGTTCAGCACTCCATTCAGCACTATTCCGTCGTTGATTTCGCGGCCTCCCTGATACAGTCCTTGTTCGACGTCGTTGGGGCTCCGGTGGCGGTGTTTCAGATTCAAGTGCGTGTCTTATACCGGGTAAACTGGTATGATTCCTGAGAGAAATACCAAAATTCGAAGGCATGAGTGAAACTGGATCTTGATGGAATAATTGTCTCGAGGGAATATTAGAACAATTGGAAAATACAGGCTGTTTCGTGTTTGCGGCCCTACTGCGAGCCAAGAGTGCTGCAGCTAATTCAGGATGATCAAGTGGTGGTAGAGGTGGAGGAGAAGAGCGGCAACGGCGACGATCGTGGGGCGTTAGACACCCAAAAGTATGAGGGGAATCAAAACCTAGTCGCCTAGCCACATGGGTCGTGAAACGCGTTTCTGCAGGCAGTGTTGCAGTAGCAGCATGGCCCGTACGTGGTCGTCGTCTCGATGACACGGTACTAGTCGGAGATGAATTTCTGCTCGTGGATTGATTGCCACGCGATTCCCTCATGGATGAGGAGTAGGATGGTACTGACGTAGTCGATGGCTGGGATAGGCTCATTGCGTTTGCGAAATCAATTGCAACGTTATCTTGTGAGGCAGAATCTCCATTCCCCTGAACGGGATGTCTCCTCGAGGACGAAGAACGCGAGGGTGCAGAGCGAGATCTCTGCGGCATGTGTCCCGGGAGGTCAAAACCGTTCCCAGATTTCCGCTTGCGTTTCCTCCCAAAGGTAGACCATTCCCGTCCTCTGTTAAGTTTGGATGGGAATGCTTTGATCTCTGGCTGTATGCTAGACTGCATATATGCTGATGAAACAAGTTTTCCTTGACCCGTTTCTGGCGTCCGTTCCGAGGTATAATGAGAGCGCCTGTACTTCTTCGGGCCAGCACTTTTACCATCTACGGAGCGCCTCCGCGGACGTGGTGCCAAACCCTGCGGTGCATCGCGATCACCTTGTACCCCGGAGTCAATGTAAGCATCTGGGTCTTTAAGAATCTTCCGGCCTAATTGATATTCTTTCTCAGATGTGCCCGGAAGAGACTGAGAGTCACGGAGAATAACAGGATTGTCGTTGGTAGGCGTACTAGTTGCAGGTGGTGATGTATTCACGGCACGGTTGTTAGGTCGGAAGCGGAGACGTAACAGGAGAGACGAAAACTCCATAGACATGCTATGCGGTGATCCAGTGTAAAAACAAAGAAGGACGGTACATCCACGAAAGGTGACTCACTTTGCTTTCAGTCAGACATTCCTGGAGACGTTCAGGGGCTTTTGGGCAGAGGCTCAGTGGAAGGCCAAGGTCTTACCCTTTCTGACGAGCTTTTCTTTCTTGTATACAGAGATGGCCCCAGAAACGACCAGGATGGCGAGTCCCCTCTGAATAATTACTGCAGCTCAAACAAACGCCAGCGTTAACAAGTGGGCTTCGTAGTTGGTGATCTGATGACCGCTCCTGGGGGGGTCGCTCGAGGTTGATTACATAATTACGTGAGAAGGCTATGTACAAGCTCTTCCTGCTCCCATACCTCAACAGTACTTGCCCGTCATGGACCGCCTCGACTCCCTTGCCACCTCCATCTCCAACATAACCATTTATGACATTAAAGCTATGTATAATCAGGTATATGAATCTAACATGCTCACATTTGCACGTACACTAAGCATCCTTGCGCCCAAGGCCAAAAATGTTGTACTAAATATCAGCGAGATGGAAAGTAAAGTTAGGGAGGCAACAAATGACGAGCCTTGGTGCGGATTTCTCTTCCCAAGAATAGAAATTAGCAAAATTAAAACATCATCCCTCAGGGGAGCAAGTTCCAGTTTGATGCAGGAGATAGCACAAGGGTAGGCCTAACGATCCTACGTGTTCGTGCGACTTATCTGGCCATACAGAACTTTCAACTTGTGAGACAATGGGTCGTATGACGGACGATCAACTTACTCTGCCGCAGCCAACATTTCAACGAAATCATGCCTTGCATTTATGCTCGATTTATGGAAAAGGAAGCGCGGCAATGGCGACAGATTTACAAGGTCTGCTCTTACGCGCTATGCTGGATACTGGCCAACTACTTCTATAGGCCTTGCAATTGCTCGAATACCTTATCAAACACGGCAGCGAACGCGTGGTTGACGATTCCCGTTCTCACTTATCAACTATCAAAATGCTTAGAAATTTTCACTACATTGACGAAAAAGGGAAAGACGAGGGTTTGAATGGTGCGTGCGTCATTGCATGATTAATGGTATGATCAAGTATATCTTCCATCTACAGTTCGCAATCGTGCACGCGAAATTGTCGAATTACTTTCCGACGTAGAAGCCATTCGTTTGGAGAGGCGAAAGGCGAAGACCAACCGCCACAAGTATACCGGCACTGGTAATGATCCCATCAGCTTTACTTCTGGAGGTGGTCGCTATGCTGGCTTCGGAAGCGATAGTGGTGGGAGCAGCAGTTATTATGGTGACAGAATGAGCGGAAGAGATGGTAGTTTCGACTACAATCGGACATATATTCTGAGAATACTGATGCTGCCTTCCCAGATTTCGGCGGGTCTTACTCTGGAGGTAGCTCGGGTTACAGAGATAGTGCAGGACGGAAAGATTTTGAAGAATACACCGCTGGGGATGATGAAACAATTGTCCGCAGGTCCAGCTCCGTAAATAATGGACGCAGTAATTTCCGGTCAAACACAACCCCCGCGTCTCCGCTGCGGACGCAGACATCCTCAGTTCCACCGAAGCCGAAAGAACCAGAAGTTGATCTACTGGGTGGATTCGATGAGGAAACTGTCCCCAGCAATACCAACAAAGCATTGCCTTCCCTTACCGACGGTACTGATAGTGAGTGGCCACATCTGTGTTGTTTATCACGCTAACACCTTTGCCAGATGATGACTTCGCTGATTTCCAGGCCGCCCCTTCCTCCTCTTCGGCTTCTTCTACTTCTTCAAAGCCCACTCTCATGGAGATGCTTAACTCGAGTCCTACCCGTGTAGCTCCCGCCACCACGAAGTCTGTGGTTGTTGCTCCAGGCAAACCTCCAATGGCACTTCCTTCATTTGGCAATACCACCAACGCTCTTGGCGCCACCGCGACAACCAACCAAGCCGTTATCACTCCAGTTCCAGTTGTTCCTACACCAAACAATCTCTGGGCGGCTTCAAGGCCGCTCTCGCCTAGTGGTCCTGTTCGCTCCACTACCTCGTCTGTGCCCAATAGGGCATCTATGTCTCACGCATCATCCCCCGCTCCTGCTGCCTCTGCAAAGGGGTTGTCCGGCTTCGAAGACCTGTGGTCGATGTCCCTTGGTTCCGGTCCTGCGGGAAAGCACACCTC
>Ga0307518_10002966_pt1 | contig 12299 bp, 11 predicted proteins | sample 25_EM_MG_FD_203889 | JGI IMG/M metagenome (GOLD analysis project Ga0307518, IMG submission 203889) | Populus trichocarpa ectomycorrhiza microbial communities from riparian zone in the Pacific Northwest, United States - 25_EM | ecosystem: Host-associated > Plants > Roots > Unclassified | place... | reverse complement strand
GGTATAGCTTGATAAGAACACAATACATTCTTTAATAATTGAAGTTTGGTGTTGCGTTTTCATATCCTAACCAACACCACCAATGGCCTATATATATATGTAGCTAATTAACACAATAAATAGTATATATATGATCATAAGTAGTTAGGTGGTTTTAGTCAAGGTGGACCTCTTGCTAGCTAGGAGGTATACTCAACCACCAAGATCACAATATTTTAATTCATGGGCTACAACGCACACAGTTTTATTAATTAATTATTAACACAATGTGTATATTGTACGTACCAAGATATATAATCATTAATGTAATATGCTCATAATTAAAGATATTTTAGAGTTTTATATATCTCTCTCACCGTCCATGCAAAAACAATAAAATATTTGAATTAAGATATTTTAGAGTGTAATTCTGAATGAAAAAACGATTTTTAAGGTTGTGTTTTGGAATAAAAAGAAAACAAATACAAAAAAGATATTTTCATTATAATTTAAAATGAGTTTTTATAAATGTATTTCCTAGCACTCTATTTTGAGACAATAACCCTTGTCCGAACCCACTAATCATATACTAATAATAATTAATATATCATGCAAATACGACAATTAGTATAAACATGAAGATTATTGTAGAATTATGAGACTAAGAACGGCCATGCCGTTGATTTGTGCGCTCAAGGTTGTGGTTTCGAAATCGAAATGAGACTCCATTGAAATTGTCGAAGGCGTAAGAGAGATGGATTCCTTTTTTGTGGGTTGCCGTTTTGTTGTTCTTACCAAGAAGGATGAGAAAAGTGGATTTTATATTCACTGTGGGGGTATCTTTGGAAATCAATCAAAACTATAAGCACTCGGATTTTCTTGACAATTGCCGAAGCTGTGGTGATGCGTAGAGTACACCCATCAAATCAACCCATAGGGAAACTTTATTGTATGAGGTTGATTAAGATGAAGCTTCAGCCATGGACGGCCACCACCAACAACCTCTCCAGGGTCGTGTAAACTATTTTATGGGTGAAAAATATTTTTAATGTAAAATACTAGTAATAATAATAATAATAATAATAATAAGATGATCATTGTGATAATAAGATAATAATAACGCTAGCTAAACAAGATGATCGCTGATAATGGTTAAAAAAAAGATTATACTGAGATGATTATAGTGGCGGTAAAATGACAATAATAAAAGAGAAGTGACCGTGATATAGTGATTAATGTGATAATGAGATAATAATAACGCTAAAGGATATGGTCGTGGTAATTGTGAAAGAGAAGGCTAAGTGATTATAGTGGTGGTAAAATGACAATAATAAAAGAGGAGGTGACACTGATATAGTGGTAATTGTGGTGAAGGTGAGATGACAGTGGCTATGAAGGAGGATGAGAGTGGTGACATGTTTATGATGGTGAAGGAGATAGTTGTGGTGATGGTTGATATAATTGGATGATATTATAAGTAAATTATTAGTTGTAAAATATTTTATGAAACTTCATGAATTGAAAATATTTTTCAGTAAATAAATTAAGTTTGAAAATTGACTATAAAATATTTTATATTGATTAATTTTTCTGTAAAATATTTTACGAGAAACAAATATAAAAAAATATTCTATTTTTCAGAAACAAATATAAAAAAATATAAAAAATATTTTTATGTGAAATACTTTACTCTAAAGCCCCATGATCTAGATCCACCGATCAAAGGGCAACGTATTATTTATTTTGAACTTAGAAGTTCCCCAAGAGTTGGCTCACACCATTCCTAAATGTATCAGCATTATACGCCATGACACCTCCTAAATTATTATAACTTAGAAGCATCGCATCCTTGAATCTATATTTCTTATGCATCCTGTGCTCTGTCTATACTGACAAAAGTTTTAAATGCCTCCAAACTTTATTTTATCCCTCCACCCACATTCCCGAAGTTCCCCAAAATACCCTTTTCCCTAAATGACCAAAACACCCTTCTTGCCCCAGAACCAAAGACAGCAGTATTGACCCTGCCCTGATGCTCACAGCTCCCCCTTCCACCACGTATAACCCAAGAGGCCGGCATTTTGGACTGTTTTGGCCTCCACAAAATACCGGTCAACTGTCTCTCCCATGCTACAGAGACACCTTCTTCGGCTTTGGTTAGTTAAAAAGAAAAAGACATGCCATACAACATTAACATCAACAAGTACCATGAAAAAGCCTGAAGCGAAGTTCCATTTTTATGGCCGAGGTCGTTCATGAAAAGATGACACAGCTTTGTCGAGAGGTTGTTCATGTAAAAAATATCAAGTGGAACATTCTTGAACGAGTAACAGTGTTTAAGCAGTTTTTTCAATTCATTTGGGACAGGATTCTAGCTTGCTCTATAGGCAAGCCTGTGAGGTACCGGAGGTTAGCTAGCCGGCCGTATTCTCCACCACCGGACGCCATGGAAGCCGGTGTAGAGTCGTTAGACGCTGCAAGTTGTAGTGGGTTCAACCCGGATTCGGATTTAGTCCGTTTGAAGATTAGTTTGTTGGGTGATTGCCAAATTGGTAAAACAAGCTTTATGGTAAGCTTATATGACCTTTTCTTTTCCTTCCTTTTCCTTTTTGAGTCATGGATAGCTATTTAGCTTGACTAGTAATGCTTTTGTGTTGATTATTTCTTTCTTCTTCTTCTTTTTTCATTTTGTTTTTTGAATATGAAGATCAAGTATGTGGGAGATGAGCAGGAGAAGAAATGCTTGGGGATGACAGGATTGAATTTGATGGACAAAACCTTATTTGTTCAGGGAGCAAGGATTTCATTTAGTATATGGGATGTAGCAGGTATTTTATAATCATTTAAACAATTTTTTTAAGGTGATTTTAATTAGGCTTAAGAAAAGGGTTTTTGTTAATTAGTTTATTTATTTATTTTTTATTTCTTTGTTACTTGTATGTAGGTGATAGCAGGTCAATTGATCATGTTCCAATTGCATGCAAAGATGCAGTGGCAATATTGTTCATGTTTGATCTTACCAGTCGCTGTACTCTTAACAGGTTAGGAACATGTCCCTTTCCTTTAATGCGAAAAAATAAAAATTAGGCATTGTCAGACTTTGTTAAGCATATAATTAATTAATTTGTCATGGTTTAATTTACAGTGTGCTTGAATGGTATAGTCAGGCAAGAAAATGGAATCAGGTACCAATTGAACAGTTCCTCTTCCAGCAATTATCTCCTTTCTTTACTAGCAATTGATTCTATTAATCTTTTTGAAATGATAGTCGTCATTAAGTGCCTCATTATAAACGATAATTGAAATTTAGAGGATTAAGTTCAGCAACAGTATTGTGACCTTAATTAATCTTAATCAGTTAATCATCATATATACTGATGTTAATTCAGTTTGTAATTAGCCCGGAAAAGGATCGTTGATGTCAATTGAATTCCTGAACCATAAAGCTGCAGTTAGTTCAAAGAATGATCTGTAACAGTGTATGATTTTACCAAAACCGATTAAAGAGTGGAGCCCCAAGATTAATGATGGTTTCATTGTACATGAGCTTCATAACATCTTGTGTTTGCTTTATTGGTTTGATTTAATGGGTCTGCATCGCTGCATCACACAGTTTGACACTTTTTCTTAATAAAGAGTGGAGCCCTAGATTTAATAATAGACCAAACTGTTTTAATGTGCATGGTCTTATATCTCAAAGCTTCTTTTTGTGTTTTCTGTTTGCAGACAGCAATTCCTATACTAATAGGGACCAAATTTGATGATTTTGTCCAACTTCCACCGAATTTGCAGTGGACAATAGTGACTCAGGTAATTAACTTGTAATCTTAAACTATTTGATTGATCTGTTCAAATTAATGAAGCTCATGTGGATCACACCAGAAAATTTTGGCATTTTTCATGCTTCCATGCACCATCTAAATCAAATTCTGGGAGTAATTCTTTTACTTTTGAAGCTTGAAGGTTATTTTATGATAAATGTGCTACTCCAAGAAGTAGGAGTACTAAATGGACTAGTAGTGCTACCAAAAACTGTAAAATTCATGTATCATTTCTGCAGCATAAGCTTGTTCATGCATTTTCAGTTCTTCCCTCATGATTTAGGACATAATTTTCATGAATGTGACATCCCATTGATGAGATTGTGAATTCGAGGAATGATGATGGGGGGATGACTAAAAAGACACTTGAGTCCTAGTTTGTCAAATTCTGGGAAAAAAAAGAAGAAATTCAGGAGGAATTGACATTTCCTTGTCTTTCCGTGTTGAAAAATAAGCACAAGGGGCCACATGTTTCATTGAAGTTGAATTTTAATTAAGATTGGAAAGAACTTTGTTTAAAGAGTATTTATATCTGCATTATGCTTGTCAAATTTAACACAGTGTGTGCTGAACTACAGGCAAGGGCATATGCAAAGGCAATGAAGGCAACCCTTTTCTTTTCAAGTGCTAAACATAACATAAATGTGAACAAGATCTTCAAATTTATCATGGCTAAACTCCTTAACTTGCCATGGACTGTAGAGAGAAACTTGACAATTGGAGAACCCATTATTGACTTCTAATGGTGTCCCTTCGGCACTGATCCTCGTGTACATAGCCGAAAGAGGGAAAAAGACTGAAACAAGATATAATAATTCAAGCCCAGCTGATTGATTCTAGAGACTTCTTTTTATTGTATGGTTCTCCTTGTTCTTTCTTTCTTTCTTTTTTTCCTAACTTCACACTGGATTGGAGATCGCAGATGTTACCAAGTGCATGGTAACTTAGTGTGTTTTTGTCTGCGTGGCCAACCACGTTTTAACCGATGTATATGATGCTTTTTGAGCGGTCAACTGCAGTTTGAAACGCGGTTGGCCACGTAGAAAAACAGCCCTTAGAGTAGAGGGGCTATAGCAGTGGGTTTTCTTGATGCAAAAGATTTAAAAGAGGTGAAATATCTTCTTCTCTGTCCCATAGTCAAAATGATGTTTTTTCCTCGTATGTTCTTCCTTCAGGTTAGAGAAGGAATCAATGCTGCTTAAATTAATATAATTCAAGTTGGTTTCTTCAAGAAACCTGCCATCCTGCTTCATGTCATTTTACAATTTTTGAACATTTATTCCAATTCTGCTTCAAAACACCATTCATTGTCAGCCCTCCCCCATACCTAGCCTATGGCCTCCAAGAAATTCATGCTTTCTGGAACCAACTATTATCTTACTAGATTTCTGTTCATGGTAATGAGGGTGAGATGAAGTGTGAACGAACCTTAGTCATCACTGGACTACTAAAAAACCATTCACTGATTTGTCAATAGCAACATGCTTTCTGCAAGCAAATCGTTGCAATATTCTGTCTGCCATTTGCTAAAGCAGTGAGGTAAGGACCATATTGATGCACAGAAAAATGTTTTCTCAATTCTTGCATACAATATGCACAAATTCAAGACAGAAACTCACACGATGATAACATTATACCAAGATCAGAACCAACCATCATCTGAGGACAGAGTTCTCTGCAATCTAGAGTCTATCAAGCTATCAGCATGCTCAGTTTTCTTAACATTCTTTCTCTTTTCCTTTCAATAAACTGACTTGAAAGGTAATTGAACCTCAATGTCTAACAAATACTGATGGCCCTAAAGGATGGCAGTAATGAGTTTCTTCAAGCAAAAGAAGAAAAAACTAGAAATACAAAGATAATATTTTCTTTCTTCTCTATTTCAAACTAATGTTTGCATTTCCCTGCCAAATAACTCTACATGTTCTCTCCCCCTCGGGATCAGTTTGGGTGAATCATAATTTATTAAGAGCATTTTGAAGCCCATATTCATATTCTTACACATCAAGTAAACAATAGAAATTTCACCATGACAATTAAATAAGACTTCCATCACCAGGATGAAGCCTTAGCCTCCTCCTAACAAGGTCAACAAAGCCTTCCATTTGTCAACAGAAACAAGGCCATAATATTTCCACAGTGTAATGTCTGAAGTCCTACTTAGACTCTTGAGGCTATATATTCTAAGTTTTCAGAGCAAATTTTCTATGCAAACAAATAATTCATATTAAAAAACCTTCTCTGAGTAATTTAAAGAATCTGTCAAATGCAAATAAACCATCACTAAAAAGTACTCACCAAACCATCAACAGATAGTTGTTCAATAAAAAGCAATATTCCATGAAAAGTATAGATGAAAATGCAAGGTCCCTTCATCTTCAGAACGAAGTTCAGGGAATCATCACAAAGTTGCTAATTTATTTCCATGTAGTTTCCAAAATGCAATAATGTTGGAAAGACTGGTTTATAAGACTGCTATACTTAAATTCCTCGATGCCTTGTTGAATTCCAAAACTTGCAGTGCTCTTTCCATATAGAACTCCCTAGTTTCACCATTACTGCCAGCTTCATTGGAGACATAAAGAGTGAGTTCCTCCATTGCATGGCCGAAGAGGAGCAAGTATTTCAGCACATTTAGTTCATTCATCATGCCTTTAAATCCCTTCACGTTCACCGCCTTAAGAGTAGTAGTGACACACTCTTCCACTAGCAAGTCCTCAGACCAAAATTCTTGAGGGTTAAATGGATAGGGAGCTCCGTATTCCTGAAACAAAGAGAAATATAGTTCGGACAAAATGCTAATGGTTGGAGTTCAAGCTACTTGGTAAAACATTATTGCGCAGCAGAGAGATTTTAACCAGATTTATGCAGTAGCACTTACAGGGAAAATATTTGCAGGACCAATGTCTATGGTAAGAATCTCTAGATGAGGACAGCTCCTTAGCATGAACCTGATACCACAAAATTCATTAATGTGCAGTGCTGTTTTGAGGATCAGATAGCGGACATCAATTGGAGCTTGCAAACCCAATGGTTCGTTTCCACTGGGAACAATCTGTAAGTGACCATCAACATAAAATAAAACGATGTTAATCCCAGATTTCATACACTCGACACCAGATGTTAAAGAGGCCTAGAAGCCAATTAAAATGCTATATTATTTACAGTAATTCGAGAGGCCATGGTGAATTGACTTGAAGGGTGAGACACATGGCCATGGTGAATTGACTTGAAGGGTGAGACAAATAGTGGCCAAAAACTTTTGGCAACAATATATGTTGCCTTTGGATCTGTACAACCCAGGATTTGGCGACAAAAGGGGTCACCTAATAAAAATATTAGGTGACAATTTGCAGTAGTTTTTGGCAACTTCATTGTCATTCACTGAAGTTAAGATTTAGTGGCAGCATGAATAAAAATGTGTGAGAATATGCTTTAATCTAATCTAAAGGACAATTTTAGCACAAAATCATAATAAATTTCCTCCACTTCTCCTTCTATATAAGTTGGTGAAGCAAGTCGAAATTTATAGGCAAAAAATTTCCTTTATAGAAAATTAGGGTTTAATTTAATGCCTTTGATTGAAGTACTTAACAAGAAAGTGCTGATTTTGACCAAGTCTTTTTACTATCATTAACAACAAATGGATGGAGAAATCACATTATCTTATGTCAATTATGTTTGTAGAAAATTTGATAAAATCAAAAGGCTTGGAACTTAATTGATGATGGAGTAAAATGTTAGTGGCTAAAACCAAGGACTCCCTAAGATTAAATCAGAAAAATTGTAAGAACGTGAGAAAATAAACATATGGCGATTTCTGATAAGTGGAATGATTGCCTTTGAAAACTACAAGAAACTGAGTTATGGAGTGAAAACAAATTGCCACCAACAGCTTTTGGCGACAATGTACGTTGCCTATAAATATCTAAAACCCAGGATTGGCAGCATCAGGTGACATATCGCGACGATGCCCGGAATTGGATACGGCAGTGTGCATTCCTAAATTAAGAATTTCGTCACAACATGTAAATGAAGCAGCTTAACATATGGCAGGAGGTTATATCAGATCTACAAGTTCATTAAGACATGGGGTAAATCAATTTAAAGACTAAGAATATATGAAACTGACAAAACCTGTCTCAGCATGAGGCAACATAAAAGCAAAGGAAATCAAACAAGGTTCTGTACCTGTAAGAAGACGCTGCAAACTGTCAAAACTTGAGCAGCAAAAAGATCTTCTAAGAGATCACAAAGGAATAAACCAATTTCATCAAATGCAGTCTCCGTCTCAAAATCAAGTTCAGCCTTTACCAAATCGCTTTGATCGTCCAAAAGAAATTCACCCACGTTTCCTGAGAACTTAAAGAATTGAAGTTTTGGTCCCTCAATTAATACGAAATCATCGGCAATATCACACTCCTCAATGACCAAGCTTTTTAGCCTCAAACCTGGCTTAGATATCTCAAAGCTCACTATGTCCCAACACTTCTTTAGACTCAAACTCTCTAACAATGGACAACTCTCCAATATAGCCAAAATAGATCCCATGTTTATTTTAATCCACCCTAGAGAAAGAGTCTTTAGCGCACAGAAATTAGAGAAGTTGGATACATCAAAACTGCACGAAAACAACTTCATGGACTTGAGAGCCTGGCCATGTTCATAAACAAGCAAAGGCAATTCAAATGCTGCTTGATGATTCTCAAGTGCATGTTCTCTCCATGTCGGGTCAGAGAAATCTAGTCCTAATTCTCTCACGTTACGTGACGACGCGAACATGACAATATTTTGCATATCAGCAAGAAAATCCCCTGGCTTTGAACATGTGAGTCCAAGTGTTTTAATATCCTGTGGTGGATAGTTTGCAATAAACTGCCTTGCAAAGTTGATGAAAACTTCTCTCTGAACTTTTTGATTCTCTTCAGGCTCATCAGATTTAACAAAGAAGTTCTCGTTAAACTGTATATGCATCGCATCACGCCAGATGTTAAGCCATTGTTTAGACAAAACAGATGTCCTAGCAGCCTCTTTGAATGACAGAAAACCTGCAATGATTATGAGTAGAGAGCTTGGCAGGTTTGAGATCATGTCTATGTTTCTGTCCATGGTCATGAAGGGTGTTGTCTGTGAATTTCAAGAGGCAGCTGCAGTGGTTTTTTATAGTGAAGAAATGCAGCTATTTTGCAGGCTGTTGGATTCCTGAGAAAGGCTGTGTCTGTCTGTTCAGAAAACAAAAACAGACAGGGAAAACCACTCCTTAACTGGAAAATTAAGCAGGGATAATGAGATTAAAGAAAAGGATTGGCGAAATGGGAGAACATACAACCAAGAACTAAGTATTGTGTTGAATCAAGAAGAAAAGGAAAAGATCTAATAACTTCTATGGACCTAGTTCTCAAAAAACAAAATATTATGTTACCTACATTTTCTAGTGATTCAATCTCTCATAAATGGTAACTTGCAAAAATTACTAAAAAAATTCAATATATTACCAAATAAAAAAAGAAAAAAAAGAAGGCTATCATCGGCGCCTCATCGGCATTTCTCGGCGCCTCATCGGCGCCTCTTGTATGCTGAGTTGGATGGTAAGGACTAGTGAAGAAAGTAAGAAATTGGTGTAGAAAACCTCTGTAGGAGAATTTAAGAGTTACACTTGGTTATACACCACAATTCTCATCACCTTGCTGTAATCTTTTGTAATGACTGCAAGAAATTGAAGACAAGAAACTAATTGTAGCCTCATTGGCATAGTAATTGCTCCGCGTTACATCAACATCAGTGTTGTAATGGCTAATGCTGGCTGCATTCCAAGTTTTGGAATTCTTGATTGAGTAGAATTAGAGAGCATTATTTCAGTTGATATAAATTTATTTATTTGTGCATCAAATTCTATACCAAAACACAGAGCATTGAAAAAAAAAAAAGATTATTGAATATTGAAGTTCATAATGGCAAATGAATAATGTGTCTGACCCTCCATGACTTCCTAGCCTTGGTCCGTTTTCTTGTATACATTCAAAGCAGTCATTGGGCTAATAGCTATCTATCACGACGCCCACGCAGGACTGGCAACATACGTCCCCAACCTTCCATATATTTTGCTCACTGACTCTCAGTTATTGTGATAGAATGAAGCGTTAGATGTAAATCAACACTTTCTATTTTGAAAGTAAGAAATTCTCTAAAATATCCGAGAGACAGATTTATTTAATATCTCCGTATTTATCTGTTTTTGTCTCCCATATTTTTTCCTTTTATGTTCCTTTTATTTTAGAACACCAACCAACACACAACTTTCAAATACAATCATCACTAGTATTTTTGACAAATAAATAAACCAAGAGAGCGAATAACCATTCAATCAGATTAATTAGCCATACAAGGATCAAATACAACGGCCAGCTATGCAACACACATGACTGGAATGGCCACAGACCTCGATCAGCATAAAAACAACCATAAACAGACCAGTTCAAACCAATCGAGTTCTCATATTTGATAATCCCTGGATGGGGAGAAATAGCGCTATTTAAGAGGTTTCCTACTCAGAATAAACGTTCCATTGATAAACAAAATGTTGTTGATTCTCTGGCATGCGGATGTCAGAAAATCATACTAGAGAAGCCACTTAATGAACATCTCTATGCAGAGTTCTCGTGCAATTGTACATATTCACGGCTGAAAAAAAAAGGACACGTAAATTATTTACAATGAGCAGGACAAGACCAGCATGGAAAAATCATTCAGGATTCTTCAATTATTCATGTCAATGTGAAGCATTTTCTGCAGTGGTCAAGAATAAACAAAATGTCAACTTTGCCATTGGAATTAGTTTCTAGAGTTAAATTTATTCCCCTAGCGCATATACGCCACTTACTATCTAGAAAAAAACAAAACTCATCCATGTCAAAGGTACAAGCATGTGCATGAAAATGGCACTAAGTGCTCCAAACAATTCTGAAGAATGAAATAGTGTTTCTAGCATCAAAATGCAACTTGGTAACGCATAGCATGTATTCGCATCCCACTTTGTTTTCTGCAGCAGGAAACAAACAAAGTTTGACGTGTATAAATGGTCCAAAACAGAAGTTTGCCTACATACATAACATTCAGATAATTCAAAGTTTTCCTTCAAATATACAAAGCGAGTTTTGGTGTATATAAATGGTTCAAAACAGAAGTTTCAGAGGTTTGCTTACAGTGATACGAGGAAATGAAAGTGTGATGCTTTATGCTCAGCATGCAAGGACAAAAGGAAAATTATACTTGCATGGGAGAAAAACGGCCAGGATTAATTGGAATAAGAGACCTGCATACTCGGACAAAGGTTTCAATAGAGTATAGACTCCATTAAGGCTATTTAAACTATAAGCTTCAAGGGATGAAAAATCACATCCTCAGCTTTTAGAATCGGGGAAAATGGTATGCAACTTAACTTCCCAAGAGCTTTTGCAGTCCACAAAAAGGCAGACCCAAATGCCTAAAGAGATGAACATAACAAAATCACAACCAAAACATACATTATTCAAATACCAACTAAAAGGAGACTACTTTAGCCAGTATAATAACAGTGAAGAGGCAAAGAAACTTTCGTCATGATTCACACAATAACAAATAGAAGTTGCATTTTGATTGGTGGCCTACCAGCTACTACCAAATTTGATTGCATCCTTTTCAAATAGTTCATAATAGCGCTGAGGTTCAATGGGATTATCCTGGAATGCAGAAGAAATTTTACATTCAATTATAGCAATAAATACGAGAAAAGCTCAATTTATGGTAACTGGATGTTATGAGATATTGCTCACATTAATGAAAGTTTTATTGGTGCTTCCAAGATCCATCATGTAAGGCCTGTCAATGAATGTGGAGAAGACAAAGTTAGACATGGAGATATGGTAAATTCTCATCAATCTATGACAAGGGTCATGACACAGCCGATTCTTACCTTACTTGATTTTTTAACATACCATCAGGCCGCTCCTTTTCTACTTGCCAAAGAAACCAGAAACAAGAAATCGCAAAAATGCCCTGAAACAACAAAGAAGAAAAATTAAACTGCTAATTTTAGATCTACTGGAATTGAATAACAGCATGTTTCTTGCTACGAGATGGATGGTCTGTAGGAATATCTACCACCCTCCTTTCTCTCCAAAAAAGGTAACAGCTTTGACGGTGTATATAAAGGGGTTCTGCTTACCAATATGCTTGTGAGAAACATAAACATCAACCAGAGGGTAAGCTAACAACTTTCTTCTATAATCAGAGATTCCATTCTTAACAACGGTTGACCATAAAAGAAATAAATACACAGTTAGTGTCAACACCACCAAGTACAGAAAGGATCCTGTCAGAACGAAAAGAAATTGATTGACTATAGACTCCTTTCTGCCGAGGACTAAAGGCTGTCTACTCAATAAACAGAGTTGTTTTTGAAACTTTGAAAAACTAGTAGGGGCAGCACTAGAACTTTTGAATGAGGGAGTGGGTGGGGGG
>Ga0307518_10002965_pt1 | contig 12301 bp, 4 predicted proteins | sample 25_EM_MG_FD_203889 | JGI IMG/M metagenome (GOLD analysis project Ga0307518, IMG submission 203889) | Populus trichocarpa ectomycorrhiza microbial communities from riparian zone in the Pacific Northwest, United States - 25_EM | ecosystem: Host-associated > Plants > Roots > Unclassified | place... | reverse complement strand
GGGTTTCTCATCTCCTCATGAGAACGGTCTTAAAGGTGCTTTGGGGACGCGTTTTGTTGCCTTGGAGAATGGATTATTTACCCTCTGGATTTTGGAGAACACAAAGAGTTTATGGTAAACCGTGTATATATATATATATTTTACTTTTAAAAAAAACAAATTATATACATTTACTTATTTTAATATAGAAAGTTACTATTCTTATTATTATTTTTATTTATTAACTTGGATATTCGGTTCAGTTTCCGCGGACTTCAATAAATTTCATGAATTTTAAAGTTAATAATCATGCAAGTTTCTAGTATTTCTGAGATTTGTGAAATTCAAACTAGTAATTTCTAAAAAATCAAATTTAAAACTTGATTAATTAAACTTTTAAAAAAATAAAATTACTATTATTAGATCTTGTGAAAGATGTTGTCACGTTTATTTGGTTAACTGGAAACCACCTACTAGATTTTAAAAATTAAAAAAAAAACACAGTCCTTTGAATGTATACGGATCAAGCTATACTATATGGTTTTTATAATATTATTTGTGGATCCCAATAATTTTTTTTATATCAAGGGGATACAGTAACATTTCATATTCAATTTTATAATATGATTGCATTCGGTATTTTTTATATTCCTCGTCTGAATTAGATGGAATCGACAGATTATATCAAAATTAATATTTATGAATTAATAATGCCCTTAATTTGATTTGGATCTTGGAGAAAAAAAATACTTATGAAAATTAATTAATTATATATATATAATTAAAAAATTAATTTTTATCATAATATGCAATGTTTTTGCTAACCGCGTAGAGGCTTGTCCGGATGGCGATGTTCTTGTCTCTATTCCAAAGAGAATATCCAGAGAGGAGGTTGAGTGTGGAGGGATCATTCAAAAACTTGCAAGGAAGACACAGGGCAGCTCACCTGCACTATCTTCGAATCTGAGGAGGAAACTAGCCTAGCTTTATTTATTTATTTATTTATTTCACTTTATGGAGTTGGCATTTGGAGGAAAGAAAAAAAAATAAAGAATAAAGATGTGTTAGGAAATTTGTATATAAATTATTAAATATTATTAATAAGTATATTTAAAGCTAAATTAAAAATGGGATTCAGTAACTTTAACTTTTAATATTAGAATTTTATTGAAAATTATTTTCTAATATAAAGTACCTTAATATATAATATTAATATTATTAAAACAAATTATAAATAAATAATAAATCAATCCAGTTGAAAGAATAAAAGTTTTTCATGTAGTTTATATGGTCGAGACTGGAGAGTTAAAATGGTAGATTTATTGGGAATCAAAGCTTTTAGAAAAGACGACGGTGTGTTTAGGATTTAGAGTTTAAATTTTATATTTAAACTTGCTTAAAATAATTTTTAGATTCATGAATTTTTTTTTTATTCAACCTGATATATTCAACTTACTCAGGTAAAATTTTTTTTAAATAAATCAAGTTTAGAATTTATAAAATATCATAAATTAGATTGAATATAATTATGAGCTCAAACCTAACTATATTCACGAGCACACATAACTTATAGATTGATAGGTTCTAAATGTCACTCCAATATTTGACATTTAACTCGCAACTTAGTCACCCATCTTCTCTAATAAACTTATGATAAATATGTTGATTTGTTGCTTAGAAGGTTTACTTTTTATTTTTAAAGATTAAATATAAACCAATATTTTAAAAAATTTATTAACTTATTCTCAGTGTATCACAATGTTACGAGGATATGCTTTAAAGATCACTTGAGAGAAAAATTTTGATTTTGTTTGTTTGCTGAAAAGTAGTTTTTATTTATAGTGGATTATTTTTTAATGTTTAGTAATATTATAAAAAATAAGTTGTAAAATATTTTCTAATGTTTGGCTATGCTATAGAAAATAAGTTGAAAAATAAATTATTAATATTTTGATTTTTTTAAAAGTTTATTAAAAAACAAGGAACAAATCTGATACTTGAAAAAGTTGAAGGAGGATGAAACTGAAAAAAAAATTTTATTTTCATAAATTATTTAAAATAAAACAAATAGTAATAAAAAGAATGGGGACCAAATCTAACAGATAAAAATGTTAAAAGATGGTGAAATTGAAAAAAAATATTACAATTTTATAAATTATTTTAAATAAAATATATATAACAATTAAAAAAGGGACCAAATCTTATAGATAAAAAAAATAATCAAGAAAAGGACAAGAGAAAAATAAATAACAACAAAAAATCAAGACTAAAACTGATAAAAAAATCAAATTAAATAAAATTCTATGAACTGAAAAAAATAAATAAAAAAAGAATTCAAAATAAAATATATTGCAACAAAAAATTTAAAGACTAAATTTGATATAATTAACAAATAACATGATATTTTTTTAATTTTCACAACTTCTGAAAAATATATTCTTTAAAATAGAAGGAAATCACTTTTTTAAAAACCCAAACCAGATTTTTTCTTTAAATAAAAGGGGTTTCTCATTAATCAACTTTTATAATATTAAACAAATATAAAAAAGTTTAAAACTATGAAATAAAGGGCTTAATGCATGTTTGAAATTGAAATTAAACCTATTTTTTTATCAAAATATGTTAAAAAAATTATTTTAAATTAATTTTTTTAAATCATTTTGATATTTTAATATCAAAAATAAATTTTAAAAATTAAAAAAATATTATTTTAATATATTTTTAAATAAAACACACTTTAAAAAACCACTTTTACAACTCACACATTTTAGTCTTGATGCAGAAGCTAACCCAATGAGAAAATAGCTGAAAAAAAAGTAAGGCTTAAAAAAGTGACTGGAGTGTAAGATTAGGAAAACTATAGGCACCAAAATTGCAATTCATCCTAAACTGTAGTTCTAGTTTCAGAGCAAGGTCAGACTGTCCCTTCGTAGCTCCTTCTTTCCCTCTCCTAACCAATTTCAGATCAGGCGCCAAGTTTGAGAGAGAGAAAAGGATGAAGATCCCATGGTGGGTGGTCTCCTTTGCATATGTTGCCCTCGTTGCTGCCTCCTCGTCTCAGGATCCTCACCTAAGTTCTGCTCGTGTCGTTTTTCAGGTTCATTTGTTTGTTGCGGCTCAATGACATTTATTCATCCGTGTTTCTGAAATTAATCTAGTTCTTTACTATGAGTTATTATGACACATGAATTTTTTTGAAACTGGGATTTCTTTTTTAGACAAACTATGGAGACATTGAGTTTGGATTCTTTCCTTCTGTGGCTCCTCAAACTGTAGATCATATTTTCAAGCTTGTTCGACTTGGATGCTACAACACCAATCACTTCTTTCGGGTACTCTACAATCTTTTCTTAAAATGAGTTTAATGGATACTAAGATTATGTCTGGTGACTGGACGGGACTTGATGGAATTGGACAACACGAAATTTTGACATGATCCGAGATAAAATTACATTTTGTACTGTCCCGTGTGCTTACCAAACACCAATAGAGCTGTTGTGGCTCTACATTTTGTCCACTTTCATGTACCGAGTGCTACTTAGAAGAAGTTAGTTGTGTTTTAGTGGATAAGTACATGAAATATGAAGCTGAAAATATGGCAGGTTGATAAAGGGTTTGTTGCTCAAGTAGCAGATGTGGTTGGTGGACGATCGGCTCCGATGAATGAAGAGCAAATAAAGGAAGCTAAGAAGACTGTTGTTGGTGAATTCAGTGATGTCAAACATGTTAGGGGAATTCTTTCTATGGGCAGGTTATCTTCTTCATTTTTTTTTGTTGAGATTTATTGCTTATTTCTATCCTATACTGTCCAAATTATTTTGTCGAAGGGGTTAATTGAGACATGGATGTAGTTTTGATATAGTCAAGATGCTTTGTTCGCTATGATTATTAGTTCTTCGAGTTGTTTTACATTTTCTGCATGTAAGCTTGTTGAGAGCCAAGTCTAACAGCTTGCAGGTTATAAAGTGAACCCTAAGAATAACTTAGAATCTTTATAACGCTGTGTAAAAAGAACTTGGGGGACACAACGCAATGAAAATGATCTCAACTGCTGTTGATATAGAAATGTCTTTGTCTACTGGAGTGAGAAGGGGGTATTTAGACAAAGGAAAAAATGATTTCCCAAAATGAGACTCAAAGGAAAGGCCACAAAGGCTTTTAAGTTTTAAGCATTTGGGTGAAAGAAGTGGTTGGAGATGTTTTAAGATTCACCATTATCAGAAGATATATTGAGAGAACCAAATTGCAGATTAATTTAGCTCATCACTGAAACGATTACCTCATGGGAAACAAATAGGTTTGGATTGTGTTCTTTTACCCATCTAATTGCTGGATAGAGAGTTGAATGTTTCTTAAATGCCCTAAATTCGATTAACCAAACCTTTCATGTTAGCAAAAGCCAACATCATGGTAGGTCCTTTTGAAGATTCAAATCTCAAAAGAGTACTTTTTGTAGGGTTTACATCAGGGCATTGGTACACATACTTGAGGAGTATATTTATGTTTGAAATTGGATATTAACAATGATAGTTTTGGAACTCATATTGACACTTTTAGGGCTAGTGTATTTGGTTAATACTGTTTCAGATATTGCCCAAGGTAAATACGTAACATTTGACTGCATTCTTGAACACCAAGTGCTTTGTTATTGTCAATGGGACTGAGATATGTTGTCTGTTGATGACAGAAGACGCTTCCCAGGAGTAGACCAATTTCATCCTTTTCAAACTAAAGATAAGAGAATGCTGGACAAGATTGCTGTTATAGTATTTTCACTGTCACTAGGAATTGCAGAAGTTATTTTGGATAGTCAAATATTAGAAAAATTTGCGCAATTATTCATTTTAGGATATTCTGCAACCTGGGATGTGTTTATGTTCTAAAGTTATTCCATTTTTACTTTGGACCAGCACTTTTCTAGTGCCCTCCCCGGTAATATCCAAATGTAATGTTCTAATATGATGCTGCCTCTTACTTTGTTGTAGATTTGAAGATCCAAACAGTGCACAATCCTCATTCTCAATGCTTCTTGGAAATGCCCCTCATCTAGATGGTCAAGTATGTTAGTTCAACATGCCAAACATAGTTTTACACGGATTATTCCTGAACATCACTTTGACCTGAAACTGCCATCTTGATTTCTTTTCAGTATGCAATATTTGGCAAGGTTACCAAAGGTGATGACACACTGACTAAGCTTGAGCAACTCCGTACTCGTAAGGAGGGAATTTTTGTGATGGTAAAGTATTGATAAGCTTTCAGCTTTACCTTAGTAGGATGATGCGAAAAGTAGAAATTGGATTTCAATTATTTCTTACAGGTGAATATTTATTTCTGTAAAGTAAGTATAGCATAAGAGTTTATGGTTCAGCCCTTGCATCCTATGTAATCATGAAAAATTTTCTGCATTTACAAATTCATCCAATCTCTGCAATCACCAAAATTGTCAGCATTCACTCAGAAACACACACAGCCACATGCATGCTTATGTTGTTGTGTAGCTGTGACTTGTCATATGCTAGATAACTTGGAAGCAAAGAAAAATATGAATGCCAAGAAGACAGAAGAGTGGAAGGTTTTCAAATCAAGGCTATATTTGTCCACTCATTCAAGTATATGGAAATCTAAAACTGGTCTGGAGCATGTTTAAATCATGTACACCCAAAACTGATTCTGGATTATCTGGTGTTCAACATATTCTGGGATGTTTTTAATGGGGTCAGTTGTGAGTTCTATTCCTGTTGCACACTAATGCAGTGATGAGGAGTGAATCTGGATACCTGTGCCTGACTGCAATATTCCTTGCCAAGAAATCTATTATTTGCATTGTTGTATGTGGCCTTTTGTTTCACCCAGCGGATATATCTATGCCAATAATTGGTTTAGGTCAACATTCTTTGCTTGCTTCTGATTATATTTTTTCACTTGGACTATTATCTGAGCAGCCGCTGCTTCCTCGGCACCTGGCTAAATACTCTTTTTTCTCCTTTTTTTTTCCAGCCTACTGAACGCATCACAATCCTGTCATCATATTATTATGGTACGCATTAATCAACTATTTGTTCTAAGTTTGTTTCTGACATCTTTTAGGAATTTTCTCTTTTCATTTGTTGTAATCTATAATGGATAACAACTGCTAACCAGTGGTTATTTTTTAGGGTTTCACATTTTTTCTGTTAAATGGCATGTGGACTCATTTGCTAAACTTGTTTTCAATACTACAAATGTTTATTGACAAATGCTAGTCCTTGAGCTCATCTATATTCTGATCAATTAATGTGCAAATATATTTTCTGGGCAATGTTTTTTTTTTTCTTGGTACAGTGACTTCTGTGTCTGTCTTGTGTTCAGTGTGAACCTGTATGCTAGTTATCTTTCTGTTTCTGGCATTTCATCGCATTGCTTAATAAATCAAGCGGTATGTTCTTAATGTAATAAAATTAAGGGATGATGTATATGACTTCTTTGCTTGTGAGGCTTCAACATTTACTGATGACCAAGCATATTTGCTCTATTCATTAAGAACCTACACAGGCCATGTCTAGGAGTGTCCTATCAGAAATCATTCTACTTAGTTCATCCAATGCTTTTGATGTATTTCATCAAAGAAAAAGAAGGTTTCTTATGTGTGATCTTTTCCCAAGAACTTACCTAATTTGGTTTTTGCAAAACTATCAGATTGTAGATAATTCCAAAGTGCTGATTGTGGGTTTCTTGCCCAAATTATCCAATTGCACATGACAATCTTTAGTATATGACTAACAATTAGTCAAACCTAATGCACATGAAAAATTAAAAAAAAAAAAAACATTGGGCACCAAAAATCTTAATTGAAATTGGTTAAAAGCAATTATTAGTACAAGAAAAGGAGAAGTATATATATTGATAGTTTTGGGGTTTTTGCCTCAAGGATAAAGCAGGTCAGCAAAACATGAACAGGTAACTAATCTTTGTCTGTAAAAGAAGTTAGTTTGAAATGGTGATAGACCATTTGTTTTAACTATGTTGTTATATATCATGACTTGTACTGGATATGGATGCACTGGATGAAAGAAATGGCCCTTTTCATGACCTGCTGAATATCTTTGTAGGAATTAGTCACGACATGATATATAATTGGAATGAGCAGTAACAGGTTTCTGGAAAAGCTTCGTTGCGCTATCTTGAACTGACATTTGTTCTTGGACTAAACAATGAAAAATAAAGGACTTCTGCTTGAATTTCTTTGGAGCTATTTGTGGTGAACTATAAAAGCTTAAAAGAAAAGGAAAAAAAAAAAACGATTCAGTTTTTACAATTCTTTCACTGATGTTTTTTTCTTATAGATACTGAGATGGAGAGTTGCGAAGAGGAGAGGTCAGTCTTGAAACGAAGACTCTCTGCATCAGCTGTTGAAATTGAGAAACAGGTAAATTTGGAATTTGGTGAACATAGATTAGAGTTAATGTGGTGTGGCATGATGCTGAACAAACTCCTACTCATCCTTTTTCTTATGTGCAGAGAATGAAATGCTTCCCATGACTTGGTCAACAAGAAATGACATGATTCGTGTAAGTTATCTGGCTCAAATGTTGCTTGTATAGATTAAAAAGGATTGACTGCCTGCCTGCCTGCCTGTATGGAGAAACAACTTTGCAAGAGCGAGTGTTGTAACTGGTCATGAAACAAATTCATATGGGCATTAAGAGGCATGAGCCCCTGTCATGGAGGTGTCTAAAACAGGATAAATTGGAAGAGATCCATTTTCTACAAACTAGATTGTGTAGAACCAAGTGTTTAATTTGTCTGAACTAGTTTGTATCACGCTGCAGCCTATTATCGAATATTTTGGTTTATGTTGCAGTGGAGATGCATTGAAGCAGACGCTGAATTTACCACTTGTGCGAATATGTGGACGCTTCGGTCTAGCCTGACCAAATCAAAGTCCAGAATAATAGAAGACGTTGAGAATCCAACTCAGTCGTCATAAGGGTTAGCATTTTACGAAATGTCAACACAAGGCATGAGAAATATAGTACTGTGTTTTTTCACCGTAGACCACATTTGTCCTTTTTACTGCATCCGTCAATCGGGTTATTTGTCCTTAGGCGCATAGTTGTGATAAAATTAAAAGTATTATTTTAATGTATTTTTTTAAAAAAAATATTTAAAAAAACAAAATAAACTACATTTTTTTTCTCTCGTGTTTCCCCTTTCAAAGTATCATGCGGGCTCTCTCTTCGAAATTTGCCGAGTTTAATTTAATGGCCTAAAAGTTAAAACACAGCACACATCCCAAGGCTCGAACTCGGGATGCCCTTGTGCTCAGTTATCAAACGGCCCCCGCACTCATGTGGTCTGACTTCTGAGCTTCGAAGAAAATTCTCTGGTCCATCTAGCCCATATAATGTACAATAACCCATCAGAGCCTGCTTAACCATCTAGCCCATCAGGAAATTTCTGCTCCTGGCATGCATGAATTTGATTAGTTTTCGAGAGTAAGCTAGGGACATGGGCCATATTAATAAGAGTGATTTCTGATTCTATATTATTAGCCGCAGACAAAAATTGTCAAGTAAATTCAGTTCATGAACCTTGGAATCATTTGATTGGCTTATATGCATTGAATTTGCTTCATCTTATATATAGTATAAGCTTAGTTTTCTTACTGTGCTATGCTGCTGCGGGCTGGATTGAAGATTTTTTCAACATAAAAAACATCCAAGTTGCTGATTTTTTTTAATATTATTATTAAATTTGGTCCATCAAGTTAAACTTGAAACTCTTGACTTGAGTTTTTGTCAAGTTTGGGTTTCCAATTAAATCACGTATGAGTTGTTTTAATGTTAACCCAATCAACTTGGTGGGTCTCGAGATAAAACAACAACATAAAAAACAAAGATCAAACGCCTAAGTATAAAAGCAATCTAGATGGTTATTAAAAAAAATTTGAATTAAAAAAAAAATTAATGCTCGTATTTTTTTTAACATTAAGATGATGATGAATTGGATCAATTTTGGTCAATCAAGTTAACTCGCCGAACTCGTGACCTGGGTTGTGGATTCCAATGGGTTCACTAACATTTTTTTTATTTTAATTATATGATAAAAAAATAAAAACCAATTCAAAATCAACTCAATATTAAAGAATCAATTTGAGAAAAAATTAAAAAATTCATAAAAACCCAATGATGAAGGTTTTTATATATAAAAAATAGGTCAGGCCATGTGCGCGGGCCTGAGTGACCCCGCGTATCAAGACCTTAAAAAAAATGCCACCACCATCAAACTCCTCTTCTCGACACCAAATATGATCATTTTTGTTGTTGGAATCAGACAACCAATCATTTTCTTTCTTTCACAGTTTCCCATAAAATTTTCTCCTCTCTCCAACTTAAAGACTGAGAAATTAACAAAATGAATTTTTGGATCAAAATAAAAATTTTCATGGATTTAAGGTGAGCCATGCATTTTCTATGTATTTTAATTTATAACTAATTTCATATAATTATAGCATAAAGGATGCAATTGAAAGAAAAAAAGTTTGAAAATTAAAGAAAAACATTGGGCAGAAGGTTCACTGTTCATATAATTCAAGATGTATATTTGAGATTATGATAATCTCATAGAAATTAAACTAAAACAATTTATAAAGATAAAATCAAAATCAAGTAAATGTTAAAGGATGAGATTTAGAAAATAAGAACAAAAATGAAAGGAAAAAAAAAGGGAAATGCCAAAAAAAAGAAGAGAGGAGGCCACCTCTCTCACTATTGACGTGAACAATGAAAGAGATAGGTCTTTTATATGTATTAGGTAATACTAGTTAGTCAGCCCGCGATTCCCCATTGGTCAAATAAAAAAAATTCAACTAAAATAAAATAAATACAAAGGCCTTTTCGTTGTGTTTTTTTACATTAAAAAAACTTATAATCATAAATCAGAAGGTTGATACATAAATTCAGTAGAATAAATCGAGAATTATTTGCCCCTCTAACTACGGAAAAAAGGTTGTTAATGATAACCATATACTAAATTGAAAAGTTGATGGATAAATATAGATCAAAATATATGATTTCACAATACGAGTAATGAGCCTGTTTGTATTTAATAACTTTGTTTTTTGAAACTAATTATTTTTTAATCAAACGATAGTAAAAATAGAAACACACATGAAAACAATTGAATCAGATTCAAGAAAAAAAGAAGTAAGGTTGCACAAAAAGAACACCTAGTAATATTAAAAAAAAAGCATAATCTTATTCAAAAACCAAGTAAAAATTAAATGATATTTAATTAAAAAACATCACTGATATTTTTTTTAATTTGTTTATTTTAATTAATGTCAATTAAAATTTAATACCTGCTATATCGAGCATCCCCCACATATATTTAAGTACCTATTTTAACTAATTTTAATTTGATTCAAAGATTAAAAAAATAAAGTTAAAAAATGGCCAAGTCCAAGTGGAAAAGTGTAAAACGTACTGGAATTGGAAGCAATTCTCGAATGAGTCATCTAGTTGTTGGTGTAGCCTTATGATCTGAGTGATTTTGACCATTTTCTAAATATACTACACATTTGTCTATCAAGGTATTGTTAGCATGTTTGATACCATGAATTTGAATACAATTCTAAGATCATGAAGGTCAAATCAGGGTGAGACCACACTTGTTCTTTATTAGCACATCTGAAATGACATATCATCTCAAGTCAACTGTTAATGGCATTTTACTCAATGCATGCAGTGAAATCTGTGATGAACCCATAATAGATAATTATGATGGCTTATTGATAGACAATTCTTGCTAGTCATTTTTGCCATCTCACAAACATTAATTAGTCTAGTGAGCAATCTATCAGATAATAAAAGTGCATTTACCTTTTGCATCATGATTTGTGTTAAGCATCTGATATTAGATAACACGATTATAATAGTAGAAAATTATATTGTAAGAACTTATACATTATTTGATTTTTCCCTTAGGTATAATAAACTATGAGATGATTTTTTTATGTTATAGAGCATTTTGCATATCAATTTATTGAATAAAAAAAATCAGCATTGTTTCTAAATATAGACTATGTCATGCTCGGGCTTAGAATGGTCTGTATCACCACAATAATTGTTATAACAAAGGACAATAAACTACATAAAGAACAAAGATTTACTAGGAAATTATGTCATGACGTTAAACATAACACCCTAGAGCCAACAAAAACAACATACGCATTAATTTAAAAAAAAACTGCATAGTTTATGCAAGCAAACAACCAATATTGTTAAAGCAAAAATAAAGAATAAAAACAACTCAAGCTGACAACGGTCAAGAACAATAAGCCACTCTAAAACAAAAAAAGAAAAGAGAAAGCAAGACAATATAACCTACTTTAACATGACAACATGACAAGCAACCCAACAACCTCAATAGGCCTTCCCTAAACTAGCAATGCAAGGAACTAACCCTTTTTAGCCAACCTAGATGGTGGAGGCAAAAACCCAATTGTGTATTAGAATTAAGAGCATGAACAAAAAGGCATTTCAAAAACAATAAACAACAACACCAACTCAAACAAAAAGGCATCTCATAAATAACAAATAACAACAATAATGTACATGAAGCATCTCAAACAGAGCACCCTAGAAAAATTGCAAAACCATAACAAAAAAAAAAAGGACAAAAACAATAAGTAAAAAAACATATAGAAACCAAACAAAACAAAGGGAAATAACACCAACAAATCACTAGAGAACAAAACCAACAACACAACATAACCCATGAGTAGCCTAGATAAATAGAAGTAGAAAAAAAAAGAACTGAAGCAAAGAAAAAAAGACTTAAATGAAAAACAATTGAGCAGTTATCAAAAAGAGGAACCAAATTAAACACTCACACAACCTAGAGCTGAGCATTTCCGGTTCGGTTCGGTTTTAAACCAAAATAAACAACCAAATCGATTTTTTTAATTTTTTGAACCGAACCGAAAACCGGTTCAAACCGATTAATTTCGGTTCGGTTCAGTTTTTTTCCCTTCCAAACCGATTCAAACCCAATGGTCCTCTACCAAGTTCGGTTTTTTTTCCCTTCCAAACCGATTCAAACCCAATGGTCCTCTACCAACACTATTCATCCTCTTCCTCCTCTGGAATACAAGAACCCGTCTGAAAAAAAAAATGTTGGCCTCTATTAGAACCATCAACACAACCAAATCCAATCCACATTGTAGATCAGGTTGTCTACCACAAATCCCATTTTGTTCCAGTTTCCTTCACCCCACGATGCGTCATTAATGTTAAGGAAACTCATCACCAATAGTCTAACAATGACAGGACTGTTGGTG
>Ga0307518_10002964_pt1 | contig 12304 bp, 10 predicted proteins | sample 25_EM_MG_FD_203889 | JGI IMG/M metagenome (GOLD analysis project Ga0307518, IMG submission 203889) | Populus trichocarpa ectomycorrhiza microbial communities from riparian zone in the Pacific Northwest, United States - 25_EM | ecosystem: Host-associated > Plants > Roots > Unclassified | place... | reverse complement strand
CCCCAAGCATTGTTTTGTTAGGTGTATAAAGTCAGACCTGCCTTGTATGAATATATTATTTCTACCAGTTGGTGAATCATGCATCCACTACATAAAAAATGTTACAGAGTCAGAGCAGACAAATGTAGCCGGCAAGACAGGTGCATGAAGCGAGACCTTAACACCCTCCTCCCTCCATCGTCCACTTGAAAACAGATGATGAGTGTTTTAATTAGTTGAAGAGTTCTTCCAACCACATTTGTGATAAGTCCACATGCTCTTAATTGGGAGAATATGGTCTCAGCCAATTAACCAAGGTCTTCTACTTAGTCAACTCCGACCCTCCTCCCTCCATCATCCACTTGAAAACAGATGATGAGTGTTTTAATTAGTTGAAGAGTTCTTCCAACCACATTTGTGATAAGTCTACATGCTCTTAATTGGGAGAATATGGTCTCAGCCAATTAACCAAGGTCTTCTACTTAGTCAACTCCAAAACTTTCCCTTTCATGGTACTTACTGTACCCAACCACCACCACCACCCCCCCCCCAACTCATGCAAAGGGAGGCGTTCTTCCTAAGCCTGGCCAAATTTAAATTGCCCAGTTACAGAAGAAGACCTTTCTGGTCAACCTTTGTCGTGTTTCTGGGCCTTCTATGTAATGCTCCAACCTCAGCTCCTGATTAAACGATCTTTAAGCAGATGACTGGACTGCGTACTGTGTAGAGTGAAACCGATTAGCCTGTGAGAAGCCTAAACATGACTGGTAAGTGCTGCTCTTGATTCTTATATAAGATGTCATGTTGGGGTACAAAATTCTGTTGGCCTTCAATGAAATCTTTAGCAAGAAAGTTTGAGAATAAATATGATGTCTGCTGGCAGGCCAAAATGGAAATGATAGCTTATCCTGAAATTCTATAACCCTTGTCAACACTAAAAAGATCATGGAGAAATATTACAATAACTGACATATTCATAAAGCATGGACACTTCATTGCAATAGCACCCCCTTCCACAGTCCAGGAAGTTGCTTGGGTGTTCTTGGGTCATTTCTACAAGTTTCTTGGGCTACCAACAACTAGCTGCAGTAGACGAGGTAGTCCAAAGAAAGATCAACATGGATCAAATATTGAAGACACAACAAGAATTAGCTAGGCACAAAATGCAACAAATTGCAGACATAGGAAAAACAGAAAAGGGAATTTGAGGTGGAAGATTTGGTATACCCTAAACTACAACCTCATAGTCTCATAGACAAACCAATATGGCCTTAAAAGAAGAGCATTAAGTTGAATCTCGGGTTCTATGGGCTATACAAAATAGTGCAAATGATTGGATTAGTAGCATACAAGTTACAAACCTAAAGGCTCCACTATCCACCTTGTGTTCCATGTGTCTTTGCTCGAGAAGAAGGTGAGAAAAGTAGATGTTGTAGTTTCGTCACTATTGCCGAGAGTAGATGGGTATGGAAGAGTTGAAGTTAGTCTAGTAGTCATTTTAGACAGGAAGATTGGAGAAAGACAATCGAGCTGTGATCATGGGACCAATATGTTCAAAGAGGTTGCCATGTGGGGAGATGTGGAGGAACTCACTAATCAATTCCCTGAATCTTGCATTGATTCTTGAGGACAAGAATCTTATAGGGAGGGGACTATTGTTACAGGTCTTGGAATTAGTTGACAGAGAAGAGGATTGGAGCAAGCTTAGCAAGAATAAAACAGTTGCAGCAGTTGCACTGGTCACCGAAAGCAGCAATTGAGCAATGGAAAAGAAGTTGGTTAGCAGTTAGCAATTCAGTTAGTAGTTAGTTAACAGTCACTTACAATAAGGCCATTTTGTTTACTAGAAAATGGTTTTTCGGAAATCATTTTTCAAACTTTCTTGTGTTTGTTTGTCATTAGAAAAATTGATCAACAGAAAACACTTTCCAGTTAAAAAAAATTTGACTTGGTTTCTAGGAAAGTGTTTTCCTGAAAAATTTGGACGGAAAACATTTTTCGGAAGTTGTGAAAAATTTAGAAATGTTATATTATTTGTTGATTATATCAAATTTGATCCTCAAACTTTTGATTGCTATATATATTTTGTTTTAAATATTTATTTTTCAATTTCATCTCTTAAAATTTAATTTTTATATTAACTTTAGTCCTCATTTTTATAATTGTTATTTGTTTTTCCCTTATCATTTTTTTATTGAAATTTTTTATCTATCAAATTTGATTTTTATTCTTTTGATTGTTACTTATTTTATTTAAAATAATTTATAAAATGTTAGTTATTATTATTTTAGTTTCTTCATCTTTTATTTTTTTTTATTTTTTAGATTTGATCTCTATTATTTTGATTATTATTTATTTTATTTGAGATAATTTATGAAATTTTTTTTTCAATTTCATTATCATTCAACTTTTTAATTTGTAAGATTTGTTCTTCATTATTTTAATAAACTTGAGAAAAATAAAACATTAATAAGTTATTTTCCAGCTCATTTTCCTTGACATAACCAAACACTGGAAAGTGTTTTCCAACTTATTTTCTATTACACTACCAAACATTAGAAAATAATTCATTTTTCCGGAATTTATTTTCCAAAAGAAAACTACTTTCCAGCAAACAAACGGGTCCTCAATTGTTAGTTAGGAAAAGAAGAATGGCTTGTATAAATAAAGACTATTTCTTCTTTTCTCATTTCTTCCTTTTCTTTCTTTTAAAAACTCACACTGCTTGTTAAGAAGAACTTAACAGGCGGGCGGTGTTGACGATGGTCGATGGAGAGCGGGAGCGGTGTTAGATCCGTGATGGTGTTGACGCTGATTCTCTGATTCAATCAAATATCCCATCCCGACCCAAAGGCCAATGAAAGCCGGCCCAATAGCAAGAAGGCTTTTTCAACTATTGGAATGCTTCCTTCCTCGATTGATGAGGCCTAAGGTAAGGAGTGCCTTTGTGCTTGCTTGCCAGTTAGTTTTGCGTATCAGTTCCTTCCCCAGCTTGAAGTTCAGTTACAAGCCTTAGGTCTGTCAGGTACTTACCAAGACATACGATTAGCGGGATAAGCGCCCTTTGATTTGATGCCGCTGTCTTGGGCTTTGGTCAAGCCAGGAAAATACAAGCCGTTGTTTATACTTCTTTTTAAATTTCTTGTTCTTTCTTGTACCCTCATTCCCTACTTGCTTGGAGAAAAAGGTTTCCTCGATTATCCTTTCACTCATTACTCTTTATTTCTTGTTTTATTTTCTTCTCTTATGATTTAAAAAAATATATATAAATACAAAAGGGATTAAAAAAAAACCGAAAAACAAAATGACCGGAATCGAAGATGCATTTTTTGAGAAATTTAGTACTTAAAAAAAATAATTTTTTTTGAAAATACATGAGAAGGGTCAGGCAAGCGTTTCATCATGCTGGCCAGATCATGTATGAACAGAATTGATAAGAGCACAAGTGTTCCACCATTCGGCCTAACAATAAGAACAAGTACTGTTCAACACATTTTACATGTTATAGTCCCCTACAAAATTCCTATGACCACTGTTATCGAGAGATTGAAACTAACTTTCGTTGTCGGACCATTTTTACCCACGAATAAACCGAGCTAAATCACTTTCTTTGCCTCTTTTTTATTGGGGCAAAAATTAGGAATGACCCAAGAAAAAACTTTAAATTAAAAATTTGCCCCAACAATCTCAGAACCGACTCAGCTAACAGTATATTCACTTATGCACGCTTTTTGTACCCCGCCCATGAAAAACAAATCCTCCAATGCCACACTTTTTTTGAACAAAAAAAAAAAAAAAACCTATATGTCAAAAGCTAAACTAACGGGGTCTTGTATTTGAGCTACGAAGCGTCACACCATGTAAAAATTTTGTATATCCAATTAAACTAAGCTTGCCATCCGAGTTTCTGATCCAATCTTTGATGAATGTGTAGGCTGAAGGGCCCACGTTCAATTCCTGCAGAGAGGAGAGATTTAAAATGATATTCAAATAGCAATGTGGAGCACAAATCAAACGGCGGCAGTCGTATACATACCCTTGCCAATTCTTCAACTGAGATGACTCGGTTACCCTCCTGTTCAAAATGCTCAAAAGCAGTGAAGGCAATCTGCTCCCACCCCTCGAGAGCCTCTAGTTGATATGTGCTGATCGCAGCTGCACAAAATTCTTCAAAGTACATCTTCCTATAAGCAAGGGATTCCATCTGAAAAAAAGAGGGACAATCAGAAAAGGATAACCATCAACTCTGAAGGGTAAAAAATCAAAACTATTCATAATCTTCAGAGAGAATAAAAAGAGAAGCCATTGCGTTTTAAGTGGATTGACAATCATAATTGGTGCGAGTAAACATCCAAACGCCAAAAAAAAAAAGGCAGTGTATTTTTTGAAATTCAAATGCAAGAACTTCTTTCATGCAGAAAGAAAATTCATAGGTTTATATTTCTTTAAATTGCAATCAACATAATTCTTAAAATGCAGAGACGGTGACTGCTGGTTATCATATTTCAAGCAGAGAACTAAATAAGAGTACCGCATTGAGAATTTCAGGAGCCCTCGACTCTCTCATGGCATCAGTTGCATTGCGTACTAAAGCCTGCAAGAAATTGCATTTCTTTTATAGAAAAATTATAATCCCATAGTCCTGTATACTACTGAAATTGATTGAAATGGAAAAAGCAGTAACCATTCTGAAATTATCAAGTGAAACACTTCCGTCGCCATTTGGTTCCAACAAACTGAATTGAGCTCTAAGATAGACAAGCTCATCCTCCGTCAACGCTTTTGAGAGAGCCTGCATAAGAAAGGAACCCAAAGAAATGTCAGCTGATATGCAATAGACAATTATCAATCCAACACTCTTAACCATTTCACATTTAAGCTTCAGCATAGTTGAAATATTCAGCCACGTTGATGATTATGCTTTTTGCATCAGAAAAAGCAGTAGTCAGTGAATAGGTTAGAAATAGAGCCAGACAGAGCTTCACTTATACCTAACAAATCATGGCTACTTTTACTTGAAGCAGCCCAGTCTCTGGACGCTTTGGACAATGAAAGCTGCTTTTAATTTATCTTTTAACAATATCGTGCCAAATTTAGTTTCAAATTCTGTTTTTTTAAAGAAAAAAGAAAGTCATGTTCTAAATAGTTTAGATACAAATCAGGAAGTTTCAATCAAATATAAGATTAGGAATCTGAACAAATAATCATATAAGGATTTTTGGTAAGTAGATACAGAAATAAAATTTAAAAACTGCACCTCAAAAAAAAAAAACCACAAAAAATTTGAGAGAGAGAGAGAACATCAAACTAGGGGCTGATGAATGTTTGAAGGTTCTCTGCAAAAGGAATTCTTTAGGTAATGCAAAGTTTTAGTACTTAAGGGGTATAGTTAACGCTAAATGGTGAGCCTATTTGCACCATATTTCCTCAGTTCATTACCAATTATGTTTCCCTCCATAATAAACTTGAGCTTTGAATCTACATGGTGAATAATGCTTTCACTATCAGGATTAAGATACAATACAAAATTCTTAAAAGGAAGGCACACACACGCATGTGCTCTTGTTAATAAGGGAGGGTGTACCTTTAGCGCTGCACGTTTAAAAGGTGTAGCATGTAGGTATGCCTTGACTAGCTTGTAGATTAATATGTCTAAATTTATAGGTCGGCTATCATCCCTCAACCATGGGTGAGCTGCAATTACCAAGGTTTTTGTTAGCTAAAAGAAATCAAGAAATAAGAAGTGTCATATGTAAATTTCTCAAGATCATCAAATTGTCAATGAGAAAATAAGATGCAATATGCAATATAGGTATAGACTATATTTCATACGCATGTCAAACATCCAACTATTGCAAGTGATGTACAATTTCCAAAATATTTAAGTCACTTCCACCTCAACCACCTTTAAGCAATATGGACACAACCAAATAGCTCCTGGAATAGTCCTTTTTGTTTAACTTTACAAGTGAGGATTGCTTCCAAAGGGGACCATTTAACATCCATCATCAATTAAAAAATACAATCCAGGATCCTTCTGATCTAACATACTGCAACTCATCCACTTTGGTTCTCCCATAGACACTTTCTCATCACGGGAAAGAATGCCATAACCTTGTAGAAAGACTTGCAAAACCATATAGGTATATCCATTGTTTTGTCAATGTTATGGGCATTTGTTTTAATAAAATAATACAGGAATTACAAACTTACTTAGAGCTTGGACAGCAGTCATTCTTTTCCTGTAATCCTTGTTCAGAAGTCTCTTCACAAAGTCTTTGGCCTCTGGAGTGACAGAAGGCCAGGGTAGATCTTCAAAGTTGGGATCAGATCTCAGCACAGCACGGAAAATTCCTGATTCAGTCCGTGCCCAGAAAGGCCGGCTTCCACATATCAAGATATAAGTAATAACACCAATGCTCCATATATCTGCTTCAAGACTGTAAGATCTATGCAAGACTTCAGGTGCAACATAGTATGCACTTCCAACGATATCATTTAACCTTTCATCTGCAAATATCACACAGAATAAATCATTAAAAACTCTCCAATATCAACTAATAAGTAAGAAAGTTATAAATATTATAAAAGCTGTATAGTTTAAACTAGAAAATCATGTGCACAAATAACATAGAAATCAAAAAATTGGCAGGCATACTCATGCACTTATATTATCAAGTCTAACAGCCTGCATCAATTTAGCTTAATAATGTAATTAGCACAATCAAGTCTAAATCGTTGTCACAACACTTGTTGCATCAGTCAATAATGCATATAGATGTCTAGTTAACAGGCAAGGAACAAGTAAAGATAGCTATGGCAGAGAAAATAACCAGAGTAATCAGGCAAAAACTTAAAATCTCATCTCTGATTTAGGGACCCAACCCATTCAGTTAAATAAAACTAAATCAATCTACTTGTGGCATGGTGGAGGCAAGGATAGTATTTTCTGTGAGTTGACCAAAAAACATAGGAAGCTCTGCTTATTACCTGGCCTAATAAAGTCAGAGAGGCCAAAATCAATAAGCTTCATATCAGCATCTTCACTGCCCGAAGTGAAGAGGAAATTCTGTAACAAAAGAGGATCAGTTATGAGCAAGCATGGAATGAAAATTCCCCATAAACACTGTCAGCCCCCACCACCAATGACACCACCTTGTGATGATAAAACTTAATGCTAAACTATTTACATGAAACAACAAAACATCAAGTTTAGAGGAAAAAAACCTCTGGTTTTAAATCACGGTGTACGACGCCTTGAAGGTGACAAAATGCAACCACACACAAGATTTGCACAATTATAGCTTTTGCATCTTCCTCTGTGTATCTTCCTCCTCTGCAGCAGCGGAAAATGTTATGTTTATATCAGTAGATAACACTTCAACCATGCAAGCATTCAACAGAACATACAATTTAGATCAGTTCTGCTCAGGGTAGGTGGATGATAATTTCACACGCAACATCCATCATGGTTATAATCCAAGGCCAAGGCAAGTAGTCAAAAAAAAAAATTATAGTTAATCACCCGTGCAAAGACTATTGCATTACCTTGCCAAAATTCTGTCTAGAAGCTCCCCTCCCTCACACAATCTGATAAGCAAACAGCAATCCACCAAACATCAGAGATAAAAGTTCAAAATTGCACAACACAAACAAAAGTCAAGACTTCTAGCCAAGCAAAACATTCCAAAAAGTGCCATTTACAAATACTGCAGGAGAGAAGCTAAAGAAAAGGACGCAATGTTGACAAAGCTCAATTATATTTCATGCATAACTTAGAACAGAAAGTAAGAAAAGACATACTCCATCACTATGTACACGTTATTGGCATCCTCACATGCATCATAAAATTTGACCAGATGCCTATGTCCCGATAGACCTTTCAGTATTTTTACCTCCCTACGAACATCTTCAATTGATATAGCGGTTGTCATCTGCCAAACAAGTCTTGTGAAAATTTAGATATTACACAATCCATAAGGCAATTAATCCTAATTAAGAAAAGAATTCAGAATTCCATAAATCTGATCACTGCACATAAAAGAAAAGAGTAATAACTGAAGCTATGAAGGAAAACAACCAAGGATCGGGATTAGAAAATACAGGTTTAAGAGGAAAACTTTGATCATCAGCATATACAGACACATTTGATGAAGGAAAAGAATGTCTGTCATACACTGGCACGAGCAGTTGGCATTGCCCAGGGGGGTAGATTGCCTTGAGTGTACACATGCACCCATGAGCACACATTCAAGAACATGTATGTTACTATGCATTTGTACAGTGTCAAGTGAATGACAAGTTGGCAAATGAACCTCTTTTAAGATTCCAGAAAGGAAAGGGCTCAGGGGGGTTATAAAACAGTGTTTAAAAGAAGAAAGTAAATGTAAGAAAAGCAGGACCAATAAATTGAATTTCCAATGTAAATGAAATACAGCAAGAAATTCATTTCAAGGCGCAGTTGCAATTAAAGAGGGTTGAATGATCACTTTGCACAAAAAGAAAGTAATTACAGGTTTAACTACCGACCACGTAAACAAATTCAAGATGTAACAGAAGATTAGAAAGGACCTTGAAATAGAACATTCATAATTCTGAGTGTGTTTGTGCATACTCGCATCTGTAAATGTCTTCAATACAAAATGACAGATTAAGAAAACTATTACAAGTACATATTTGATAGTCCAAAAGTAGGATGCCTAAGACATATGAAGCATGATACATTATACATTTCCATGAAGGTATTAAAGATATCTGAATTAATTCCATGAATATCCGTATTGGATAGTTTTCACAAAAACAACACATTTCCAATGAGATTCAGTTTTAGCTAGTGAACCATTGATTTGGTTAATAGAACTTGTGTCATGAAACTAATTCCACTCACATATTGTCTGCATTTTCACAGAAGAATCGAAGAATTTGAGAGTTAGTTATTCTCTAATGCATGGCAATATAAACAAGATCACCCCATATCAAGTCCTCTTTTTCTTTCCAGGTCATCCTCACTGGAGTTTCATCTTTGATGACACAATTAAAGCTGAGAATGCTGTTTGTAAGTGAACTACCCTTTGTTTTATGCTTTCAGTATTTGAATGCTTATATGCTGCAATAATACAAGTGAACTCAATAAGTATCATCAAATTTGCAAACTCTGGCAGGGAAATATCTCATTACTGTTTCTCTCTTCAGAGACAAAGGCTAGGCAAAGACATGAATCACCATAAGGACTAAGTAAGTTTGTGTTGCAATACTGTCACAGCTCATAAGCTCATACAATGCTTTCATATCAGTATCAGATGCTGATAACCATATCCATGTGTGTCATCCTCATCAATATACAATTAACATCCTTAAAAGTAAATAAATTTAGAGACGGATAACATCAAAATAAAAATCAGACTGATCTTTATCCCTTTTCTTAAGGTCTAAATGATACACAATTACCTTAGGTGCTTAGTTATTTTGCAGAATTTTTTTACCACTACGGATATTCCCTAAACAAGGAAAGCTCGAGCATCAAACATTTTTTGAATGCCAACTTCCAGGTCTGCAAATGGAAAAAAATCAGCATGACCACAATCAGATTTCATTTATTGAACTGCATATCCTTACTCAAATATCTTGTCCATTCACCCAACACTCTTCATTAAAACCTGTGTAATATATCCTCTTTGATCTTCCAAATAATGCTTATGAAGTAGTTTCTTCTCCTAGTGCCTTCAGTTACATTTCAGTTTCTGACACAAACTGTTCCAACCAGATACCTCGAATCATTATCAGATAGTGACTAACACGCCTATGTCCCTTCCATTCTTTCCAAAATATTCACATCCATATTTTCAGTCACGAAACAAGCTAAGTTTGACTTAAGTAATCCATACCGCCTTTCAAAATTCTAGCAACACATGGCAGGAATACATTGCTGATAAACTATACCTCAAAATTCTCATTGTATTTTCCACTTCCACGTTGACAAGTATTCAAACCCCTAAAAAAACGAATATGCTTCCATTCAAGTAAGCAGCACAGCCAAACCAAGCCCGAGAGTTGCGGCATATAGACAGTATCTTGAATAACTGACAAATATTAGCCCTAACGCATCAACAAGTTAAGCACAACATCTATTAATCTAATTACAAAAACAAACCCCTCGATAATGAAATTGAAAAAATAGAAACATCTATTAATCTAATTACAAAAACAAACCCCTCGTTAATCAAATTGAAAAAATAGAAATGAGAGCATGAATCAGTACCTTAGCTTTAGATATAATCTTGACAGCAACAGTCTGATCTTTAAGTTCACCTTTCTTAACCGTAGCAGAGCAAGTATGACCAAAATGCCCTCTCCCTATTTCCTTCCCTAACTCGTACTTAGCTCCAAAATTCTTGCTATATCCAAAACTCTTATCAAGCGACTGCTGTTGCTGTTGCTGCTGCTCTGCCTCCACTCCACCGTGCTCCGGAATCGGTCCCTCCTTCGGTTTCCCTCCACCACCAAGCCTCTTAACCAACGACGCCGCTATATGCTTCGCCGGAGACGGCGGAGGAAATGGCCTCCTAAAAAATCTCCTCGGCGTCGACGCCCTCGCCGGGGACGGCGACACTCCACCGGGAAGCGGACTTGCGGCCACACCATGCGGATACGTACTCGGCCAGGGGCTCGGATGCGTAGAGGAGGACCTCGCCGGAGTGTTTTTCACCGAGAGCACGCCGTTACGCGAGGTGGAGGAAGGTAACGACGTTGGTTGGTTGTGATCGGTGGAGGAAGCAACGATTGTGACGGTTGTTGCGTCATTTTCGTTAGCTGGACTGGTTTTACCGTAACACTGCCCCATCAAAAGAAATCTTACAGTCTCAGTTAAAGCCCACGCATCGGACGGTTAGTGAAATATTTCTCCTCCGGATCTGATCTGATCATCACCGGAGAGAAAATAAAGAGAGGGAGAGAGAGAGCTAGGGGCAGAGGGAGATCTGAGTTAAGAAAACGATAAAAGAAGAGAATGAAAAGAGAGTTTTAACTTTTAAGTCAGAGAGAGAGAGAGGAAGAAAGACAAAGGGTTAGTTAGTTTTTGCAAGAAACAAAAGAAAATGACACATGTAGATATGTTATTTTATAAAGTGTTTTTTAAATTTTTATTTAAAATAATATTTATTTTATTTTAAATATTAATACATTAAAATAAAACGAGTAAAAAATATATTAATTTAAAAAATTTATAAAAATATAAATGTTTAAGAAAATCCAGTGCGCCGTAGTTAGCACGCAAGTGAAGCAACAGTAGAAGTAGAAGAAGCAAAGAAAGGAAACTATCTGAAGGAATTAAATAAATTCTCGCTTAAAAATGCAAAAAGTTAAGGATTAATAATCTGCCGTTGGATTTGTAGAATCAACTCTATTATTATTTATACTCATAGAGAGAAACGAGTAGAGTTTTTCTCTCTGTTTTTTTTTTTTTTGAGCTTGGTTGATAATGTTATAAATATTATTTTTTAAAATATTTAATTTGAAAATATATTAAAATAATATTTTTTATTTTATAAAAATTTATTTTTGTTATTAGCATATTAAAATATCTAAAAATAAAAAATTTCAAATAAAAAAATTTCAAAAATACACTTTAATAACACTAAAGAATCACACCCTTGCTTTCAAATAGAGAGAATATTACTGTAACAAAAAAAAAATAGAGAGAATATTAGAAGTTGGATAAAGTAATGTACTTCGTACCAGTACTAATCACTTTTTTATATATTTGTAAACTAGTCGTCTGTCTCTCCCTCTCTGACTGCCAATTTCTTTCTCTCTTTTTAAACGGATTATGGTCCAAATCCACTTCATCTTGATTTTGAGCTTATTCTTCAGATATGGAGAGAACGGATTTTCTGTCTAATTAGCCATTTAACCCGCTTTGCCGTGGGCCATAATTTTGTTTTTTCAAAAAAGTAACGGTTATGTAGGTTGTTTTAATGTATTTTTTTTAATATAAAAAATTCAAATTATAAATTAAAAAGTCTATATAAGTATTTCATTAAATAAATTAATAATTATTTATGTAAAAAAACAAAAAACAAAACGTTAACAATAACTAAAAGAGAAATTGATAAAATTAGAAGATAAATATAAATCAAGATATTCAACCACATAAAATGAGATATTCACTTGATTATATTTACTGGACATGTTTATTAAAATTAATAAAAAATAAATTTATAATTTAAAAAACTCATAACTTAAAAGATAAATACAAATAAAACTGATTAAATAAATAATATAAAATTTGTTTGAATAATGAAATTGAATACTAATAAAATTTTAACAA
>Ga0307518_10002963_pt1 | contig 12304 bp, 18 predicted proteins | sample 25_EM_MG_FD_203889 | JGI IMG/M metagenome (GOLD analysis project Ga0307518, IMG submission 203889) | Populus trichocarpa ectomycorrhiza microbial communities from riparian zone in the Pacific Northwest, United States - 25_EM | ecosystem: Host-associated > Plants > Roots > Unclassified | place... | reverse complement strand
GGGAAGATATGTGCCAGGCAGTGCACGGGAACTCTGGGAGAGGCTGTCCTAAGAGCAGGACATAGTGGAGATCTGCAGCAATAGCGGAGAAATGATCCAGAGAAAATACGGACTCCATAGTGACTGACGAGACGAACGTCTGGATTGCAGGGGGAATATCTCCGTGGGAAATGAACGGATCCACGTTGGAACTTGACAGGCAGATAGACCACGCTCTAGGCTTTCTGACAGTATAGTCACGTGCCTGATAGCTTTGGAAATGGTGGAGCTATTCAAAATATCGGAATGCCGGCACTGGGCGCCTAAAAATGACATTTGAGCGCTAATCGTCGTTTCTTCTCTTCTTTCCTTCATTTCTCCATCAATTCTTCAGCTTCTTTGCTCATTCTGGTATGGGAGTGGGACTGCAGTAGATTGCATTCCTTTCTCATACCATACTGGACGTTATTCCTTCAGTTTCTTCTGCTTCTTGGCGGTTCTTGTGCGAGTGATGACTGCTAGACGTTGGCAGTCATCTCTTGCATCAGGATAGTCTTCTTGTGCGATAGATGGCTACGATGAGGCTCCGTTGTGCTCATCCTTGGCATCAGGATCGTTTGATATTGATGTTATCTTCCATGTTCACTGTACCAAACCTGTTTGGTGCGTGACACCATGCCAGCTAAGTTATTGATTTCTTTATAGTGGTCCAGAACAGTTACCGTCTGCAGCAAGCGACACGCAACCATCCAGCACCAGTAACCACGAAAATACTGGTCCTATGAGATTGTAAGTGCATGTCTTTTTTGATTGCTTTTCAATGCGAAAAACGTACCTCGATAGGTCCAGACCACTTCCATCACAGTCCCGAACAAGCAGTGTTACTGTTCTTGGGGCTGAACCAAATACAGAGCCAACGGGTGTTGATATTGAGTCCGCTGCAGATTCACTGCTCCACCTCTTCAGTGAGATGGAGCGTCGTCCTGTCCAACGTTTCGTCCCCATTACAAGCACTGACTTGAGCGGTGAGGATAATCCGGATGACAAGGTTACTGTCATTCAGAAGAAGAGGAAATGTTGTTGATGCTTTGATCATCTCTTACATACTATAGAATATGTTATTTTATGCTGTACAAATGTGTTGTATGGTCTAGTCATTTTGATTATAAACTTTGGATGTGGACACATGAGCCAAGCTACCAAGTCCATCAAGTAAATTACTATTGCATCAATTGTACTAACTAGGTTAAGTAACTACGTAGTCACGGTCGACGCTGGGGATGGTCGTGGGGACAGGGGTGGTCATGGCCATTGCTGTCATTGGACGATGCTGGGACAATCATGGTGGCCGCTGTCGTCATCATCAGTGGTGGGCTGTCGGTCATAGGGGGTACTTACCGTCGTTGTCATAGGTGGTAGTCAAATGGTTCAAATCGTCAAATCGTAGTACCAATTACCTAAGTTCGGAGTCGGCAATTGCCGATGGTGCCGTTACGATTTGTTTGCCAATCATTTGTCTGTTTGTCTGTCCTCCATGTGGCGTGAGTCTTTTGTCAGGCATTTGGCCATATCCTAGCACTGGCCGACTTCTGTCGCGTTGGTTGACTTTTGTCGCCCATGCCGCGCTTTGATATTCCATTTGCTCTTGACTTTTGGCTGATTGGCCATATCCTAGCACTGGCCGACTTCTGTCGTGTTGGTTGACTTCTGTCGCCCATGCCATGCTGTGATATCTGGCTATCTGCTCTTGGCTTTTTGGCTGACTTCTGTCATGGTTGCACATTCAGAACATTCAGGAGACCTCCGTGCGTATGTATATATAATCTCATCCAACTCTCTTCCTTATGCTGATCTTACTAAAGCAGACACTTTGAAGAAATTGCCCACATTAAGAAGTAGGCTGTCCTTTAACTCGATGTACTGATGAATTGCGACCGGTGATGCAGAAGCAATTGTGATAAGGAAACCTTCTGACTTGGAGGCTTCGATGAGGGCACTCGTCGAGACAGCGTATCTTTGGTACAAATTACCATTGGAAACGAAGATAATCCTGTCAGTGCAATTTAAAGGTGAACTCAAGATGGTGAAGTATTTCTCCACACGCGGAGACGTAGAACCTGATTTTGAAGAAGTAAAGTTGACCCTCACGATCATCATTCAATCATCATTCAACCTTTCGCAGGTGGTCCTTGCTGGTCTTGCACCAGACGGAGGATTGTACATCGAAATACCCCAGTTCCCATACAATTGGGAAAGTGAGCGGTCAGACCTCTCATATTAGGTCCTTACTGTCGCTGTTCTCATCTCTTCCTCAGAGTTTTCCTGTGGCAAAATCACGGAGCTCGTGTATAACACTTATTCATACCCTCAATTTTAGGAATCCACTCACCACTCCTCTAGTACCTCTGTCAGAGAAACTTTGTATCCTTGAACTCTTCCATGGCTCAACATATGCCTTCAAGATCTTGCTCTCCAGCTCGTTGGAAATCTCTTTGAGTTCTTCTTCCGTAGACACGGCTCCTGGCGAGCGTGCAGAACAGCCCTCCAGCTCAGGAAGTCCCTAGGGACATCATTAACGTCAGACATTCAATTCGTTGTTCCAATTGGCAACTTCGGCAATGTCCTTGCAGGATACTACGCAAAACATATGATTCTTCCCATGCGTAGACTCAGCGTTGTGACGAACGCAAACGACATACTCACTAGATTATGGAAAATGGGCACATATGTGAAGGTCAATCCTGTATCTGTCTTAGAGGATGTCAAGGAGACACGTCGAGCAATTTCGAACGACTGCTACCTTGCTTATCAGACCACGCCACATGATGACCTTACAAGGCAGCTGGGTGGATGGCAGCAGTGAAGGAGGAGAAGATGTCCGTATCTGATAATGTGCTTCAAGCAGCAAGAGAGGACTTTATCGCTGACGTCGACGATCAACAGGTCCGTGCTTCTCATTGTAGTTCCAGCTCACTCACTGCAGTTGTCTAGATCATGGAGACCATTTTCAAATATTACAAAGGCTCATCATCTTACATCCCTGATCCTCACACTCCTGTTGGCCTTCACGTTGCAGCCGCTTTGTCAAGAAATGGTGAAATGTAAATCGGTTGATATCCTCATCGGCTTTGTGCCTGACTCCTTATTCTATAGTCTGGAATTAACCATCCAGATTGTTCTTGAAACGGCGCACCCTGCCAAGTTTTCCATGGCTGTGAACCGAGCGTTGGGAGGTGTAGAGGAGTTCAACTTCGACCATGAGGTTTTTCCAAGCGAGTTCCGTCACTTCCTTGCGGGAGAATGGCGTGTGATAGATGTCAACCTTCCCAATCCAGTACTCATCAAAGAGACCATCAAAAAGGTGGCAAAAGGAGAGATGCGTTAAGAATGCACAGAGAAAGGAAAAAGGGTATAACAGTACGTAGCCATTGTAGGGTGTTGATATGTGAGGCTGATGAAAGTCTTGAAAAACAAACTTATGTCAAGTTGGTCTCCTCTTATGACGCTCCTTCAAGATTGGCGGAGGGGTTCATCATTGATCATGGCAGCTTTAGGCACGGTCCGTGGAGAACGCATAATAAGTGTAGCGAGGAAAGCAGAATCGTCGATGGGTGAGTCGGATCCACCGCATTGATCAACAAATCCGTGTTAAGTTCTCTTCTGACTTGGACAAACACAGCTGATCTACATATACTTCAGAATGCCATAGCTCCAGATCCGCTGATCGAGGGCCGTAGAGAATTGAGCGGGAAAAGAAGCGTCTTTTCTGGCTCACAAGTCTCTGGGCCATTAAAATGGGCCAAGTTAGGTAAGTTTCGAGTGTCTATCTAACTGATATTCCCATCTAGACTATGTTTCCCTTGGAAAGTGTTCGTTTTACTGTATCTTGGTTACCGTTCTCTGGCAGAAAGTTTTTGAGGCTTTGTACGTCGAGACATTTAATCCTAACTGACGTACTGAACCAAAAACCATCAGCTTGTGTCTGCACGGGAAGACAAGCGAGAGACAATCCCGACATCTGGCCACACCATCAAGTTGGATGATGGAGCTGACATATTGCATTTGAGATCGCTGAGTTGAAGTGACAAAGAAGGTTTGCACCTGCGACCCATCAGTAAATCACATTGAAAACTCGTTCCACAGGGTCAATCTCAGGATTTGAATGACGCACACCAAACACTAATGGTTTGTGTGGTGTATTTAGATTCGCGGCGAAAGACAAATCAGGAAATTCAAGAAGGACAAAGGAGCATTGTCGTACTTAAGAATTCCAGCTACATCCATGCGCATCCTACTTTCAATCCATCAGTCTACTTTCTAATGCAAGTTGAGACAAGCGTTGCTCGTATTACTCGTGTATCAGTATGTGACAATGATTGGTGGCGCCTTCATCCTCACCCAAGAACCACATCTAGAACGGTTCTGGAATTGATCTTCTTGAACGGATTAGACTGATCAGGCATGTCCATGAAATAGTAAGTCGATAAGGTTAATTCCAGTGATGTATAGAAGCTAATGGTGCAAACAGCTATTAGATGAAGTTCTCTTGCTCCTCGAAACAGAATGTCAGGGCATCTCTGTAAATGACACATTCTGTGGCCCTTATCACGTGCAATTGACCACAAACAAGTCACTCCACAAGTCACTCAAGGTCATGTTCCGCACAAAAGCTGCTACCTCCATCGTTCTCGTCGCTTTGATATGGATGATCATCCAAACTGTTCAGTTGGTTTGTGATGAAGGCGATGTTTTTGCTAGCATGAGTTGGAAGTCAATTATCATTGCATCGGTTGTGCTTTTTGTTCTTTTCTTTACCGTAGTCCTGTGATGGTGCATCCTGTCCTGTATCTAAAAGTCGGTGTACAACGTTGTCATGTGGTTAATTGGAAAAATAGTGTGATGTCGCAATTCTCGATTCAGTGGTTATTTACGAAATGACTAGGAATTGACTACCCTCAACAATCGTTAATCAGTTATCAGTAGAACGCGACATGTGAGCAATGATAACAGCTGTGCTTGTGAGCATTCAGACTACATAGTAAGTCACCAGACTGTTTCATTTTCGAACTACTATCATGGCGTTTATGAAGCATCGTTGTACATGCAAAGTATATGGTTGTAACAGGGCATCAGATCCAGACCCCTGTTCGCAAACCATCGCCCCTGGTTGTCTACTGGCTCCATCGACTGTCTATCAGCATTGCCGCGATGATAGAATCTGGCATGCAGCCAAACAATGCGAATGCATGGAACTTGATCTACTTGCGGCTACTACGGCGTCACAGGAAACTCATAGCGAAGATGTTGTATCATCCAGGGCCCATCAAAGCGAGCTGGGTAACGAGCCCGCTTTTATTGCTAATGCATCGCTGGAAGCCACTGCCAAGGGTATGTTTATTTTCTTCAGCAGTCATTACTATCTGATATATTGAATCCAGAATCTACCCCTTCGACTTCAACACTTCAAATATTGCAGCAATATCGCGACATGTTTCAATCGACCGTCTCATCATTTTCTCCGTCTCGCCTCAGATTCCTGTCTGAAAGTTTGCTACAGATGCCCCCCCTCCGCTTGATCCAAATGATACAACAGGTTCACGGGTATTTATTATTCATCAGCAATACATTGAAAAGCTACTCGAAATTGTTGATGGCATCTTCTGCGACAAAGATGGCGATCTTGTACTAGTCAAGAAAATGCTTATTATGGACATCCAAGAGCATCAAAGGTACCTAGACCAAATTTGTGGCTACGAATGGCAGCGTCACAAGGTTGAAAAAATTGATGTGATACATAGTGGTGGATCGTCAGCCCCGATAGTTGTGCAGACAGGTACATTCACTGTCTTCCGACTCTGCTCACGCTAAGTTTCCAATTAGATCACTTGTACGGTGCACTGGATGCCCTTGGAAGTACTGCTCAGCCCGTATTGTTAAGCATCCTTGGGGCCAGTATTCTACACATCCTTGCCAGACTTTCATGTCAACACACAAATCTTCTTCTTTTAATTTTTCAGGCTGTCATCATCGCGGCAGTCGGGAGAATTGCTGGCAGCTACGTGAATGAATTCAGTTGTCATCGTGAGATGGGAGTGGAGATCGAGTCATACACCTCCCACTGGCCAAAGGACATACGTGGTGCTCTCAATCTCCTGCACATCGATCCTGAGTTGCGCCAATATATATGCTGCCCAACCTGTTTCTCCCTGTATGGCCCATTTCCCGAGCATCAGACAGAAAACTACGACAGTGTTCCTGTCCACTGTGTTCATCATGCAACGCCAACAAGCGACCCCTGCGGCGCACAGATATTCGGGAGTTGTGGATCTCCTAACCGTTGTTTCTGGTATCACCCATTCAATTCATGGATTGCACATTTCCTTTCACGAGGGGAAGTCATGGTGGCTTTGCATACAACAACTGGACCGATTTCCGATCTCATGACTGATGTATGGGATGGATCTACTTTCAGACAGTTTCGAGGGCCCGACAACACATTCTACTTCGGTCCGCAAAAGTCTTCAGAAGTCCGTCTGGGCTTTAGTCTCTTCGTCGACTGGTTTGATCCCTTTGGTAACAAACAAGGAGGGAAGCACACTTCATTTGGTGCAATTTATATGGTCTGTCACAATTTACCTACTCATCTGCGTTATCAACTTGAAAACGTCTACATCGCCGGCATAATTCCCGGGCCCCGGGAACCTTCACACTACCATCTAAACCACATACTCCAGCCACTAGTCGATGACTTGATTCGCTGTTGGTCACCAGGGTTGTTCCTAGCTCGCACTGCCATTCATGCGTTTGGGTGTCTTGTGCGCTGCGCGGTAATATTGCTTGTTTGCGACTTGTTGGCGGCGCGAAAGACGGCTGGATTTGCAGGGCTTGGGACGACACAGGGTAAATTCTGCTCATTTTGCCAGCAAAGTGGTTCAGAGTTTTCCAACACTGACACATCAACTTGGAGGCGGCGATCCTGGCAAGAGCATCTTGCAATTGTGGAGATGTGGAGGGATGCATATACGGAAAAAATTCGACAGCAAATATATGACACGTTTGGGGTCAGATGGTCAGAACTGTTGCGCTTGCCTTACTGGGACCCCACATGCTTTGTGGTCGTCGAGGCAATGCATAACTTCTTCCTGGGGGATCTCCAGCATCACTGCCGAAAAGTGTTAGGTATGAATGCAGATGCTAAACCCGCTGCTGAAACTCATGTCCAGCCCCACACTCCCGAGGAACAGCAGCGAGAACTCGATGCTGGGATTGAAGCCATCAAGAAGCGCTCACTGACAGCACTTACTAAATTGAGGAGGGGTTACATCGTTGCTCTGGCTGAAGCAAATAATGTTCTGCCAGCAATGGTCATCAGTGGTGATCCCTTGGTAAGGTTGACGAAAGCCGACCACTGTTGGAAAGGTGGGCTATGCTCAAGCACTTATTGACTGGGTGAGCCCGTCATCACTTGCTTAAGAAATAACTTTATAACCATCTTTGTAGCATAAACGACTCGGTGATCCTGAAATACGTTGCCCGCACATCTTCCCTGGCCCTGTAGTGGACCTATCCACAGCATGGTCAAATTCACTATCAACGACTATCCTCAATCATTCAGTCTTATCGGAAGTATGGAAAGATATGGCAAAAACTACTCTACCATCATGGATTGCTCGTGCACCTCACAACCTTGGCAGTCCCAGTCATGGCAAACTCAAAGCTGACCAGTGGCGCACTGCCTGTCTGGTCAATCTGCTCATCACGTTGTGCAGACTATGGGGTCACAGTAACGTGAGTGAAAGAGATGCTGCACTGTTGCATAACTATTTGTCGCTTGTGACGGCCGTCCGTTGGGCAACCACCCGTACCACTTCTGATTATCATGCCGAAATCGTCGAAAAATATCTGGTGTACTATATTCACAGTACTTTGCAAATCTTCGGCCCTCGAGCATTGGTTTATAATAACCATGTATCCCTCCATGTGCCTGAATGTCTGCGCACATTCGGTCCTGCCCATGGGTGGTGGGCATTTCCCTTTGAAAGGTACAATGGGATCCTGCAGCGCTTCAACATGAATTCTAGAATTGGTATGGTTTATGTTTTATATTAGAGCCCGAACTCATAACTAGCAGGTGAGATGGAACTCACTATATTGAAGGCATTTTGCCGGGGAAGTAACTTGAGGGCATTACTGGGCAAGACTGATGCGCCAGATTCCCTTAAAGGTTTTCAGGAAATCTTTGCGCAATTTTTTGTCCCCACATTACCAAGCTTGCAGGGTGATATTGGAGGCCTCGACACCCATGGTGGTGACAACATCACAGACAGCCCTGACAAATTAGCAACGCTTTCTGACGACACGTATGAACGTCTCCTTACTTGTCTCAATGAGGGCGTTGTTCCCGGACACTATGTATCTTGTCGCAAAGAGCCTCGACCTGGTATTTGCGTCATTCAGCCCCGCGTACAGGAGATGAACTCAATCAAGGTTCAAGGAATGACCTTTGCTCCCTCCTTGAAGCACATTGGAAACAGTCGCATCCTGTTTTGCATTGCAGGTAATTCGTTCCAGTTAGCAGGTGAAATTCAGCGCATCTTCGTACATCAAAGACATGGATCGGCACCTCCGCAAAATCTCGTCACCGAAACATTCTACGTAGTGCGAACTTTTTGAGAACTTAACGACCAGCAAGCTGCACATGACCCATATCAACAATTTCCACTTCTCTTCATGCGCCTCTGCTGCAATGAATTGGAGGAGGAACAGATCATTCGGTCTCACCAGATTGTTAGTGTCACATCCATGCCAACTCCGACACATCTCCTCTTTGCTCCGACATCTCTCCTATTAACTCCGACGTATCTCCTATTAACTCCGACGTATCTCCTATTAACTCCGACGTATCTCCTATTAGCTCCGACATATCTCCTACCAACTCCGACGTTTCTCCTCCGAACTCCTACTCTGTTCCTCCGGTCCGTCCGGCCCACTTCTGTCATACCTTCAGGTACATACCCTGTTTCCTTCCTGTCACTTACTTGTCACCCTGTTGCTACTTATTCCTTCCATGTGTTTACCCTTTTCATGTGCTTCTTCCTCTCATGTGTTTCTCCTACTCCACCTTTCACATGTCTTGTGTTTATCACAAGGATCCTGTCCTTTCAGTTAGTATATAAGTCTCTGTGTATCTCCTCGTACCTTAGTACGAATATCAACAAAGCCCTGTCCTCATCTTGCTTCTGCCTGACTCTAAGTTCCTCCTCCGACTCAACTCCTACTCCTACTCCTCCGTTGTAACTCCGCTCCTCCGAAATACGAGGGCTGAGCCTGTCCAAGGGCGCAGCACATAAGCTGAAGCCAACGCCCTCACCCCCTACGTCTTCCTTCCTCTTCTTCAGGTGCTGAACTCCTCCCCTGTAGGACTTGTCCTCCTCTACATCGGACTTGCATCTCCTCCTTTCGGAGTTGTACCTCCTCCTATCGGACTTGTCCCCTTTTTCGTCGGAGTAGCACCCAGAAGCAAGGCGGAGAACGTAGGTGCTTGACAGTTAGCCATTTTGCTGGGTGCCCATACGAGAGTAAAGAGTTGTGGGGAAATTTCCTTGTGGTGTTGTCGCTGAGCAAGGTCCGTCTGCTAGTTTTTTTGGGAAATCTTTACTTGATGCTCCTTTAATCAGTATTGAGGTAATACTCTGAAGAGGGGGATGATCAGCTGGGAAAGAACGATTCATCTGGCTTTTCGTATGATTTTCTTTCGGTACGAATCTTATCTACACTCCCATTCAAACCACCTTCTGTTACGGTCGCCCCGCTCTTTTCTTTCTTTCTTCTTTTCTTGGACTAGACCCTTCTCGGTACAGCCTTCTTGCTGTACAACACGCCTTCTCCTGCCGTCCGTGTTGGCTGTCCCAACCTGTGCTTATCTCTGCGTTCCTGTATTCGGCTGAGCCTGTGACAGCCAATAGCCTTAGTTTCTCTTGCCTCATGTATACCGTGCCGCCTCCACGAGGCTATACGGACTATAGTATATAAACCCTAGGGACAGCTCCTGTATTCCCCATTCTCGAGCTACCCAATCTAGCTTGTCTTTGCTCTTTGATCGCTCTCACATCTCTACCAAGAGATACTCAGAACTCTCGACTAAATCCAGTAAAACCTCGCTGGTTAGGGAACCGTTGTCCCTAGAACTAAGTCCCAAGCATCGACTGTGGGCACGACACGAGGAACAACCTCGTGAAGGACGAACGAACGACCCTTTGGGTTAGAACACGCCGAGACTCAGTCTCAGCGTAACAAAAGCTCGAGAATCCCGCCTTTGTGCCGAACGGTCACTGTTCAGTGAACCACCATTTCGTCCCAGAAGAACAGACCTTGGGTTATACCCTTTGGTCTCCGAACCCGAACCCCAGAACCTTCTTCCTCTGAAGAAGAAGACCAGACTTCCATGGAAGGACCGCCTTCTACTAGGCCGAACACCCCTGATCCTAACGACGCTTCCGAACCCCTTGCAAAGCTACTTTCCTCCGCACTCTCTCCTCTAGGATCCCCACACCCATCTTTCACTATGTCCTCCTCTGCATCCGCGTCTACTGGAAAGAATCCCGTAAACCCCTTCCCCTCTCTTGGGACGTCCTCCTCCTCCACTTCTTCCACTGTCAAACCTACTGAGTTGAAGATCGGAGTCCCGATAGAGTATGATGGGAACCAGGAAACGGCCACCGGCTGGTTAATGTCGATCAAGGCCTACCTATTGATCAACAATGACGTCTATAACAATGACGAGAAGAGAGTCGCCTTTGGCCTCTCTCACATGAAGAAGGCTGTAGCTCAGTCTTGGGCTACAGACTACTACGAACAGGCCCTCGCCCAGAACCCCCCTAGCTTCGGGACATGGGAAAACTTTGAAAAGGAATTCAAGAAGTCCTTTATGCCTGTAGACACCGCTGGCACTGCTATTGCCAAACTGAGAACCTTGACCCAAAAGGGAACGGTTGAAGAATACATCACCGAATTCCGAACCCACGCTCATCGAAGCACAATCAAGGACCAACACGCCTTGATCGAGTTCTTCACCACTGGGTTAAAAACCCCTTTAGTGAACCGAATCTATGGAATGGACACCGTCCCAGACACCATTGAGGGGTGGTACGAAAAGGCCTCCCATTTCGAAAACCAATGGCAGAAGGCAAGGGCCATCGCCTCTAGATCTAACAGGACGGACCGACCCAAGAAAAAGAACTACTCCAGACCCAATGTCAGAGAGAAGGACCCCGACGCTATGGACGTAGACGCTGTCCGACTTTCCAAGGAGGACAGAGACAAATACGTCAAGGAGGGACGCTGCTTCAACTGCGGCAATAAGGGACATCTCTCCCGAGAATGTAAAGGAAAGCAACCTACTAAAGGAGTAAAAAGGGTTGAAAGAAAAAGGGAAGAAGAAGAAACCTCTGACGAGGAAGGGGGAGCTGTCTCACTAGTCAAGGCAGCCAAGTTCCTTGGAAAGGGTTTTTAAGAAGGAGGGTTGAGTTGACGCCAACACCTCCTCGTCTTACGAAGGAAAGTTCATCTGCTTCTGTCCTCGCTGTACAAGTGTCTTCTGCACGATCTATGTGAATTTCAGTATCTCTCCTACCTGATGAACAAACCCTTCGAGTCGTCAACACACACGCCAAGGTAGACTCCGGAGCTGACGTCTCTTGTATCGATTGGGGATTTGTTAGGAAAAACCGCATCCCCACCGAACGACTCCCCAAGCCAATTAGCCTCAGAAATGCTGATGGCTCCATAAATGCCAAAGGAAAGATCCTTTTCGTCGCCCCCCTTTTCTTCCGAATCGGAAGGATCACCCAGAAAGTCCGCTTCTTTGTCATGAGTTGCGGAAATGAAAATATTATACTCGGCCTTCCTTGGCTAAAGGAAGCTAACCCGAACATTGATTGGGAAAAGGAATCCCTCACTCTCGATGACGAAATTGACCAGTCAAAAGAATTAGTCGAACTGCACAACATTCGAAATATCACCCGATTCGACCCCTCTAAACATGATCCCTCTGGCACCTCCTACGAACCCCAAGACAGAAAGGGATTGTTCAATCATCTTGACTACGAAGAACCAGAACCCTTCACTGTCTGAGCAGTCAAGGCTTGGGCCTGCGAAACTATTCTTCAGGCCTCACTGATTAAGTGGCCCAATAACTCAGAAATACGAAAGATAAACGTGGCCACCGAGTTAGCCAGAGAAGCGGAAAGACTAAAGCCGAAACCTGCCCTTCCATCTGAATACTCCGACTTCTCTGACGTCTTTGACAAACCTCTGGAGGGCGTTC
>Ga0307518_10002962_pt1 | contig 12305 bp, 5 predicted proteins | sample 25_EM_MG_FD_203889 | JGI IMG/M metagenome (GOLD analysis project Ga0307518, IMG submission 203889) | Populus trichocarpa ectomycorrhiza microbial communities from riparian zone in the Pacific Northwest, United States - 25_EM | ecosystem: Host-associated > Plants > Roots > Unclassified | place... | reverse complement strand
ATATATATATATATATATATATATATCATACTTGATGAAATTGAGGAATGGTGAGCTGGAGATTGCCCTTATGATAATATGGGTAAAAACAATTACCCTAATTTTCACTTACATGACTTTTGAATAGGTGAAAATTACATTTAAAAGTTCAGGTCGTTACATATCTTATTTTTAGCTGAAAACAAATAGCCTAAATTGATGAAGAGTTATTTTTTAGAAAGAAAAGTTTAGTTCCCAAAAAGATTTTGAACTTTTAAAGGAAAGAGACTTGCATCATGTTGTATTGATTTCCTATTTATTGATGAGAACCCATGATTTTATGTTATAAACAATAATATATAGCACACAAACGAGTCATGACTTTGGTTAAAGATTTTTTATTTATTTTTAGAGGCTAAGAAAACTTATCAACATCAATAATTTTTTTTTAATATTAAAAATAGTTTTTAAAAGCATTTGTAGGTTCAAAGTTCATGTTTTTGAAAAAAATAAGATATACATAAGGCTCCAAAGTTCATGTTTTTGAAAGAATGAGATATGCATAAGGCTCAAAAGTTCATGTGTTTATATGTAGAGATCTTTTACGCTTGCCTCCTTGATTTTGATAATTCAGTAATTAATCTGATTTTCAATCTCAAACCTCCAAGTTCCATCTTGTTCTTTATCATGACATTTTGTCTTCAAATTTAGATTGTGCATCATTATTAGATAAGCCTCGAAAAGCTTTCATCTTTGTTTTTCTCTTTTTTATTAACACTTTTCATCCCTTTTATATTTTTTTCTTTTTTCTATTTGGAGAATTTCATTAATCATCTAAAAAGTTTCAAAGCCCACTTCCAATGTGAGGGGGTGATCTAGTTTGGGTTATTACCTAAGAAATATTTTAGGCCCAAAAGGGATGTCAATGGCTATATATTTTTTATGAAGGATAGATTAAATATGGCTTTCCTTCATATCAAATTCAAATCTATTCATGTTAATAAATCTTAGCTTTATTTAAAAATTATCATTAATTAGGAAAACCATAAGGTTAATATTAGAGGAAAAAAAAAGGGGATAGGATCATGACTTGAATGCAAATTATTCATCATCATTTACTTCATCAAATCATTTGATTTTATTTTGGGCATCTTTTGAGTAAAAGTTTTCCTTTTAAGGTTTGTTAGGAGCAAAAACGTATTATAGAGTTTAGAAAGAGGGTTTGAAACAAGACTTTACCCTTTTAAGATTTATTGAGGGTGAAAAACTGGTAAAAAGGACACTTTAGAATTATAAAAAGAGACATGGGTTGGACTCTACCTTTTAAGGTATATCGGGAGTAGAAAATGAGTTTGTTGTGATTCAAAAAGGAGGATCCCCCCTAGTATTTGCGTGAAATGTCTTGAAATTTGATCAATTTTGAATCAATTTTACGTGTTACTTTCAAATAAACATATCTTGATTTCAAAACAATAATCAAGGTTTTAATGACCTCATTCATAATTTTTAGTAATAAAAATGGGTTGACAACACAACTCTCATTCTATCTTTTTATTAGCTCTTTCATTCAAAGATTTATGATTTGGTATCACTATCGGGTATGTCTTTCATTATCTTATCAATCAATAATTATGTCAACGGAAAATTGATAATGATATGGTATGTACCACTATTCTTCATAAACATAACATAACCCCTGCTTACCAATTTTCAGACTTGATACTTGAAATTTTTATAATTTTTAATTAAATGTAACCTCATTATGATATTCAAATTTAGTATTTGAATTATACCACTTTAGGTATGGTGGCTATATATGATTTGTTGAAATTGGGGTAATGTGTCCTGTATTCAAAAGATGTTATAAACAATGTTGAGCATAAGAGGTATATTGATCTAATAGCATTTTAGAAGTTGTTGATGCTATAACACTCGATAATACTTGAGATGATTGGACAAGATGTTGAAGGAAAAAAATTAAAGTCTTCGTAGTCAAGATTTCTAACTTAAGGGCTATTTTATGATCCATCATTCAGTATAGCACCAAGCCTCACTGATGAATTTATGATCCTTCCTAATTTAAAAACTTGTTCAATCCTTTATGCTACAGTCATCACAGCTATAAAATGAGTTGTAACAATAAAGTATTTAAAGTAAGGAGATTGAAGGTGCCAATAAAAATAAAGATGAACTCTTTCTCTAATAAAGAAGGGAGAATTCGTGCTACCATTCCACACCACTTTATAACGTATTTTTTGGCTTACTCATTTTTTCATTCTTCACACTTTGTAGGTCAAACCTGTTTGAGGTCATTTCCATGTTAAACTTATACTCATGCATGAATGTTTCAACTAGATATGCCCACTTCTTAATCTTATTTCCATTTAGGCTTATATAACAAATCAAGACAACACCATTCAGGCTTTCATGTAAGAAATAGAAAAGAAGCTTGTCATCCTTGATTATTTCCATCATCTTGCTATAATAAATCCTTAAGTGGGATGATTATATATAGTGCTAAACACATTTTAGATGCCTTTATAAAATTATATGGATCTATGCCCTCAATTTTGCTTAAACGCTCTTCAATTAGTGAGAATTTTCCACCCTTTGACTTTTTTATGGCTTTTAATTCACAATATTTTCTCTATTATGATCTATAGTAAGTGTAAACCTTGCTTATTGGTAAGGTGGTAGTACCAAGAAAGGAAGGGGAGCTTTCAGGAAGTAGGCATCATACTTTTCTCATAGAAACCCTTGAAAAAAAATCATAACAAAAACATTTAGAACATGCATCAAATTACACTAAATAGCTTATCATTGAAAAAAAATATTTTAGCGAGGATTCCTAGTGGAATCGCCCTTTTATCGCAGGGGACATCTTAGCGAGTTGATTATGTAAGAATAAATTAAAAAACAGTTGTCAACTGATTTAATGGTAATTAGAAACCCTAACTGGTTTTTGAAAGTTCTAGGTAAGGAACTAATTATGATAAAGGAAAGATTAAAATCATCCTAAAACATCATTCTTAAGTTTCTTCATGTTTGTTTTTAATGATAAAAATGTATCTATTGCACTTATATGCTAAGAATTTTCTTAAACTGAAATATGTGCTTTTATTATTAAAGGTAAAAAGCTACTAAAACTTAAAACAATGATTTAGGATCTAGGCACAACAACAAAGCTTAATTGTCACTTTTAAAGTATGGATATTGGATATGAAAGGATGATAGATGAAAAATTATGTGTTGGCATGCCTCTTTTGGTTATGCTCTAAAATGGGCTCAAAAGTCACCACTAATACTCGAAGAGTCTATATAGGATCATGTCGATCCAACCAAAATTTAACCATATCATAAACGGGCCATAAATAAGAAAACAAATGCATGCACACCAATAATAGATATAAATTTCCTTACCTTTAATGCAACATCCAAGAAAGACCTAATTGAGATTTATAATTTTTTAATCGATTTTGAATTATAAGAAAAATACAAATCATAAAAAAAATCAAGAATACAAAAATATATACACTAACATCAATATTTACATACAAGAATCCGTTTACCATTATTGTGATATCCAAGAAAAAATCTAATTAGGACTTACAATTTCTATGTTGATTTTAAGTTACGAGAGACATACAAATCTAATTAGGACTTTGATATTGTGGTAGTAGTTGCTTTTTAAAATATATTTTTTTTGCGTGGAAATGCATTAAATAATGGTTTATTTTTTATTTTTTAAAATTTATTTTTGACATCAACACATTAAAACAATCTAAAAAAAATCATTTTTTTGCAAAATTGCTTTTGCACTGCAAAAACAAACAGTGCTTAAATCATAAAAACACAAGAAAATAAAAGTAAATTATTCACACCAAACAAATAAACAAATACATATTCATCATACCATGATCGATCAAATTGTTATATCTTAGATAAGTCATTTTATTCCCTTCCTCTTAACTCATACATGAGTATTGATTCCTAACTTTATTCCACGCCAAAAAGTAAGTCCTCAATGGTTTCATATCCCCGAGTTTGCCATGCAACAATATAGACCGCAACATTTTAAACGTTATGTCACTGTTCACATAAAAATCAAAGTAGATAAATCAATGTGTTAGGGTTCAAGAATGACCTTTGAAAGCTACTAAATCAACTAGAAACTACTAGAAATAGTCCGTAGAGGGGGTGACATGTGGTTGTCATGCACTGGTATGTGGGATGAGCTAGGTAAGGCAGCATGTGTACTCCACATGTTGACACTATTCCTTTAAAACAAACAACAAATAAATCGATTCTTGAAATGGAAATTTGTTGTAATCTCTAACTTGATTCAATCAGACAAGGAAAAGAAGATGAAGGGAAGCACGATGCTGCTACCGGTTCAATTTGGTGGTGGTTATAGGCTTGGTTGGTCTTTGTGTATCGGTGATGGTTACTACTACAATTTTAAAAGACAGTGATTGTTATGAGTAGATTGGCATTGATAAAGTTGTTACGATTGTTGTTGCTAGTGCTTATTTGCGATTGGCTACTAGAGTAAGAAGGGATCAGGGTTATTGGGGTTAAGAGTTGAGAGATGATTGACTAATGGATAATTTGTAATGGTGTTGGGTGATTCACGATGAGAATGACCTAATGACTTTTCGGTGGCGGCTGGTAACTAGGTTTTTTCTTTTTAGGGGATGGAGTGGGTTTTATTTTTTTGGTTTTAGTTTATGCCTGTTTATTTTTTAGGATTTTTCTCCTATATGATTTTCCAATGTCTAATATGTTTTTTATTGGGGTAGGGTTGGCTAATCTATCCCCTATTTATATATGTTGTTAGGTTCCTATCAGAATAGGAAAAATCAAAACATGAAGATTTTTATATTATTTTTTTGTTGAATGAGGATCTCTCTCTATATTTTTTTTCCAATCTTGTCTCAGGCACTATTTTTCTTCTCATTTGCATGATCTTCTATTATAATATTTGATCGTCCATCATTTTGGTCCCTTATATTTCTTGTCTACCCCTAATATTTTTTTAATTATTCTGATATTTTTTATTTTATTTAAAAAAACATATAAAAAATATCAAAAAATAGGTTATAATAGTTGAAAGCACTACTCAATCAAATCTTTACTTGAAAGTAAATACCATGCCTAAACTCATTTGTTTCCTATTTATAAAGAGCAGGATATATGTGAAAGTTAAAAAATTAAAAAGGATCAAATAAAATATTTTATAAACAAGAAGGATCTGTAAGAATTTTATTTTTTTAAAAAAAAAAACCTTTGAAGGGGCATATTCTGCATGTAGTTCTGCCCATACCCTGACCTAAAGTTTAGTCCCGGTGATGAAGGAGAGGAGCATATACCCTACTTAGACAAATTAATCAATTTAATTTGAGCATATAGAAAGAGCGAAAAGAAATAAATTGCTACACATTTGTGGTAACTGGGTCAATGAAAGAAGCCTTAAGGTTTCCTATGTTAAATGAAGATTTATAGTCTAAACAGTAACATAAATAATGATTTTGGAAACTTTACATGATCATATAGTATGTATGCTATGAAGTGTATTTGGCATTGGTTTTTTTGTTTTTTACAAGCTTTTAATTGCAAACGAAAGTATGGATAGTTGCTGGATTTAGGAAGAACATGCGGGCCTGATATCATTTCTCAAAATAGTTATGCATTCTTTGTTTAATCATGAAAACTTTTGGTACATAAACAACAACATTATTCTATCGACTAAGTCAAATAAATAATGATGAGAATCAATAGTCATGTCATGTCGGAATTTCTTTTGTCCCAACGGGATTCCTTCTGTTGTGTGTGTTTCTTAATTTATAAATAAAAATTTTATGTTTAATCTTTATAGATATAACTTCAATTCAAATCAACTTGCGCAAAATTCTAGCTCGCAGAAAAAGTTTGGTTTCAATAATTGCTTGTGTGTATTGACACCTTTTCTATGCAAGGAAGTGACTTATGCATCCAATCTTTAAAAAAAAAAACAAACTATACGGAGAAAAATGTATATAAAAGTTAAAATAGAACAAAAAAAAGTTTTTTACCGAGTGAGATAAGCAATAATAATGAAGTTTACTTTTTGGGTTATTGGGAGACTCAAAAGACAAATGTAGTACATAATCATCCCTAGTTACATTATAATTATGAAAAATCTAAATATTAGAATTTAAGTCGTACTCAACAAAAAAAAAATTCAAATATACAATCATGGAACAAGCTTGTGTGTAGAAATGATATCAAAGTTAAATACAAGGTAGAATTATGTATTGGATTTTATTCATGATAAGATATTCTTGATATAACTTATTTTAAGTTGTTTTTTAGATAATTCTAAAAATACATATCCTAAATTGTTCTTGTACATTTCAAAAATTTAATAGATTTTGTTTTGAAACCTATAAAATTAAAGAATAAATAAATTTTTTTAACAACGAAACCCTTGAAAGAAGTGGAAGAACAAAATAATAAATTAAAGTCTTAAGTTTAGGCTAAGAAGAAGATTTATAATTAATTAAGTGTCGAGCAATCTAGTATTAGCTAACAGGAGATTACTTCAATTCCACGCTTATGATCCTCCTGTTCTGCATGTGTATAGGTAGGATTGATTTGATGGTTTAGTTACTACTAAGTCAAATGTTCATTAAATTTGTCACCTAAGCTTAGCTAGGTAGCTAGTAGTTGAGAAGAGTGCAAACCTCTGGTAAAAGAGTTTTAACTTTTAAGGTTACACTTATTGAAGAGAAAATCTATAAGAAACATTTCTTTTTGCAAGGAGTGTTATACCTATTCAATTATGTAATATAAATAGGAGTAGTTATTTTTTAAAATATGTTTTTCTTGAAAATAAATTAAAATAAAATAAATTTTATTTTTTAAAATTTATTTTTGACAACTTCATATATTAAAACAATCTAAAAATATTAAAATAAAATTTAAAACTTTTGAAAATTCTAGTCGAAACGTTGTACCAAATACCCTTTAAAAAAATATTGAACAACATTAGTGTATTCCATCTTAATTCACTAATCCAATGGTAAGCAAGAGAGGCAACCAAGGAATTTTGTAGTTTGAAGCAATCACAATAGCGAGATGATTCTCTCTAATCATAATGGCGTCAATTGATTTCATGCAAGCATGGAAGGTCCACAGATACTGAAACATTGATCTTATCTGACTGGTCGATAAATCCAAAGTGGGACCTGTCAAGGAAACGGGACCCACCCACGTCGCATGTGTGACACGCGTGGAGGGAAAGAGCCCATCCCTGAATGATCCTCCCATTATAAGCCATACAGCTCTTACAAGAGGATGCAGCAGCTTTTAGCCTTTTGCCCACAAACCCTAACTGGGCCACCATGGTACCGCTCTCCACATTAAATTCTTCCACAGACCACTCAGTCAGTGAACTCACACTCTGATATCTCTCTTCATCACTATCTCTCAGTTTTTATGATTTCTCCATGCATTTTTCCTCTCCATTTCCTTTCTAAACAGCCCTTCCTCTCTCTGCCTCTAGCTTTTCGCTTTTAAATAAACATTACACAAGACTTATTTCGGTCTGTCATTGGCTGCAATACTGCTTTTAGAGTGAGTGTGTGTGAGAGAGATAGAGAGATGGGACATCACTCATGCTGTAATAAACAGAAAGTTAAGAGAGGTCTATGGTCGCCTGAGGAAGATGAGAAGCTCGCCAACTACATTTCGACATATGGTCATGGTTGCTGGAGCTCAGTCCCTAAACTTGCAGGTTTTTATTTAATTAATAGTATCTTTCCGTGTCTTTCTCACACACACGCACACAGCATACTGGTCATCCACAAAAGATTGTTTCTTGAATAACATTAATTGGTGTCCGTGTCTTGTTTTCTATTTCATGATCATGTTTGCATTTCCTAGCTTCTATATATGCTTCGATTTCTCTTTAAAGTATAGACGTTGCAGAGGTTTTTTTTGGGTGCATGAGCTGGGTGTTTGGATTAATTCTAGAACTGTATTAATTTGATTCTCTTCTTCTTCCTCTTCTTCTTCTTCTTCAATTCGTTGTTTTCTTCTGCCTTATTCTTGGGTGCAGGTCTGCAGAGATGTGGAAAGAGCTGCAGACTAAGATGGATAAATTATCTAAGACCTGACCTAAAACGTGGAAGCTTCTCTCCTCAAGAAGCAGCACTTATCATCGAACTCCATAGTATTCTAGGCAACAGGTATATTACCCACTGGTATAAAAATCATATATCTTTCCTGTCGTTCACATTTATTCATGCAATTATAAACTCGTTATTTCCTACTGGACAGATGGGCACAGATAGCTAAGCACCTACCAGGAAGAACAGATAATGAGGTGAAGAACTTTTGGAATTCAAGTATCAAGAAGAAGCTCATTTCTCATGATCAAGTTCCTGCTTTAGCCGCCTTCACTGATTATATTGTCCACAATTCGAGCGTTCCTGAGGAAGCTTTCCTCTCTCTGAATGCAAACCCTAATCTCATCATGACTGCTCATCATCATGATCATCACCAGCTCTACCTCCCCTCACCAACCTCAATTCTACAAAGTTTTGGCCATGGAGATTTCAAACTCAACCAACCCAATAATTACAATGTTGATTTGCCTCATTTGTCACCTGCAACTCCCTTAATCCCACCCCCTCTAAATGATAATTCATCTTCATTTGACCCAGGGTGGTCATTGCCTTATCTACCTCAACACCTCGATCAAAACCAAGAAGATCATCATCAAAGTTTGAGCAATGGGGCAATTCCAGTGCATTATATTGGAGAGAAAGTTGTTACTCATGATCAGAGTACGATTAATGCAACAATGTCTTATGACAATCAATCTATGATGGTGTCTATGATGCCAAAACTTTTTGAGATCATTGAAGGAAATGTTTGCCGCATGCCACCTTCATCTGAATCACAGAACACAGTTCACGACCCACTTGCTAGACTTTCAAGTCTCCCATCTGGGCCGTATCCAGTACATGAAGTGGCAACCAGTCAATTGGAGTCCATCGATGCAATCATGTCATCACTGTCAGCATACTCCTCCTCCTCATCATCATCATCCTTATCACCATTTTCAAGTAGTCAATTTGTTGCAAACCCCCATCTTCCTTCTAGCTGGGATGCCTAGAAATGGGTATGTCTAGGGAATGTTTAGGTATTTTGTATGGTATTCATTTGATATAGTGCATGCATTTGTTTCCTGAAATATGCATAAGATAGGTAAAGCGAACTTTTATTGGAAAACCTAAATGTTACTTGTTCAGGTTCTTCTGCAAGTAATGCTTGCTGAGGTTTCATTTCATAAATATATCTACCCTCTTTCACATGTTTCTCTCCTAAAATATTTGCATACAGCAGTTATTGTTCCATGTATTGAAGAAGGAACAGTATTCTAAATCTGCATATTACTAATGAATTTCCCTGTGAAGTACCTTATTTTATTAATTATTGCTATCACTTAATTCCCAAGTTAAGTACCTTATTTTGTTAATTATTTCTTCTCTCTCTGTCTTTCTCTCTCTGGTCTCTGTCTTTCCTTTAACAATCAAAGATGGAGACATTAAGCAATATATAGTAAATTCATATACGCCCAAATGTATATTCATTCATTCAGATGCCAACTTTGGGGAATTTCTATTATTATGGAATGCTGCAGGTGACCACAACAGTGATATGGTGTGACAAACAAATATACTATAGATTTTTTTTAATAATTTGGTAAAATTGTAATATATGTTGATTTATTTCTTTTTCCAAGAAAACAATTGTTGTTTTCCCTTAATTAATTATTCATGAGATTAAACTTAATAGTTCCAATTCAAATTCAAAGGGAAATAAGAAAACGAAAAGGAAATGCTATGCTTACTTAATGTTTGCAACGTGCTTCATAGAAATTTGGTGTGTTATAGTCTAATGAGATTGGTGTGTTATGCCATATGGGAATTGTTGCACCCGACACCGGACATTGCAGCGAACCCATAAAAATAAAAGGTTTTTTTTTTCTATTTTATGTTTGAAAAATAGGGTAAAAATGAAAAGAGAAGTTGTCATCTAATATTATGGTCATTCAAAACCCTAACTAATCTTCAGATATTTAGATATTGTGTTAGTTATGCTTAGAGAAAAACACCACCCTTTTCGTATCTTTTCATTTGAAAGGTTACCGTTATTTGTGTTTTTCTAAGTAGCTCTATTTATAATTCCAACCTTATTCGCAATTTACTTAAAACTTGATGTTGGTCCCTAAAAATAGAAGACTTGTCGAAAAATAATGTAATCTCTAAAATTGAAGATTTCAAAAATAGTTTATTTGAACAAACAAATTTAAGATATTAATTCCTATAAATAGGAAATTTAATCAAATTTTAAATTTTAACAAATATTTTTTAACATTAATCCCTGTGAATAGGAGATTTTGTTAAGTTAGAAATTTTGTATATAGAAAAAAAGACATTAATCCCTATTTTGTAGGATATTTTCTTAAAATAAGAATTTTATTAAAATCATGACATTAATCTCTATTTTATAGGAGATTTCATCGAAATTGAGCTTTTTATAAAATCATGACATTAAGCTCTATTTTATAGGAGATTTCATCGAAATTGAGCTTTTTATAAAAAATGGTGACATTAATCCCTAATAATGAAGATTTCATCAAAGTTGGAATATTTATAAAATCATGATGTTAATCTCTAATCATAAAAGATTTCATCAAAATTATAAAAACAAGTGTTGAACCTGTATAGATGGTGAAAAGGAGCTTTGGCCCACTTTGACTAACATGACTAGCGGGTTACCACTCACACTATTTGGGCCTATGCGGGGTCATGTTGACCCAACCTGAGTCCGCTCACCATGAAAAAAGATAAATTATCACAACACAAAAATTAAATATCTGCACCAAAAAAAATGATTTCCATAAAAAAACTATCCTCGTAAAATTATCACTACCACATATTTATATTTGCTCATGAATCAACAATCATACCGCCCCTAAAATAAATTATACCCAAATTGCATTTACACAAATTTAATTATGCACACAAAATGTGTAATCAAATCAAATATCTGACAAATCATTTGCTCATAAACACCTACAAACAAAATGCATAATAAATCAAATATCTGACAAATTGCCCAAAAACTTTAATAAATTAAATTATTTAAGATTGGAATCAACCTTAAGGGAGCCAAAATAGGTTGGAGAAGCCGCAAGAAATAAGAGAGAAAGGGGGGCACATGGAAGCTACTCGCAACCATAAAGGTGGTGCGTGGAGGAGACGCTTCGGTGACTTGAGCAGTGTGCAACCTATTTGATCAGGTAGCCTTCTTCATCCTCTTCATATATGTGTTGGCAATGTACTTTCACGTTCTCCAAGAAGGTAGATTTGCTCCGTTGAAGTTTAACCTTCTTTTATTTTTTTCGTCTTCTCTCTCGCAATCCTCTCTCTACTATCTATTTTTTACAAGTGGCTAATTGATCTGTTAGTTAATAGCAGTTGTGCAATTGATGAAAGTTAGTGGTTGGTGATTAGTACTTAAAAGTGCATTTTTATCAAGGTTTTATATCATCATTTTGCACTTGAAGTATCAATAACTCCTTAACTAAAGCATGTTTTATAATAACATATCTAATAATATAAGATACCTTTAATTTATGGTAAATGTTCATCTTAAATGCAGACCTATCACATAAATGAAAGAATTGATTGATGAGTTGAAGTACTGAAATTGAAAGGACAGAGATGGCCAAACTTAGAAAAGAGATGTTGGTGCAGTCCAAACTGGAATATTATTCGATAATCGGGTCATATCTGGAGCTGTAGATCTCGGATTTAGGTCTACTTTATATGGATGGAAAGGTAAGACATATAGGCCTACAACTTTCATGAGGAGTCCAAGATTTAACAAGGCCATTTTCAAGTCCAAATTGTAGCAACAAGAAGAAGTCCGAATCTGTCCTGCAGTCCAGACACTGTTTAGTGTTCAGCCCATATCTCAAAATTTTACCCTGAAAAGATGAGACAATTCCCTAGAACTTTCATGATTTAAGTATGTTCAAATTATGACGTTATCAATGACGTTTTTGGCAGACAAGAAGATAAGAATTGTCACCAAGTCAAGATGTGGCCACCCATTCATCAATTAGTCAACAAATCAATAGTTTCGAATTTTGGCCTATAAAAGGAGGCATTTGCCATGTATTTAGGCATCTTGGTGTTCAGATCAAGATCATGCTCTTGCTCTCTCTTTATATTTTGTAATGCTTAAGTTTTGCTTATATTAATTTCTTG
>Ga0307518_10002960_pt1 | contig 12310 bp, 10 predicted proteins | sample 25_EM_MG_FD_203889 | JGI IMG/M metagenome (GOLD analysis project Ga0307518, IMG submission 203889) | Populus trichocarpa ectomycorrhiza microbial communities from riparian zone in the Pacific Northwest, United States - 25_EM | ecosystem: Host-associated > Plants > Roots > Unclassified | place... | reverse complement strand
CTTTCTGACATTTGTAGGAGGCAAAGTCTGAAAATGTGCAACATATCTGTACAGTGCATGTATCTTCCGAGCCATGTATCGCCCTTTTCCAATGGAAACAGCGATGGTATGGCTAGCTTTGATCATCAGAGCTTTGATACATGGGTTTCGTTTATACCGTTCCCAGAGCTCAATGAACTGTTTGAGAGAGTTCAGATGGAACAACGAGGTAAATGATTTATATTTCCTGGCTTCAATGGTGAGTTTTTTGACTGTTTCGAGAACTGAGATTGACTCCATGATATCATTATCATCCTCTGTAGTGTCCAAAAAAATGGTTGGTGCAAGATTGTCTGCCTCTAATACGTCTGTGACAGCAGAGTCAGATGTGGCATCTGCAGGTGGTGGATTAGGGGGTAGGGAATCGAAGCTCTGAGTTGCCAGTTGGCTGGGAATGAGCTGGGGATCATCAGGGGGGGTGACATCTGCACCAGGTGGTGCGATGACAGGTGAAGGTGTGCGGATATGGCCTGCTGTCAGAACCGGTTCCTCCAACGAACTCCGACACGAGCGGAGATAAGTAAGAAGGGTTGTCGACGACAGGCAGAGGAGATGCGGAGGAGTTGAGGACTTGGCTTCAGCGTATGTGCTGCGCCCTTGCGATACCTGCGTCCTCTTATTTTGGAGGACTTAAGGACAGAGTGACGGAGGTCCGACGAAGGTCGGAGTTGCCAGAAGGCAGAGGAGATGGAGGAGAACAGAGGGGAGTTCGCAGGAAGTATTCAAGATGATATTCGAACTAAGGGACAATCCCCTCAGCGTGCGGAGTACTTATACTTTACATCAGATATGTATAGTAACCGAGAAGCGGAGGAGAGACATAGCGGAGACGTAGGTAAGAGTCTGTGGATGACAAACAGATGAGTAACATACACGGAATGGAAATCAGTGATAAGCGTAACGGATCAAAAGGTTAACGGGACACAGCTATGAGTAATCAGGTCTAATCTAAAATGGGAACAAGGGAAGCAGGAACGGAAGCGGAACAGAAGCATACAATAACCGGAGGCGTAAGCACGGAACTATTTACTAAAAGGAGACGGAGTGTCAACTGTCGGAGCAGAGATGGATACGTAGCATCGGAGGTGTCCGATTGCGATTGGACTTGAGTCTACAACAGTCTAGAGGCCTTGCGGAGTCACAAGGCGTCACGCGGTCGTGACAGTATCCCCCCTTTAGGGCCTGAACCCTTGAGGGCCTTTGTGCATGTGGACTTCGCGATTTTGGCTTTGTTCTGCTGAGATAAGCATTTTGATCGGAGTTCGGAAGTTACCGTGAGCGCATATAAGAGTGCGCCGCATGTTGTCCGCATTGTTCAAACAACTTGTCCTTCTACCTTGACATGACTTCTCAATGCAACACACCTGTCTGTAAGTGGTTGCTGGCTCTGATAACTGATAGTCACACCCTCAACGAACACGACCTGTGTTATATTGAGGGTAGGTGATGGTACAGTAGTAGAGTAGTTAAAGGTTAGTTTTTTTATGTAATTAGCGCCAGCGCTATATATATGGGCACTTCTGCTTATGTAAGCAGAAGCGCTACTACACTAGTATAGACCACCTAGTGGTCAGCAGTAAAGGGAGATTACTCCCTTTACACCCTCCCCTTATAGAGTCCGTCCAAGGACTCTTGTAACGACGTGCGCGGGTTATCTCGCGCAGTAGTAAATGGAAGCCATGTATATTATAATGGGGGCAAAAATAATCAACAGAATGTGTACCTAACTGACAGGGGCCCGAAGCGAGAAGGGAATAGAAGAGAAAAACAAAAGGAACAAGTAAAGACGTGACCAGTTGAGGGTCACGACACCTTTTGGACGAGAGGGTTGTGCCTCTCTGATGATGGTAACACGACTGGTTGGTGGCCGTGTCGTCGCGTCAAGGCGACTCTTCGTTTCAGTGAGAGGGTTGCGCCTCTCGAGATGACCAGTCGCTCCCCAGGTCAGTCCTACATCTGCGATGGACCAGAGTGGTCGACGTCCATCTGGTCCCCCAGAGGGTTCCACGGCGGGCCAGGGTCATTGTCGCCCCAGGAATCCTTGCCAAAGCTGTCGTACTCCTCTTCTTCATCAGAGGGCAGCGTCTTGCGATGGCTACGACGCTTCTTTTTTTGTTTGGGGGCCAGGTACCCCGCCACTACGTCGATTCCCATGAGGGAGAGGGTATCGCCAGGGTGAGACTCTATGTCTCGGAAGTCGGTTGGCCTCTCCGCTTGTTCTGCCCTGTCTTCGTAGTATTCGAGGGACCGCTCGAGTCCCTCCAGGGCAGTCTCCGCAACTGCGAGCTCCGAGCTTATTTCGACGTTGGGCTCTTGTCCAGCTACGTCATCCTGCAGCGCCACTACCACCCACTCATGAAGGTCATCAGCTTCTTGGAAGCTGAAGCCATTCTGGGCAAGGTGCCCAGCGACCGCGAATGGAGACGGCGCTTTATTGGTTGATTCAGACCAAGGGGATGTGCGGCCTGGCACGATTATCCACCCCTCTCGCTCGACGATAGCTCTGTACCATCCAAGGACCACAAACAGCCGTGCGAAGCTGTGGCGCCAACCATTACGGTTGGAATCATACTGGAAACGAGGGGCGAAGTACCCCTTGAGGATGAATCCTCTGAGCCTCCGATCAGTCAGGGGCTCTTGGTGCTTGGGGTCAGTCTTCTTATGAACCCCAGCAAATTTCTTTGCGCAGCCGGCGCGACTCAATCGGTGGATGAAGTTGCGCCATTCCGCGATCTCGTCTCCCCAGCCGGGAGCTCCCTTTGGCAGTCCGTTGTGCCTGTGGGTGGTGCGATTCCTCCGCGTCAGGATCAACGGAGGTACGGTCATTGGCAGTGATTGCCGGCTGGAGGACATTACTCCGAATGAGCAGGTGCGCGCTTTGGCAGGGGCCGGTGCTGACGACGACGAGGCGGCAGGGGGTCGTGCCACCTCAGGAGCACGAGGGAGTGACGATGAGGCGGTGGATTGTGCCACCTCAGGGGCTGGGGGTAGCAACAACGAGGTAGCGGAGGGTTGTGCTGTCTCGGGGGCAGATGGCAGTGACGACGAGGCGGCGGAGGGTTGTGCTGCCTCGGGGGCGGAGGGAGGAGGTTGGGATGTGGCCTCAGAGGGCTGTTCTCCTTCTGTATGGCCGTTTCCTCGCTCAGCCCGTTTCGCCTGCTTGTATCCCTCGTGCTTGCTCTTTCCATGAGCCGAAGCCCACGCAGGGGGGTGCCAGTGCTTGAATGCATGACTCATCACGCTATTTTTGAGGGGCTTGGCCCTTGTATGACGGTCTGTATCCACCATGTATCGATTGAGCCAAGCTATAAATTTTTGCCCGAACTTAGTGTTGGGCGAGTCGCTCTCCTCTGACTCCTTCGCTACTCGGGCGTACAACTCATCGAGTTCGGTGGTGGTGTTGAGCAGGCGCACTGCTCCTGGCCATATGGCACCAGTGATCAGGTGTGCGATGCCACAGCGGATGTTTCTGAGGACATTCTCCCTGTGGGGGTCCTCGAATTGGTACAGACAGTTGTTAAACTGTATGTGCAGGTATTTAGTGCTGTCCAGCAGCATGTTTACTCGGTTGGGGATTTCTCCCCAACCAAGTAGAGGGAACATTGTTTCCTCGGGGTTTTCGAGCCGTCCTGCCAACGAGGACCTGGATGGCTCAGCGACGTCAACGTCCATGGCGCCGAAGATGGTGCCTGGCGAGTTAGGATGGAAGCAGGTATGCTCTGGGGATCGCGATCGCAACCGAGAATGGCGTTCTCCAGAGTATGATGCGGGTGTTACCCCGCTCCCTCCCCCTGGAGAAACGAGACGTTCCTCCAAGGGTCGACTGGACGGGCCAAGGGGATGTACATTGAGAGCAGGCGAGCCTGCTCGAATGCAGCGGAGGTCTGCTGCTGCGAGAAGGTGGAGGCCTTCTCTGCCTCTTCAGCGCGCCTGCGCCAATAGTCGCGTTCACGACACATCGACACAGGGTCGTCCTCGAGGCCAGACATGTGGGCGCTCCATCCAAAAATGCGCGCGAGGCACTGTAGGCAGTCCTCGCGTGCTCCCATGATGGAAGACGTCTCCAGGACAATGTCCAGAGAGACGTGTTTCTGGTACTCCAGACATGTGGGACACCGGTGGTCCCGGTCATGGAGCAGGAGACTGGTAGTGGTGGCACACCACCAGTCGGGGGAAGGAGAAGCGTTGCGCGCTTTTACACGCCGACGCTTCTCGTGTCGCCCTTCGCGAGAAGGGGAACGAGAACGACGAGGGGAGGGCGAACGTGGCGCCCTCCTCTTGTCAGAACGACAACGAGCCCGGTCCTGGTGGGACATGGGCTCGTCAGAGGATTCGTCTGCGCGGCTACGATGCGCAGATGGGGAAGGTGAATGGCGGTGGTTGTCAGACATGATACTTATCGAAGTGGTGAGAATGCAGTGGATGTGGCAATGGGAAGAGAGCAGGACGGGCGAGGAACGAGGTGAAAATTGATGGAAGTCAAAATTGAAAGTCAGCGAACATATGGAAATTGACAGTGGACCAAAACAATGGAGACTCTCGACACGTGTAATCCAGACCGACACGTGCCGGCGGTACCAACAATCACGTGAGGTAACTGTGAGAGTTCCACAGTTGTTCGCTTCGTTGCTGCTTTCTAGACTACCATGTAGTCATTTGCGCATGCTATGTGTGCGCTGACTGCCCTTGGGCAGTCGCTGTACTGACTGAGCTCCATGGAGCTCGAGATAGTCGTCCAACGCCTCAAGATCCCTGCAGTGTGCGTGCGGCTCCCAAGTAGAGTCGCCCAGGTTCCATTTTACCAAGAATTTGACTTTGTTGCCCACCCAACGGTGGGCAGTTATTTCATCGACAAGCCATTCGGCGTTGTCTGGGTTGCCCATGTCGTAGAAGGCTTGGGCGTCCCGCTTTGGAAAGAGCCTGTCGTCGTTGGGCTCGTGCCACCTCAGTAAGTTGATGTGGAAGGTAGGGTGTATTCGTCGATCTTTGAGCTGCTGAGGCAGCTCAATAGTATAATTATCCGTCGTTGGATTACTCGTGACGACTCTCATTGGTCCGATGTACTTGGGCAAGAGCTTTCGAGCTCGTCCCTTAGGCAAGGTAAGATTTTTGGTAGATAGATACACTAACTCCCCCACATCCAGTGTCGGGGGATCCTTCCTCTTTTTATTAGCGTGATGCGTTTGTATCACATGGCTCTCAATGATGGCATCAAGGGCCATCGCTAGGTTGTCCCGCGCCTGGCGGACGAATCCTTGGATGCCAGGCGCCATCTTTGGAGCACTTCCGTGCTCGAGTTGTGCCATTCGAGGCATATACCTGTACGTGAGCTCGAAGGGTGCGAACCCTGTTGATCCACTCACGCTCGAGTTGATCGCAAACTCAACCATGGGTACCTTCTCAATCCAGTCCTTCTGATCTGGCGAGATCATGCTGCGCAGGATCTGCGCGATTGTCCTGATCGAGCGTTCAGATGCTCCGTCCGTTTGGGGGTGAAATGCTGTTGACATCAGGAGTTTTACTCCGAGAAGTCGATGTGTTTCTCTCCAAAATTGCGACGTGAACTTGGTGTCTCAGTCAGAGACGATTGTCTCAGGTAGTCCATGCAAATGGACAATTTCTTTCACAAAGAGCCATGCTAATTGCGAGGCTCGGATAGTCGTAGTCACTGGCACCAAGTGTACCAGTGAAGTCATGCGACAGAGCACGACCCACAAGTAGTCGTGCTCGCCTTGTTCAGGGAACGGTCCCACGAAATCCATCGCGATGGAATTCCAGGGTCTTCGGGGAATCGGCAGAGAATGTAGCAGCCCCGCTGGTTTCTCGTTGCTCGTCTTCGTCATCTGGCAAACAGGGCACGATCGACAGAATCGATCTACTTCCTTGCCGAGTCCTGGCCACCAGTACCACCTGCGGATATAATCTACCGTTCGCAGCGCACCTAAGTGTCCCAGCACCTTGTGCGCGTGATTGATGATACATGCGGTCATCGAGTCCCCCTTCCATCACGCTCGTGGAACGCAGAGGACTCTTTCTCCTCCACTGTTCACAGTGTGGATCAGTCCGCTGTTGTAACAGTCTAACTTTTTATCTTGTCTAATCTGTGATTAGATGACATCTTATCTTATCGTACCATAGTACCTTATCTAGTGCGTCTTATCTATAGACCTGTCTGGACCACAGCCTCGTGCTGTGCATGCTGTATCCCTTGATGTCATTAGCATAGCCTTACCACAGGATGGCAGCTGTGTTCACTGCCTCGTACAGTGTACAGCCTCATGGATAGCCTCACACAGGACACGTGTAGTGTAGTATATATACTGCTGCAATCCAGCACCCAGAGGCTCTCCATTCGAGCTCTCTTTGGGTCTTTGCTCTAAGACGCTTGTGATCCTATTCCGTTCCTCCTCAGAGTCCTTGTGTGGTAGTTCTTTGGGTGTTTGCCCTTAGGGTTGTCTCAGCTGTCCATGCTGAATGTGGGGTGATGTTTTGGCTTCTCAGCCACCTTCGCAAGTACCGGGTCGTCCTTATATCCGGTTCTTACAGCTTCCATGAAGCTGTCTTGCTGGTGGAAGTGAGTGCGGGTGGCAGGCGATTGCCCCGCGGATTCGAGTAGAGTGAGGTCTTCACTCGTGCGTGTGGGAGCTGTTCTCTCCCTACTCGGTTCTGCGTGTTCACGCAATTCTGCTGCTTCGATACGGCGGTCCTCTTGCTTCCCGCGCAGTCTATTGCTGCGCCTCACGTCGTCTTGACTTGCTCTCATCGAGGCAAGTCGTAGTTCCCTTAGTCGATCTTGGGGGAGGTCATCCCCCTCTGGGTCGAGCCTCACGTCTGCGTTTGCCCAATCGACGCATTCGTTCTGGACTCCCTCGCCTCCTTCCATCTCATAGTAACGGGATAGGCAGTCGGCAACTTTGTTTTCGACTCCTTTCACGTAGACGATTTCTGCGTTGAATCGGGACAGGTAATCCGTCCATCGGATCTGTCGGCTCGACAGTTTTTGTTGAGTGGAGAGGTACTTCAGTGCCTCGTGGTCGGTAACGATTTTGAATGGGAATCCGAGGAGTTTATCCTCCCATTTGAGAAGCGCTTCGAGTATTGCAAGCGTTTCTCGCTCGAACGTCCGATAGTTATGTTGGGCGTCTGTTAGTTTCTTCGACATGAACCCAGCCGGGCGGCATGTCTTCCAGTCTTCTCCCTGTCCGTAGAGTGCGCCCACTCCGTACAAGGATGCATCGCATATGAGCCAAATCGGCTCGTCCGAGGCAGGGTTTATCGGCCTCAGTATCGGATATTTGCATGCGAGGTCCTTGATCGCTTGGAAACATCGATCATGGATTTCTCGCCAGAGGAAAGGGTGACCATTCCTCTGGATGCCCGTGAGCGGTGTGGTGTATGCCGACACGTCTGGCATGAACTGTGCCAGGTACTCGACGAGTCCAACAAATCGTTGTACCTCGTTCAGGTTGCGAGGCTTCCTCCACTCGCGTATCCTTGCCATTTTATCTGTGTCTGCGTGGACACCACGCTCATCGATCATGTGCCCGAGGCAATCGAGCTTTTCTGCGTACAAGTCGCATTTTTCACGCTCGAGATAGAATTCCGCCTTCGTTAAGGCATCAAGCACGAGTCACAAATGCCTCTCGTGCTCTTCGAGCGTGTTGCTAAACACGAATATATCATCGAGATATACATGGACGAACCGTCCAATGTACTCTCGCAGTACCACCATCATGAGTCACTGGAATGTGGCGGGGGCATTGCAGTCTCCTTGCTGCATGACCTGACTCAGGAATGTACCGAAGATGGTCGAAAAGGCTGTTTTCTTAACGTCCTCTGGCTCCACGCATACCTGTTCATACGCGTTGGATAAATCTATCTTCGAGCGATATCTCGCTCTCGCGACGTCCATCCTGATCTGATATTGGTCAGGGAATGGGGTCACGTCCTTGACCGTGTTGTCGTTGCGCTTCCTGCAATTGATCACAGTCCTTAATTTTCCTGTCTTCTTCGGGATGCATAGCATCGGTGCCGCCTGTGGCACGCTAGCCATGATCCACCACTTTGCATTTGTGTAGAGTTGGATCTTCTCTGCCAGCTGTGGCTTCAGAGAGTCCGGGCAGCGTGGGAGGTGGTAGGCATACTGCTTCCCCTCGTCAACCAGGGGTATCCGATGATTTACTTCACGGAGTGGGGGCAGCTTTGCCACTACTCCACCCAATTGATTCTTGTATTCACTTAATATCCTATCGCACAGTCGTGGGATATCATTGTCTGCGAGTTTCTTCGCGTTCATCGCGGCGAGTTGTGGGGGCAACTCTAGTTTTTCAGTGGGGGAAGGATGCTTCCCACGCGTGATATCGTCGTCTGCGAGTTTCTTCGCATTCATCGTGGCGAGTTGTGGGGGCAACTCTAGTTTTCCAGTGGGGGAAGAATGCTTCCTGCGCGTCCCTCCCCCTGCCCCAAGTCAATGAGCCGCTGGTGGACGTCCAATTCTCCTGCAAGCATTGGGCGTCACGCTCATTTCAGTCTCCACTGAATTCGCGATCGAGTGACCCTTGATCCGGAGTGTATCCTCACCAAAATCGAGGCACACTCGGTGAAGTCTCAGGAACGGCAGACCTATTATACAGTCATACTGGTCAATATTGGCGACATCAAAATATGTGTCGTGGGTGACATGTCCCAAGCGCACTGGTACATGCACGCCGTGGGTGATGGTCGAGTGACTACCGACGCACCCGAGTTGCAACGGTAGCTGGGACTCCAGCGTGAACGTAGCCAGTTTAGCTACGGTCGCAAATGCAGGGCTGACGAAATTCGTCGTACTGCCGGTGTCGACCATCGTCAACGCTTCGCAGCTGTTGACCTTTGCTCGCACTATGAAGCAGGTGCGCAGGTGGAAGGGTACCACTGGCCTAGGGCCAGGTGGGCCTGTCACTGCATTCATGCGCATCGCATATCGAAATGCGTGGTCTGTAGCTTCATCCTTTACCGGCCGTAGTGCCATCATTCGAGGAGCGACTCTGTTTGCTAGTTCCTCATCTGGAGGCGGGTTTCGAAGCCTGATCGCCTCGTACTCGCCGAGTACATATGGTCCATCAGGAATAATGTTTCGATCTGGCTGGATATACACCGTATGTTCCCCACCGGCAGACATGCGTGCTCTGCCAAGCCGGCGGTCAAGTGTGCAGAGCCCCTCCACTGTTTGAAGGAGCTTGAATTGCGACTGCTCTGTGCGTCGACTGACACGTTGGAGTGTCGCCCACATGTCCTGCAATGGATGTCCAGCAAAGTCAACCCACACTGAAGTCCTGGCGAGAGCCGTGCGCAGGTCCTCTGTGGTGTCCTCCGGTTGTTCCTGTGTGCCATCTCTCGGGGCACTCAGCACCTGGAGTGCACAGTTGATTAGACTGCGCACTCGGTTTGTACTCCGTCAGATTATTGCAGCTTGCGGGTCACCCAGTAGGCTGCACTCGAATATCCGTGCTACGGATTTGAGTTGATTGAGAGGTTCGTTGGTAGCCTCGAGCCATTCTCGCGCGAGACCCACGAACACCACTCCCGTCTCTGGGATGGTGTGTTCATGAGCCATCCATCCATCGTCATACGCCCTCCAAGCACTTCGGCTAGGAAATGCTTGTGCTGCCTCCAAGCCCGGATCTTCCTTGAGCTCAGATGCGATGATGTGCTGTCGATATAAGCAACATGTGAGGCATTTGCCATGGTGGGTGAACCTGAATCGTTCGTCCCACTCCCATCAAGGGTTCACATTGGTGGCTGGCATCGCGATGTTTTCCATCGCGTTGATCACTCCCCAGTTGCTGATTCCTCCGTTGGCAGCTACATTTACTGGAGCATCTACATGCTCGTGTCCCTGTCCAGGGACTGGGACCCCCAGTAGGTCGTTGATGTTATCCCCGTGGTAGCCATTTTCGCGGGGTTCAACATTCGCGAGTGCAGGTACGGGGGCCGCAGTCTGTGCCTCCTTGCGGGCTGACTCATCATCACTGTCGGCCTCATACCGTTCGATGCAGACGTCCATCCCGTCTCGTGCAGTCATAGACAAGCAATATATGATCCCCTCGTCATGAGGGTCGTGGGTGTACATCCTCCCGAGACACGCGACAGGTTCTCCATCACTGTCTCCGTCATCATCATATATGTCGACGACGTCTCCTTCATCACTTGAGTACTGGGGGCCATCTACTGGGTCCCCCTCATCATCACTCTCTGGTGACGGATCTTGGTCATCCATGACGCCATGAGCAGTATTATCCTGCTTGCCAGTGTCTTCAGCGGTGTCAGGCTCTTGTACGTCCGCTGCAAATAATCGGGCCTTATTTTGTTTCTTCAGTTTGGGGCAGCGGTCTGCGAAGTGCCCCACTTCGCCGCAGTTGAAACATCCTGCGTCCTTCCGCGAGAGTGTCCCTCTCACTTTCCCTGAGGCTCCACCTCCTCTATTGTAGGTGCCTCAGCCGGCGTCCCTTGTCCCAGGCTGCTGGCCATCTGTTCACTGCTGTCTCGCATTGGACAGCGCTTTCTTATACAGCACGTTTCCCCTGCAGAAGTACTTGTACCCGTTGCCAGAGTTCTCAGGACTCGACTTTTCTTTCGCAGGAAGACCTGCGCTGGTCCCTCTAAATGAACTCTTCACCGCCTGAGTTCGAGAGTGATTGCTGATCATCTTCAGTGCACTCTCCATCTTCTGAACCTCAGCCAGGATTTGTTCCATAACCGAGTGTTCCGCGGAAATTCTGCATGCCTTCACAACTCCTTCCGCCAATGATAACGGGAGACCATTGATGAACTTCCTTCTCATGGAGTAGTCATCTGGCGGTTGGACCATCCTAGCCACACGACGTCTCATATTGTTGTAAAACGTGAGGGCCCCTCGCTCGGAGGAGTACCTCGTCTTGTCGTACTTCTCAGCTGCATTCTGAGCAGATGCTTCGTGAATAAATTGCACGAAAAGTGTGCAAACAAGATCTTCAAACGTCCAGTGTCGGATTGTACGATCCGGACTCTCAACTTCCTGATCAAACCATTGACCTGCTAGGTCCTCCAGACAGGCACCCGCGTACATGACTCTGTCTCCGTCGCGGATGGGGCCTGTCACTTTGTAAATTCTGAACCAGCATAAAATCTGGTTCACCCATTCGTCAAAGATGTTGATGTTGTCCTGGCCCTTATAAGCTTTGGGCTGGGATATTTTCATTGACTTTACTTCCAGACCTGCTGGGTCGCCAGGCTGACTGACGGCTTCATATACGCATTGCCTGTATCGGTCGAGCAGAGTGCCTGTATAGCCACTCATTCCAGGAGTCAGCCCCCGAGTCTGGGCTGTATAGCTCGATTGGTTAAATCGCTCAGGGCGATTTGGAGTTCGCACCAAGCGCGCTTCTCTGTGCTCGTGATGATGTCTTCTATCATCGTCGTCGTCATCGTCTGAGGAGTCGGTTCCTCCTCCTCCTGGTCCTCCTCCTCCTGGTCCTCCTCCCCCCCTTCCTGGGGGTGGCGAAGGCGGAAGGTTCTGGTACCTTTGGCCAAACGAGCCTTGCTCGTATTGAGGGACTCCCCTCGCTTCTTTGCGACCTTCGCGCCGAGCCAAGTGGGGTGGAATGTCTCGCGAGTGGGCGTCTCTTGATGCCCCATCAATTTCTGGCTGTTGAGTGTTCAATGTCACTCGTCTCCCACCTGTCCTGCAAGTGGGAGTGTTGAAGACGGAGAAGCGGTCTTGCTCCTCGTCGCCGTCGATTTCGCTCTTTACAGTGAATCTTGGTGTCGGGCTATTCGAGAATACATCCCCGCATGCTGTGTTCTCATTTCGAGGGTCTGTTAGGAGGGCTACCCAGAGGCTGTCAAACATAGCCACCTGGTCTCCTCCTGGGACCAACCCGTGGTTGTAGTCCCTTTCCTCGCGGGGTGTGTTTCGCCAGTCCTCAGCGAACATTCCCATCAACTCCCGCATGGACTCCTGAACCTCACTGTAACAGGGAGGGTATGGTCCTTGAGAGAATGGGGTGGTGAAATAGAAAGCACGACGAAGCTCATGAAGTCGTGTCTCCCGCTCTCCCATGACTGGTGTGCTCGCCGGCAGGCTAATTCCCATCATTGGCGTGCTCACCGGCAGACTGGTCAGAGGACTTCCCGTCCTCGTAGCACTCCTTGAGGTCGTTGACCTTGGCTCAGGCATCTCATATATGTTGTCGAGACCACCGGTCTCCTCACGAGCAAGTGCTCTGTTCACTTCCTCTAGGCGAACTTGCCT
>Ga0307518_10002958_pt1 | contig 12315 bp, 7 predicted proteins | sample 25_EM_MG_FD_203889 | JGI IMG/M metagenome (GOLD analysis project Ga0307518, IMG submission 203889) | Populus trichocarpa ectomycorrhiza microbial communities from riparian zone in the Pacific Northwest, United States - 25_EM | ecosystem: Host-associated > Plants > Roots > Unclassified | place... | reverse complement strand
TGTCTTTTTCAGGATCTGTCGATGCTTACAAGAACTACACAGTGGGTGACTCCTTGGGTTGGTATGACACCACTGTTAAGTCCAATGTCAATTACCAAAAATGGGCTGATGGCAAGAACTTCAGCTTAGGAGATTTCCTCAGTAAGTCCTTTATCAACTAGCAATATGTTTTGGAATTTGAACATACCAAAAATTCCATTTATCTGTTCATAGTTCGTCTCTTTCTGCTTTCTTCTTGTGGTTCGTGGTCATGACTACTTTGAGTCTTTAGTCTTAATCATTGTTTTATTTTGAGTTTCTACTTTAAGCGATGCCAGAATTCTGTGAACTTTGAGTAAATTTACACCGAAGGAGGGAAGTACTCTCTCTAGCTAGTCTCAACCAGTAGAAAGAAATCTAATAAATCTCGAAGCATCTCCTTTTGTATCTTCATTTCTTCCTTTTGGCCTAAATACATGCTATTTGTTTGGATTCACAGTAAAAATCAGGAGATCAGATCTGTTAACCAAATGGATGAAGCTAACCTTAACAGCATTAACTCTTTCACATGAATCTGAGCCTTTGTGTCACCTTAGCTAATGTTTTGGTGAGCCCCCAGCTTTCTTGTTTTTAAATCGTTCTATAATAAAGTTATGAACCCGTAATTTAGTTGACATATATAGGCTAGGAAAAGCATTAAACATGTTTATTTATTAAAAATAATTTTTTTATTTTTTAATATTTTCAAATGTAAATGCAATTGTCCCATGATTGTTAGATGCTTTACCAAGAAAAGCATAGATCCTGCATAGATGTGAGTGGAAAAGCTAGGCTTAAAAAAAGAAGAAAAGGGCACAGACGAAAGTATTTCTGATAAAGGTACATATGGGTTTTCAATGATCCCAAACCTGTCACACTCACATCACATGTTGACAGATAAAATGTCTGTTTATTTTTATTTTTTAAAAATACTTTTTTAAAAAATTAATTTTATTTTTATTTTTTATTTAAATTATTATTATTATTTATGTTTTAAAATTTTTTCACATCCTAATATTAAAAATAATTTTTTTAAAAAAAAATATTATTTTAATATTATTTTAAAATAAAAAAATATTTTAAAAAATAATTAATAATACACTTACAAGTAGTAATCCTTGTTGCTGCTCTCTTGGATCTCTCTTTGTTCTTTGAATCAAGCATGAAGCAATGATATTGTAAGCGAATCCTACTCTACTCTGTTAAATCAAAATTCAATTGAGAGAAGAGACTGATGGCAGTGTCTTCACATGGTAAATAAGTACTTGTTAGATTTGATTTTCGGAAGAAGAAAATGGGGGGAGCAGATGAGGGTCAAACGGGACAATTAGCGTACAAAATAAATAAAAAAATAGCAAAAAGTTACAGTGAAATAATATATTTTTAGATACCTTAGGTAAGAATCACGATAAAATTTTATTAATTAGATTTAGGATTAATTATTCGATCAAATCATAAAAAAACCATAAAATTACTAAACTCTGGTTCTAAGATGAGATTTTTAAAATTTAAATATCCAACAGTTAAAATAACGATTCCATGACTATTTAAGAATGTGATTAAATATTTAAATATGATTTAACAGCCAGATCTAAAATTATGGTCTTTTTGAACCATCATTCTGGTTTGACATGATTATACCTCTTCTCGGGTCTAAACTGTTCCACTGGTCTATAAATATTTCTGATAGATCATCCACGTAATCTGTTTAGGAAAGATCTTCATCTAGTTGTTGTAAACTCATACTTGACTGTTGTGATCACCCGTTATTGCAAACCCGATTACATCATTGACCCTAAAAAACAGAAGACAACTATTGTGTAAATAATATTTTTTTTAGATTTTAATTGGAGTTTGTTTTTTAGTATACAAGTTGAACAAAAATATATAATTTTTAAAATATCATAAAATTATGATTTCTGTTTGAAACGGTCAATCAACTTATACAACTAGACCAATCAACCAACTGATTAAGCCAAAAGATTAGCAATGAGATTATTTGTAAAGTTATTACGCTTTAAAAACACGAAAATTTTAATACATTATTTTGAAGCACATATCACACTTAAAAATAATAATATTTAATAAATATTACGACTCAACATTACAATAAAATAAAAATATATTATTTCAACCATTTTTGTTTAAAGGTGAAACTCCACCAAAAATTTTTTTATCTTGATTTGCTAATTTTTCTTTTAAAAAATCAGCAGATGAGCTTCCGTGCAGGTGTCGTAAGGATATATCGCTGACTGACAGGCTTATCAGTTATCCAGTTCCATCAAGACATCTGACACTCCTTTTTCTATCTGGCATAATATGATTGGTTTTGTCGGCAAGAAGAAGAGAGAGAATCTGCTAGGTTTTCTTGAAATAACCGTTAGGATATTCTCAACTGCAACACCTTAATTTTCAGTAATGAACAGCAGTAAACATGCTCTCCCCTCTCTCTCTCCCCCTCAAAAAAAAAAAAAAAAGCCTTGAAACATGGAACTCGTTGCCTGTCCTTGCTGAGAGGAAAATGATGTAATCTGTTCCATCTGGGTAGAATCTATTAGTCAATTGTGATTTGAATGCTACAAGCATGAAAGATCTTTAGCAATGCAGTATGCTATGGTTATCATTGAATTGGCATTATTTTTTGTAAAATTTATTTAGAGTCACAGTGTTCATGGGTGTTTTTCTTGTTAATGCAGTTTTCAACACGGATAATAACCATTCAGTAGTTCAAACATACAATTTCACCACATACAAGCTGTGTGATTATGACAATTCCGTAGACAATGTCACCGTAGAATGGTCATCCGCCAATCCATCCAACACTCTCACGCAGGGAGTCACGGTGGCAGTTCCTCTGCTCAAGGAAGGACCAACCTATTTCTTCTCTGGGGATTATGATGGGGAGCAATGTGATAACGGTCAGCATTTCAAACTAACCGTGTCTCATGGAAAAGGGTTGCCGGACAGTCTGAAAGACCCATCCGATCAGGCCCCGGCCCCAAATGCTGCCGATTATGACTCGACGCCAGATACTACTGTGCCCTTTGACTTAAATAATCCTCATGATCAGGACACTGATGTTAAGAAGGATTCTGGATCTATTTCATTATATGGGAAATTCCTAGACATGAAATTGCATGGGATTTTGCTTTTGTTAGGGATTGTTTACTTGTTTTGATCAGTTTTTTTTTTTTTTTTATTATCCTTTTTAATTTCTTGGTTCATATTTTTATACATGACGGGTTTGTATCTTCAGGAAGAAGGCTTTTCTTATATAACAGAGCATTCATATGGTTATGTATAGTTTTATTTGTCTATAAATGGTTGTTCTAGACAGACTGTATGAGACAACAATGCACTAAAACTTATAACACATGAACTGTTAAGGAGTCTTCTACAGATATTCAAGTCAACGAATTGGCTGGGGATTTCCATCGTTGAGATATCACAGCTTTTGTTTAGTGAGAAACCAACAACAACCAAACAAAGAGGTAGGTTAAATATGGTGCCAACTATCATGACAAGCTAGCTAGCTTATGAAACAAATTTGCAATCATCTATAAATGTAGAGAAAATTTACATTAAATATGATTGATTTAACAAAAGAGACCGTGTATTTCTTCTATTAGGACCCAAGGCCACGATCAAGTTACCAGGGCTGTGCAGTCAAGTGTTATGAGTCACTTGCACCAAATGAAAAAAATAAAATAAAATTGTGAATCACTTGCAGGCACCACCTAGCTAGCTGGGGCACTATAAAATAAAAATAGTACTCAAATCACCTGACTAGGATCACCAAGGAACCCACCGTGAAGAATTGGTGACAGGCCGCCACCCAAACCAGTTCGAGTAACATCTTCCTGCCTTGGCCTTGAGATGAGTCGGCAATTATTCACTGGAAGGTATTGGCATCAGAAAAGGCCAGCAAAACTCTACTACAGCAACGATTTGCAAATGAAAATGAACGGTGGGAATATATAATGTGATGGCAAGCAAAAGCAATGATATTTAAAGCAGTAATAAACAACATGATTAGTCAATTTACTCAGGTTTTCTCCGGGATTGAATATGCAAAAGAAATACTCCATAAAGATACGTAAAAATTGGAAAATTATTCAGTGATTCTATAGTTTGGATGCTTTGTCAAAATTGGTCTATGCAACTTCACTTAAGCAACCATTTGATGAATTGGCCACTTCCAGGTTTTAGGAGAACAGTTTGTTTGAGCATTCAGCGAATCATGTGTTCAGATTCAGATGACAAGACAACCATACCAAGTCAGCAACCCCAGCTTCAAAAGCTTGCAAGGTTTCAGACAAAGAAAAAAGGAAAGACCAGAGGCATTGAAACATAATTTTTCACATTCAATGAACATAATAAATAGTGTTGAAGGAACTATAAATTAACTGTATTAGGAACAGAATACACCCACAGCACATTTTGCTCCAACTCTTGAAATGTACATCAGTATCGAATTAACTCAAACTACCACAAACTCAAGTGCACGTGTAACGACTTATTGATGAGAATTCCAATCACTAGTCAGAAATAACAAATTATTAATAAAGTTTTTAATTATTGAATCCTTTCAATTTGAATTTCAATGTAGATAAAGATGTAATTCTAGACATTACTTCTTTAAACCCAAGTCACCAATTCAATGATTATGATGACACTAACAAGGACTGTTTTGTAGCATGAAACATATAAGACTGCCAAGGTAATGGATTCTGGGACCAATTAGAAATTGTCAAGAAAGGTAAATCAGAAAGAGAGTAGCAATAACAGCATGCCATTATCAGCATAAAGACAGGTAAAGGACCTCCACTGGTTACCTAGCTTGAGCTAACTTCTGAACCAAGTACTCTCCTTTGAATTGCAAAAACCCTTCCTTCTCTGTGTGCGACTATCTGTGTGTTCGTTTGAAATCCTTGGGACCAGCTAGGTTTGACATTGATGCATTCATCTCCTCCAAAAAGGTCATTGCCAATTCAATCTTTCCCATCTTCTTCAAACTAGCAATTAATGATCGATATATATAAATTGAGGGACGAATCTGCTTTGTTTTCATCTCATTGAAGAGTCTCAATGACTCCTCAATGTTTCCGGATTGGCCAAAACTCCAAATCAATGCAGTGTATGTAAGCAAATCTGGTTCAATTCCATTCCCAACCATGTCTCGGAAATACACTGAACACAAATCCAATCTTCCTACTTTGGTCAACTGATTTAGCAAAGTATTGTAAGAAATAAAATCTGGGAGAATTCCTGCTTCCTTCATGGAGGCAAACTCACCGAGCATTTCATCAATCCGACCTGCACGACCTAAAAGATCCAAAACAGTATTATACGTAACCAAATCTGGCTTACATTTCAGATTCTCCATCTGCTCAAATATCAGAATGGCTTTGTCAAACTGCCCGCATTCAGCAAAGGCAAAGATAAATCTATTTACAACCTTCGTGCTACTTGGGAATGTCAATTCAGAAACTTCTTTGACAAGTCTCAGTAGCTGGACATCATCGTTTGACTTCACAAAACCCCTGGCAAGTTTCAGATACAAAGATGAAGGCAAAGACTGAAAAGACAAGATCAAATCCTTGAAAACCTGGGACAAAATCTCAACATCGTTTTTTTCACTAGCTGTCACCAAAATTATATTATAAGCACTAGGACCAAGGAAAATGTTTTTATCGCGTAACAATCGCAGCAGTCTAACCGCAGCAAAAAGAGTTCCAGCTTTACATAAGTTATGGACATAAGCTGTTCCGACTTTCCTAGTAGTGCATTCTGGGGCATTTTCAACAGCTTCAAGCATTTGATTCAAGTTATCATCCTTGATCTCCTCTCCATCAAAAGACGCTCGTGTTGTGAGTTGCTTGTAATGACCAATGACTTCAGTAATTGTGGCAAAGTGGGGCAAAATCCAATGAGAACCAACTGGGATGGATGTGATACAATTCTGTATTAGAGATATAATCAATACCAACTAAAATTCTCATTAGAGAGTAAAACCAAATAGAAAAAGAAAAGGAAACCCTCCATAATATTTGCAAACTACATCCAATTAAACTCAGTCAGAAATGCAAAGTTTCAAAGCTCAAAACTACAAAACGTAACTAATTCGATGATATTTCAGCTCTAATTTCAAAAAAGAAAGAGGAAAAACCCATTTCGAGTAGAGGTGACTTGATCACCATTAACCACATGTAACTGAAAAATCCCAGTTTTCTCAGGTGCCAAACAACAGAAAAAGAAAATTATAAAGAAACTTCCAGAAAAAGACTCATCAACAAGAATAATAACAGTAATGAAATGGGAAGTCAAATTAAGTAACCTTCCGAAGGAAGAAACGAACTTTGTGAAGATGAAAAAGGAGGCTGCTTGATAGAAAGAAGGATCTCGCTACAACATTAACAAAATTTCTCATCAGAGGCGTTTTGAAATCGGGTTCTTATTGTCGCCGGCTCAAATGCGACTGCCTTCAAGCTTTTGCCGCGATTGAACGAACTGTGGATCGTCTTGGGCGGGTCGGGTGTGGTGACGGAGAGAGGGTTGAGTGAACTGGGAAGGGTTTAAGGAATTGGGTTCGTGGGGTACTTTCGAGATTTAGAGGGTTTTGGGGGTCTTTTTAGTTTTTAATGCAAGGGTAAGACTGACATGAAATTTTGTGGAGGAATTCACAAGTAATACGATGCCGCGTCACAAATCGTGGTAGATAATTGGGCTTGGATTGGGCCTAAGCATTTTGGTTTAATATCTCATACTCGTGCGTCTAATAAGTTCGCAGTGTTTCTAGGGCATTACCCCCAGCATGCATGCATATCCATATGCTTTTAGGATCCAAAATCCTATTTTTAGGCAAGTGTTCTTAAGGGATGTCTTCTCTTGTTAATAAACATTCAATAAACACTTAGTTATTTCTTGGGAAATTGTTGGGAAAATAGTCATTTATCTCCTTTTTACGGCAATGTTTATGCTACGTGGCAGTTTTATCATATAATATGGCAACACCATAAAAACTTGGCTAACTTTTTTATTATCATTTTTTAAACAATAATTCAACCAAAAAATTGAGAAATCTAGGCACACTTATAAATACTGGCAAATGCCTCCTACACAACATCAGAAGCTGCATCCATATCAAACAAACAAATCCTACACTTTGCAATTAGGTAATATGGACGCCTGGAAGAGCCTTTCAGTTTTTGCCATCCTCCTTTTTCTTATTCTCTTTATCTCTTCTGGTAAAATGCTCCTTCAACCCCGTGCTGCTTTATTTTTTGTTGGCTAAGGTAGATAACGAATTGTTTGCTCACAGGAGGATGAAAGCGCTAACACCTGATCGAAATTCACACATCTAAATCCTTTGATAAAACGTTCCAGTGTTGTGTCATAGAGATACCTGCACACCCATATTTTTTAATCTGGGCACTTCTCAGGAAATGCTTGAAAAATTCTAAATTTTAAACAGAGTTTCTATTACTAAACGTGGCAGCAGTGCTCTTAAATGTATGAAGATCATGTCAAGATTACTTCGATGACTTGATTATTTCTTAATGAGTGCAGGTAGCGAGAAGATGCTGGCCAATGAGAGAAACCATTGCATGGAGGTGTCTGTCAAAAAGATGAAGGCAATAAAGGATGTGTGGCCAAGTATGGCGCTGGCTATTATGGATATTGCTAATTCCTACTCCTGGATGAAACTTAAAGTTCCAGTGTATCTTTCACTATTTATGTGAAATGTGATGCAGAAAAATAATAATAAGTTCGAGGAGTAATAACTAAATCATTACTCTTTGTTTTATGTCATGTGCGGGTGCATGGTCTGAATTTTGACACTGATCCAATCCAGATTTCAAATAAAAATAGATCGAAACCAGTTATTAACAACTAAAAGCGTTTCCAACAATCTATCATAGGTGAAAGCTGCCTAACGCCTAATGAAATTACTTGCACCCATATCCAATCCTAAGCAGGTCAGTCATCCCTTTCCATGAATATAAGCAGGCGCATACAATTAGCAAAAGGAGCACCATATCAACAGTCACGTGGTGAGTCTCTGCTGATTCAGGTTTACAATCCCCTTTTGCCTTTAAGTAAAATCTCATCAGCTAAATCAAATAAAGCAATCAAGAGAACCTTCCCCTTCTCTAAATCTTCACCCAAACATGTTAATTTTAGTTGATATAACCTAACTCAAATATTAGAGCTTCATGGAAAAAGAATCCAATTCTTCATTTGTCACGCAATCTCTCTCTTCTCAAGAATTGTATATATGTTCTTGAAGGTCAGACACGTGCAAAATAGTTGCCTAATCAACCAACCAACCAACCAACCATACAACATCCAACTGTTCAACTACGCCTCCATGATTAATTAACGTGTACTTAAACATATTTATCATCCTTTTTACTTTTAGGAATTTAGTAATTCACTAATTCCTATGCATTTCCAACCCTCAGAGTGAGCCTCGCCATTGTTTTTCAAAACTCTTTATACCGAAAAAAATTTCTTTGAACAACAGCAAATCTCAGTATCAGATTCTTCATGCACACCATGCAGCCTCCACAACAATTTGCCAACCTTACAAAAAATGTGAAACTACAAGGATTACATCCACTGCTAGCCCTTAAATCCTCACAAGTCATTTTAAGTTCAGCACCAGCAATCTTCAATAACCATGGTTATGGTTTTCATTTTTCTTCATCTTTTGCCTCAGGATAATTTTTCCATATCAAATCAATATAAATATTCTGCATAATCAAAACTTCACAATAATCTCCCAATCCAGGTACAGCCATAAAGGTTCCAAAGCTACCTGCACCTAATTCCTCCATCAAATAAAACTGTTCATCTGTAAAAAAATCATAAAAGGCAGCCACTGCAAACCCTAATCTTATTACCAGCACAAGCAAAATTCTCGAGAATGGAAAGTTAAAAAGAAGACCATCGATCACCTATCCAAGATTCAATTAGTACTACTACATCTTGATGAAGAATCGGACAATATAAAAGAGCATCATACCCACAAATGCATATGTACTATTTACACTGAAATACCAAGTTCCTACAACAAGAAGAAAAAAAACAACCTCCTGCATACTTCACAAACTCAGACTAATAGATGATATGTTCAATAAATTGAACATGCATCCTTCCTCGTACAAAAATTGCAAACTTCACATAACCAATACAACCTATTGTAGCTCTAATTATTCAAAAACCAAAAAGTAAAAGGTAAAGGTAAACCAAGTTCAATTCAACTCTCCATGCCTTTACAACGTAATTCCACTAGAAAAATCACAGCATATTATAATTTGATAATTCTTTATTTATCCAGTCATTGTTGCCACACAACACACTTACAATCCTAAAAATCATTAATCAAAGATCACCTATTGCACTAAATTAAACAACACATCAATCAATTACGCATACATTAATATATAGATTGCAAAATTAAAGCACTGTCATTAATCAATAACATCCATAACAAACCTAGCAATTCCAAAAAACAAAAGGAGTTATCTTTTCTTAAACTAAACTAATAAACGAAAAAAAATCTACTTATCTTTGGTAGTAACGCCATATTTTTCCTGCATCTTAACAATCTCTTCTTCTTTCTTCTTCTGATCAAACTTCTTACTCATCTTCGCTTGCTGATAGTACAGCACAATCAAATACCTATTCGCCACATTAAACCCTGACAAGTGATCCACCGCCGTTTTGGCATCGTAGATATCTTCATAAACCACATAAGCAGTGCCTCTCGTGTCCTTGTTGGTTCCGATTCGGATTTGACGAATCGCTCCGTATTTGCCGAATATATCGTACATCTCTTCGCTTGATATGTTGAACGGAAGATTACGGACGTAGAGGACGCGGTTGACCTCAGGTGGGAGACGGGTGTTGCCTTTGCGGAGGCTGATTGTTTGCGCCATTAGTGGTGGTGTTTGGGTGCTGAGAAAGTGAGGAATAGTTCTTGAGGAATTTTTTTTAGTCCGGGTTGGAGATTTCTATAGAAAGGAGGGGAGATTATTATCATGTATTTTTATAAGATATGATCACGTGGACTAAATTTTCCGAGGAAAAACGGTGAGAAAGCATTTGAAAGAATGAAAGAAAAGCCTAGATGATGGTCGCATAAAACTGAGCCCAACATCAAGAAACTATGGGCTACAAAACCGCAGGAGGGCTAAAACCAAGCCCAATAATGGGCTTAAAGCCACGCCCAATAATTCTAAAAAAAGTACAAACCGAGCCCATTATTCTTTTATTTTTGGAGTAATTTGAAAGTATAATAGTAATTATTTTTTAAAATATTTTTTATTTAAAAATATATTAAAATAATATATTTTTTTAAAATTATTTTTAATATTATTACATCAAAACAAACAATCTGTAAAAAAAAAAATAAGCTATGTGGTGGCAAGGTAATTATTTCCCACATAATTCTTATGAGTAGGATATATACCCTACTTCGTAATGTGCAGATTCATGTAATTTGTAATGTATAAATACTCAAGGATTACTATATATGTAAAACAAGACATCTACACGCACAATTATCTAAAATAATATTTCCTTAATTTTCATTCTTTTAATTTTAATTTGCTAATTTAAGTATTAGAGGATTACTTATCCCACACAAGCGAATTATTTTGTAGAAAAAAAGCGAGCCATCAGTCAAACCCTAACTTCAAGAACCTTCCAAAGCACATTACATAACTGTGAAAAAGTCTCGTCACTAAAAAAAGGGTTAATTGTTCATGCTAGCACTTGCCAGTGAAAGCAGGATGATTTGGAAATTGCATACTATGATGGGCAAGCATTAAAATCATACAGATTTGTCCACAACTTTTTAATGGATTTAATTCTAATACTACCAAACGTATAAAAATCTCTAATTATAATTTTAATAAAATCAAAGCTTTCCAAACATGTCATAACATTCGAACTAGAACAATGGCTTGTCTTTCATTAATCGTTTTTCAAGTGAATGGCAGGAATTAAACTCGGAAGTCCACCCCCACCTCTAGATTTTCTTCCTTTGTTTTAGGCCGCTGGTCAAGGATAACCACTCACTACAAAGTAAAATCTCTATTCAGCACGTAACCATACTCTAAATTTGGAGGAAAAAAATTATACTTTCTCAAGTTTTCTACTGCCATTGTCTAATTTAAGCCTTGTGCTACGCTTGCTACCCACGAAAACAGGTTGGCACCGTCACTGATTGTTTCCATCCATCAGTAAAATAGGGCATTTGACAGAGCAGCCCTGATCTCACTTAAAATAGACCTGTACGTATGTACTTACGTACTGATAATCTCTATTCACAATCTTACTTCCATAGCCTCATCATGGCAATGGGGGAGGTAAGTGCACAGCTTCAGAAGTTCAAGGGGACATAATTTGTTCTCGATTTTCCTTTGTGTTTTGATTCTGATGTTGCTATTTTCCAACAAGAATTCTTGTTTCTTGTAAACTATCAAGAGCAAAGTTAGAGATAGATGGGAACTGGGAGAGTTTTCTTGTTTTGATATCCAAGACAAAATCATTCATTTATATTAGCATTCAATCACCAGCTTTTATTTTTGCACGTGGGGTCCCTGATCTTGTTTTGATTAATACGCGTTAATGACCAAGGGGGTATTAACCAAAACAAGATCAGAATGGAAGTTGTTGATTTCCTCCCCAAATTCACTTAACATTAACAATGGTTACAAGTATATCTACCTATATTCATGTTATTTAAATTATGTTTATATTCCGAGCAACTGACCTTGTAAGCTTCTGCGATAAAATATTGATCACTTTGGCTTCTTTTTGTTTACAGAAAAATGGAGGGCTGTCTGTTCCTCAGTTTGGAGCATGGGACTCCAAGAACCCGGTACCTACCAACTACTCCATGGTGTTCACACGAGCCCGCGCTAATAGGAAGCAGCACAAGTCCGATGTCAGGCACGCCAGCCTTGGAAATGAAAGGGAACTGCTAGCTGCTGCTTGCCAACAAGAAGAACCTGTCATGGTGAGTCTACAGTCCACTCTTTATCTTCTTTGTACAGTTTAGTTTATCAACGAGATTATTGTGCTTACTTGATTAAACTTTGCGCTTCCTCATTTGTTATTTGTTACCATGCTCAGCCTGTAATGGTCCATATCCCCTTGGTCTCTGGTAAACGCATATGGATCATTCCTTGGCTGAGTATGACTTAATGAGGGAAGCTATATAAATCACATTTGTAAGGAAAAGAATGAGGGGAACAGTTGGGGGGGGGGGGGGGGGGGTTTTAA
>Ga0307518_10002957_pt1 | contig 12316 bp, 11 predicted proteins | sample 25_EM_MG_FD_203889 | JGI IMG/M metagenome (GOLD analysis project Ga0307518, IMG submission 203889) | Populus trichocarpa ectomycorrhiza microbial communities from riparian zone in the Pacific Northwest, United States - 25_EM | ecosystem: Host-associated > Plants > Roots > Unclassified | place... | reverse complement strand
TTTAAATTAATATATTTTTAGTATTTTCAGATCATTTTAATGTATTAATATCAAAAATAATTTTTAAAAATAAAAAATAAAATATTATTTTAATATATTTTCAAATAAAAAATATTTTAAAAAATAATTACACTCCGACGCAATCCAAACAGGGCGCAGAGAACCCACAATTTAAACCCTCAAGATCAAGTGAAGAAAACATACCTAGAAAACTCGGAATTTTTGTGTGAAAAGAATAACAAAATTGCTCCATTTCTTTAAAACTTCAAAGAAACCGCCACTGAAAACCCTGGAATCAAGACAATGACACAAAATTAGAAAACCAAAATCAGTTATGCATCGACTCCAGCAAAGGTCGACTAAAAATTGAAAAAAATATAAAAGTTTGTATCAATTATATTAAGAATGAAAGTAAAAATAACATCAACCATAAGAATTAGCTAAACTGATTAGGTTTTAAATTTATTTTTTAATTATCACAAGTTCGAGTTTTTTCAGAATCATTAAAAATTTATATAATTATTAATTTTAAAATATGAATACAAATTAGCTTGAATATCATGTTAATAAAAAAAAATAGAAATGAAACCTAACTCTGACGTAGTTTGAAAATTTTGCAAAATCCTCCGCATACTTATAAAATTTCTAGGAAAAATTTATAAAACTGCTCCTCTAAAAAGGAAATTATACATTTTGACCCTCGGTTTATAAAATCTATTCTAGTCTCACGGGCCAATACATGAAGTCCTAAAGACCCATCTCCATTTTGCAAAAGGCCCAGTTTTAGAATCGCTTCTGCAACCGTTTATTTCCGCTCGTGCCCTCCAAAAGTCGCACGTGTCCCGTTCCGTATTGAGGACGCTTCTCCATGGCTGAAAGCAAAAGAATTCCTTATTGTTAAGAAACCGCGCAGCGCAAATAAAAAGTGAGCGAAAGAAAACAGACTCTTGACATTTCTCCCCGAAAATCATAACAATTAAATTTAAATCTCTTTCCATCTTAATTTCAAACCCTAACAATTCCCAATTCTTTCTAACAAAACCCCACCTCCATGACCCGACCCGTCAAACGCGAACCCCACATTACTCCCCATCCTGCTGCTGCTGGTAGTACTAGCAGCAGCAGCAGACTCAATAATGGTGGAGCCGAAACGAGCGATATGGACAGTCAAGAGGCCACTGAACGGAGACATCTCCGTTCACGTTACCGTGACGTGAAGAGAATCATAATTGGCACTCTTTTCTTTCTTTCTTTTTTTCTTAATTTTCGTAGTTTGTTTTCGAGTCCTTTCTGTCTTCAGTATTTACAAGTTTCCTTTTTATTTGGCTTTCTTCACAGTTTGACACATGAGTGATGCATTTTTGTTGAAAAATTTGAGCAGATGGAAGAGAGGACGTTGAAAGGGTTGATTCTGATAAGTTTAATTCCATTATTAATCAAGTGGAGGACTTGCACAAATTGGGTATTCGCTACTTCTACATTTCACTAATCATTTCTATTCCTTTTTTTAATTGAGAATTAAGGCTCAAATTCTTGTTCTTGGTTTAGAATTTCATCGTTCGAACACTGATGTGCATTGAGTTTTTTTTCTTCTAATGCTAATTTCTTAGAGCTTTAATTCTTCCCGAAATTACTTCCTGAAAAGTATTGCATTGAATGAGTGCTTCCCATTATTCGAATGCTTTAAATTGCTCTGTAAGTGGTTTGGAAGAGTGTTTTGGTGAGATTGGTATTATTGTTTTTGTTATTGTTGATTAACTCTTGCTATTTTTGTAAAACTAATTACGGTTCTAGTAAGAATGGTCATTTATGATTTTCTTAATTGTTCTTGGTTTTGCAATTTATGTGATCTTCAGTGCAGAAACCTAGAGAACAAGTTGCTGATGCAGAGGCTTTATTGGATATAACAAACTCTTTGGTAGCCTCTGTTAAGGCGCATGGACATGATGGAATAACACCTTCAGATTTTGTCAATGGTCTCCTTAGAGATTTTGGCCGACAAGATGGGCCTAGTACTAGTGCTGACGGTAGCAGAAATTTGATTGCTTGGAAAGATATTGGAGTTGCTGTCTCACATATTTTCAGTAGTTGTCCTGGATGCTGTACCATGTAATAGCAGCAGAGCATTGTCCTTTTTGGAACACCCTTTTGTGTTGGAAAATTTTGAATGAATTTTTTTTCATCTTTGTTTTTCCCCCTGTTTAGGGTTGGGCCGATGGATACTGAGTTAAAGCAACGGAAGGCTGTTGTTGGTAGAAGACGTACAAGACCAACCGGAAGTGTTCAACCCGAAGAGGTGAGGGTGCTTTATATGCTTGTGCAATTGGTTTCTGTTTTGTGAAAAAAGTTGATTGAGTTGGAGTGGCAATTACCAAGTTTGACTGCTATATGCTTAACCTAGGAATGGAAAGAACTATTCTTCTGTTACTTTATCTTGTTTATTCACCTTCAAATTTTGTTTAATTATTCAATTGAGACCTCAAATTGCTCATTCTTCAATCATTTCAGCATTAATATATGCATACCTGAATCCCTTGTCTGGAATCTAGGGTACCAAGCTTTCCTGTTACTTTGTGCAGGTCAATGACAGTGGTGCAAAGGAGAGAACAGATACTGACAAAAATATGGCAACTATGTTTAGTATTTTAAAGAATAAAAGAAGTGTCAAGCTTGAAAATTTGGTTTTGAATAGAAACTCTTTTGCACAGACAGTGGAGAATTTGTTTGCTTTGTCATTTCTAGTTAAAGATGGAAGGGCTGAAATAAAAGTGAATGAGAATGGCTGGCATCTTGTTTGTAAGATTCTTATAAATGCTTTCATTCTAAAATGCCTTTCTCCCCCCTTTTTTCCCTTCTTATTGTCTAAGAATCCCCTACATTTCAGCTCCAAGGAATGCGCCTGATGCTGGTAAAGTAGTCTCGGGGGAGGTAGCTTACCGGCACTTTGTCTTCAGATTTGACTTCAAGGATTGGAAGGTACCTGGATCTTAGTTTGATGAATTAGATTTATATTTTTTATGATAAATTTCTGCAGAATTTTTCTTTTATTTATAAATGCCGACCATTTCAAGGATTTTTAGCCAAAGTTGGGTTCTCTAGCAGCATAATGGAATAGTAGCACAAGTACATAAGTGCAGAATAATTGTCTTAATGATTCTGGAGTAGTTATTTGAAGATTTGATTGTTGCAGGTGACGACCTAAGATAAACTTGTTGGTTTAACATAGTGGTAGGAAGTCCAGATAATTGAGTGTTAAGCTTTGTGTACACACTGCACTTGCCTCATATTCCTTTCACAAGAAACCATGTGCCCAATAGATACATTTACCTAGTTTAATTCTTATATGTTATACCAATATTGCCTCTGAAGTTTGTTGCATTTTCTGATAATGTATTTAGAAAATAAACAATCTTTATAGCTGGTCTAGTTTCTGATATGTGCCAACGCAAAATTTTGCAGTTGATGATATCTGCTGTTGAGGTAGGGGAGGAGCTAATGCCAAATAGGAATCAAATAAACATGCCAAGTGATAGCCTAGCAGATCCGATACCTGTAGAAACTCAGGCAGGAGGACCTACCACTCCCATTCGGAAGTTCTCCAGGAACCGTGGTTTGGTTTTACAAGAGAAGACAGTTGTGGAAGACTCAACTCCTGAGAACGATAATATCCAAGTAAGAATACCCGCTTTTCGGAAAGGGAAGCGAAAAATGAGGTGAGAATGTAAGCATGCGGGGGGATTCAGCCAGAAGATATTGGGACCTCCCCATGAGTCAGTCATATAGTCGTGTACATGCATAGAATGATAGAGGTTAATCAGTATTTTAGCATTTAGGCCATCATATTAATCGTGGCCTTTTTCTGTGTTCCCTAGGGATTCTTTTTGGTAGAAATTTGAGAAGCAAATTAGCAACCATCTTTCCTCTGTTCTCTCATCCTCTCCCTGGTGTTTTTTATTTTTTTGAGCGTGCTATTTTGTGAAGTTGAGACTACGATTACTAACCAAAAAATTCCTTTGACATAAAGTATCCCAATACTTATTAATCCAATATATCAGCTGCACAAGAACACAACAGCCTCCGATTCATTTCTGTTGCTTACTGAAACACTAGATGATGACATAAATTAATTTTATCATTTTGATTTGTATTAAAATTAATTTTATCATTTTGATGTGTATTCTTGCTTAAAGCAGGAACATCAGGTGTGTGAGAGAGAGAGGAGGGAGAGAGGAGACAACACCAACGTTTTAAAGCTATGGAATGTCATTAAGAAAAATAAGTTCCAATTAATTAGGTACAGGCAAGGGCTGTCAAGATTTTTTGTGGGATCGATTTATTTTTTGCAAAATACAAAATTTTCAGCTGGCACAATAAACAACATTGTTGGAATTTCAACCTCGAGCTCTAGTTATCCTTCGGAATGTCAAGATCCACAAATATTGGGCTGTCAACTCCCACTCCCATAGCATTCAAACCATTGTCCACATAAACAACTGCTCCAGTGATAGCCGAAGCCAAGGGTGAAGCCAGGAAGGCAGCTGCATTCCCCACCTCCTCTGCAACATTAGATTTCAAGCTCAGGATGGAAGAACAAAGCATGTGATTAAAAGGCAACATTTAGCTGTGAGTGCTATTACGAAACAGTTTTCAAATTTGGCTTATTTGATTGGGGGTCAAAAAATGAGTCATAGCAAGGGAAAGCCAAACTCTTAATTTTTGAACTTAGATAAACACTTTCATGTAGTTTATGTAATTGTCCTTTTTGTTTCTTTTTATATAACAGTACAATCAAATGTAGACCAATTTGTATAGTTCATAGCTTACCAGCAGATAGTTCCTTCTGTAGGGGTGCATTAGCCGATGAGTAATCGATCATCATATCAATAAATCCAATTGCTTTCGCAGCACGACTTCTTAAGGGGCCTAAAAATATTTGTGAGAACAAATGTGAGAGACATGCACACACAACCCTGCGTATGTAGGGTAATTTAGCATGCTTAGCATTTGACCCGGCAATCCAGAGAAGAAGAAGGAATACAGTCAAAGACATGAATGTGCAATTCTGAGCCACCAATTCTGTTGGTGCTCATGCTTCAGGTGCTCATGCTTCAGAAGATAGCATTTGCATTTCACACACCTAGAGAAGAACAACTATGCTAATGTTCAAACTTGCAGAATTATAGACGAGGACGGATTGGTCGACTCTTGAGTAGTGTGTATAGACAGCTCATATACCTCAGGACCCAAATGGCAGCATGATTCACAATTTGTCCAATGCAGGGATGCTCTATTTACCTGTGCAAATTACAGTTATGGTGAAGGCCTTTCCATGTTGTGCACAAGGATACACCATGAATGGTTGCATGAAGAATTAAAGAGAGAAGTTGGCTGGCTGAACTGACTCCTTAGAGAAACACATGCATATCAATAGGGTGTAGGGGGATCACAGAGAATACAAGTATCTCAACTTCAGCAAGAGATCGTAACAATTATCAAATGGCAACAATCTTCGGATCGCACAGGTGCAATAGATGGCTGCAGTTTCGTTCATGCTCTAAATTTTTATATTTGAAATAAAAAAAAATCTAATACATTCATGAGCATGTGCCATTGGGCCCTAAATATAGTTCAAGAGATTGCAGGATTGTTATGCTCCTAGCTTTGGCGCATGTAATTTAGTTAACTAGGAATAGCCAATATACCTGCAGATATAGTGTTGACTCTGATTTTGTGTTTTCTTCCAGCTTCAAAAGCCAGCACCTGAATCAAGCATGGAAAAATCAAAATGAATGCTAGAATATGGTAAGCTAGAGATTTAGAAAAAAGAAATGGGAGAGAAATAAGAAACCCACTCTTGTATCACTCTCGAGAGCAGCCTTTGCTGAACTCATGCCTCCACCATATCTGCATATGACAATTTCTAATGATGTTTTTGAAAGGGAAAAAAAAAAGGCATGGTGACTTCTAGAAGCAATAAAAAAGCATGTGAGTACCCTGGAATGATCCTTTCAGAAGCAATGTAGGTAAGAGAAATTGAAGCGCCACCTGCAATATTAACATTCAACATTGAAACTTAAATTTCCAGGAATAATCACTGGTGATGCCCAAGAAAGAAAATAGGATGATAGTTATACCTGGATTCATTATTGAAACAAATTCTTTCAGTAATGAAACAAAGGAATAGCTCGAAGCTGAGATGGCAGCGAGATATCCATTCCTGGATGTCTCTAGGAGAGGTTTGCTAACCTGTGAAGTTAAGTGATTCAGTGACACAAAAATCTTGAAAAGAAGCACAAGAGGAAAAATGAATATCACAAGACCTCTGGCCCATTAGCAAGTGAATGCACAAGGATGTCAATGCTTCCAAAATCCTGCTTCACCGATTCGACAAGCTCCTGCAAGACATATTACTCATTATAATCTGGTTTAGTATTTTAACTCAACGGATGGAAAAACAAGTACATCCCAACCTCCTACTCAGAAAAACAACAGATTGAGATAAGTTCAATTAATTTCATGTTTCACAGATCACTGTAACAGATTGAGAAGGAAATGACTTTGTTTCTGAACAGAACTCGAAGTAAATTGAACACCAAGTGGAAGCACTAGATTTATGCCCTCACAAACACTAGCATGCAATGCTGAATTCTTAATTTATGCAAATTATTTCATGAATTAAACCAAGCAGCTAGCCCTCATGAGAAAAGAAAGAACAAAATGATTATGAGAAAATACAATGACCCAGCCATCTTATCCTGTTAGAATTACTTTTGAAAATTCATTTATTGTTACTCAAGTCAATCAGTTCAAATATGTAGGATTGGAATCTGACCGGTATATTATAAATGCAAAAACAATTTCCACATTTTTCTTGACCATCTTATCTGTGGATGGCAATTCATAAACAAATAAACTAATTCAAAGAATGTTTTATTACACTTCACGGGAATGTAACTTAAAAATTATAAACTCATGATATCTCATTTTCGGACTTCACCACCAAGTATCAACCAACCAACTAATGAATCAAACAGATGAATGGGTAGATATTTCATCAAGCATGGTTGGAATAAGACAAGTATGATACCTTAACAGTCCATTTTGAGGACCCTGCATAACGTTTGTTTGACTTTACCTGCACAAACCCACTAATAAGAAATGCAAACAAAAATAAAATATTATACGTATCATATATGAAAATTGATTAAATGCTATCATTACATCCTCAGGAACATCATCTAGACTGTCATAGACTGCATCCATTGGGTAAACTTTAGTAATTTCCATTAAAGAACCATCTGGCAATCTGAAAAATCAAATTGCAATAACAATCAGCAGTAAGCAAGAAATCAATCATTAAATATTGAATCATCTGCATACATTTCATGAAATGTTAAATTTTCTCTTACACGCGTGATTCATCAAATTTCCCACGCCGTAGACTGCTTTCAAATATGTTCAATGCCTGCAGAAAGAAAAATATAATTTTTGTCAGAGACTTTATTGTCAGAACTTGAGAATTACAAAGGCCACAAGGGAATAAAGTTGGATCAATTTACATACAGGCACCCATGTACCAACAATAATCTCAGCACCGGCAGCAGCAAGGGACCTCGCTATTGCCCAGCCATATCCATTGTCATCAGCTACACCAGCAATAAATGCTCTCTTACCTGGAGACAATGGTCCCATTGTTAGATGTACTGGATGTTATATTGTTTAGCTGGCAATCATTTCAGATCACAGCAGAAAAACATGTGGCTAGGAATAGCTGCATATCTGGAATTGAAATTTTCTAATGAAATAGAAAATTCAGAGGCAACATGAGAAAGCCTCCAAGTCAAACCTAAGCACTTGCAAACTTGTCGATGAACACAGTAGAAAGCTAGGACCATTTGTCAAGCCATTTTTACTAATATCATTGTTTTACATTTCCTAGTTTTGCATTGTTTAATTTGAACAAAGTATGAAAACTATCAAAGGATACTTAAAGCAGCTATAGTAATTGTGAAAGATATGCAAGGATGTGCATGAATTTTGAAGTCAGCCTTAGAAAGGTTGAAAACTATCAAAGGATCCTTAAAGCAACTATCATAATTGTGAAAAACATGCAAAGATGTGAACGAATTTTGAAGTCAGCCTTAGAAACAATGGGGAAAAAAGAGACGCCTGACCTCTTAAATCAACAGGCAATCCTGGCAGAGGCTTGTTCTCATTCGCAGCAGACATTGCTCTGGTAACAACCTTCTTAAATTTTATTGGTGCTGAGAAAATGCTCTGGAAAAAAGGTTGCCTTGATGAGATGTGAGAGGAGCTTGTAAGCCTATTCCAAGATGCCTCTTTAGATTCAGTACTGAAACTTGCTGCACTTGACATGAATACTTTGCGAGAAGAAGAAATGCAAGGCTTGATCATTGCCATGTTTGTGGCAGGAGTTGCAGCCGTGGCCATTTTGTAAAGTCAGATCACCAAATATAAAAATAATTCTGCAATATTGAAAAGAAAATATATAATTGAAGCAGAAACATGGTAAGGCCATATATCGAAACATAAACCTGGTTCGTGTAGCTCCCAAAGGTAATTTCTAACTCACGGGAGAAAAACTAAAAGGATGAAACTTTTTACAGTATCCAATGAAATTCCCAATAACTATAACTAGTTCTTCCAAGAAAATCAAAATTACCAAAAGAAATTGAAATCTACCTTGTTCATAACTGAAAGATATAAAATGACGATGCAACTTTTTACCACTAAATCATGGCCCTAAAAATCACTCCGGTGCTGCTTTTAAAAACAAACAATTCCAAGCCAAAATATAGAATTATTCCACGGGCACAAACATAGTATCAATTAGAAGTCCTGGAATCATTTTCACGTAACAAGTTTTGCCACAAACCTCAAAACTTATCAGGACCACTCTCAATTCCATTATACAGAACAATTTACATGGAAGACATTTATGTACAAAGCATGCGAGGCCTAGATTGACGATGCAAAGAAAACATTGATGAAACATGAAATAAGAGTATATGTCTGGTGTAAACAATCATCCATGTAGCCAATACCAAAGCATTTTGAGGTGCCCAGTTGAGAGATGATCACAAAAACAATAGCAAAATATGTGGAATTCAGTCAAGATTAAGCGCACCAACATTTCATTTCTTGATCAATATGAAGAGCAGGAAAACACTTGAAATGAGAACCAACAGAAATACTAATGTACTAGATTGAATTGTTAAAACAAAAATCATGAGACACTGGCCATGTCATGTCAAGATCATTTTGAAACTCACCTCTGTTGTGAGTGTGATGGCCGAGATTTGAGCTAGAAAGAAGGGGTGTTTTGTTTGGATACAAAGGAAAATGTGTTGGTTTGGTTTATAAATTAAGTTGGTGGTTTGGGGTTTCGATGAAACCAAAGTTTTGGTTTTGTTTGGTGACAGTTGGTTTGGAAGCTTTGAAATTGCCGCAGGAACTGGTAGAGAGAGCCTTCCCTGTTGGTTTTGGCGCCCGTTTGGAAATACTCTTTTGCCCCCCACTCTTGGGCCTGAGCCCAGTAGAACCTTGTAAAAAGTGTTTGACGATGCTTTTATAAAAGTATTTATTAATTTATACTTTTAAATTGTTTTTTTTTAGTTTACACTTAGTTTTTTTCCCACGCAATGCTGTGAAACAGTATATATATATATATATATATATATATATATATATATATATATAAAAGATAGGTATCAAAATAAAAAAGCCCACACAAAGAAAAGCCCACATGAAGGAGTGTTGGGCATATCAACTTAGGGATGGTTTGGAACAAGATACTAAAAATTTTAAAAATTTTAAATTTTTTTTTCTTAGAATTAATTTTTTTTAATATTTTTAAATTATTTTGATGCGCTGATATCAAAAATAATTTTTAAAAAATAAAAAAATATTATTTTGATGCATTTTTAAGTGAAAAATACTTTAAAAAACAACCGTAACCACATTTCTAAACACACTTAAAAGACCACTTTCTAAGAAGTTGCATTAAATCAGCTAACAGACAGATATACTTAAAAGAATGAAATCATAATTTCACTAGAATATAGAGGCAAAATAGTAATTTCCTAGAATTTAGAGGCAAAATTATAATTTCCTAGAATCAAGACTAAATTATAATTCATATTATCTTCAAGCTTCACATAGATTTTTTTGCATGCAGCGCTAATTTTCTTTACAGAATGCTACTATATTTCTCTATTTTCTTTCTAATATCCAAATTCTTAATTTTTTTCCAAAACACATCAAAAGTATTTCAATTAAACAAAACCACATAATATTCCATCTCTACTTTAATTCAATTCATGTTCATATGAATATATTTTTACCCACACACTAATCAATTTCAACAAATCCACTAACACATAATTAACATCACATGAACCCTAGAATTCAACAAGTTTATATAAGGAAATAAACTCATAACTATAATATAACAAAATTTAAAAAAAAATGAAGGAAACTTACTCAAACATAAGGATTTTATGGTTAATAGCTTGTTTGGGATTTTGGGGAAAGTTGCATAAATTAATAGGAAGAAGAAGAAGCTCTTGTTGAAAAAAAAGTTTAAAAAGAAATGAACTGACGAGGCGCGTGCGCTCACACACACACACACACATATATATATATATATAAAGTCAAGGCTTAAGCCAAGCTAATTTTAAACAATTGGGCTAGAGTCAAAGGGCCATCAAATTAAAAAAAAAATGTTGGCCAGACACGTAATAGATCTAAAAAGCCAAAATTAAACCAAATAAAAAAAACATTTTACATGTTTGATCCATTTTTTTTAGCAATATAAAAAATCCAAACCATATTCATTAAACTCCTCTATATAAAACGAACTCATTAACACTAACATTGGTCTTTTTCATGGTTAGGATGTGTTCAACCAACCATTTTTCTCTCCTATTTTCTAGCAATTTCCTCATTCTTTTCTCACCACTCATGGACTAAAAAGTGAAAAAAGATGAAGTTTAGGATTGAATCGTTGAATCCTAAAACTTTAGCAACCAAATATGCATAAATTAAAATTTTAGGGACCAAATTAAAGTTTTTTTAATGCCTTTTGAACAATGAGCTTTGTTTTTCTAATCTTTTCTTTCTATTTTTTTTTTAATTATAACCTCAAATTTGATTTTGTAAAATTGTTCTTTAATTGAACATCATTTTTTTCTCAAATATTTTGCATACGCAAAAACATGCAATGAGAAGCAAATCTCTACAAATAAAATGTTGTCAGTATATTATGCGATGATAACACTCTAAAAAATAAAGTTGAATGACCAAAATGAAAAAAAAAATCTATTTTTTTCAAAGAACAATGTCATCTACAATGAACTATGTTTAATGTCACAATAATTTATTTCAATTTTATTGTGATTGAATGTTTTCATATTAAAATAATATTTTTAGTTTTACCGCAACTTTATTTTTAAATGGAACCTGAAACTTAGACTTAAACCTAGTGGAGTTGTGAGAATGGTTGATGGTTGATGAGAATAGTTTGCTTTAGATTAAATTAATTAGTTTATAGGTTTGCACCACGTTGTAGGTCAGATTCAATTTATTTTTTTTAATGTAACAAAAAATATTCAAGCCGTAGAGAATTATTTGGTATTGTTATTAAACATAACCCAGTGGATTAACTTTGAAACCTCCCCAACCGAAATCATTACCTAGCATGAGTTTAAAATTAAACTGTGTAGAAGTTTCACCGATATAACCTAGTCAATTTAGTTGATCCAAAAGCAAACTATCATATGGTAAAAATGAGTATTAAGGATGAAATCGACAAAAAAAAAAAAACCCTACCAACCAAACTCATCTCCTAAGTTGGGTTTAAAATTAAAATATGTGAGAATCATCCCGACATGATCCAGTCAACTTAGTACGTCCAAAGACAACCTGATCAATTATTAAAAAAATCCAAAGAAAAAAAATGAAATTAACATAAAAAATAGGGGAAAGAAATGACTTGAAAGGGAAAAAAAAGGGAGCATTCTAGATTTTTTTTTAGCATAGAAATGTAATGAATTTTGGGTTAGCAGTATATTTTTCTCAATATTTTATTTTTTAATCCTCTAATGTTTAACTTGGTACTTTTACCATAATTCCAAACTCAATTTCTTCTAATTAGGCTATAAAATGTAATTGAAATGAAAAAGAAAATTAGGAGACTAAAAAAAAGAGAAGTTGATACTAGAATGATATGAATATTATAAAGTAATATATAACTCACACAAAGAAATGATTTCGCTCACCACTTTAAGGTACAAAA
>Ga0307518_10002956_pt1 | contig 12317 bp, 9 predicted proteins | sample 25_EM_MG_FD_203889 | JGI IMG/M metagenome (GOLD analysis project Ga0307518, IMG submission 203889) | Populus trichocarpa ectomycorrhiza microbial communities from riparian zone in the Pacific Northwest, United States - 25_EM | ecosystem: Host-associated > Plants > Roots > Unclassified | place... | reverse complement strand
GAAGTGGTTGACTAAATGTGCAAATATATGGAAATAAAGTAGCTGATTGCTTAAAAGGGGTGCATGGGCATTGAAAAGGTTGCTGATAACCCCATAGAGATCTTGGTATTTTCAAGATTATGATAGGCTGGAAGGTGCAGGAGACTAGGCTTGCGTAGGTTGATTAGCTGTAAAACAAGTCTTTTTTGTGGATTTAGGAGACCCCCGGTACGTAATTTAGCACTGATGATGGAGAAAAAAGTCTTAAATATCACGTTGATTTGCAAAAAGCATAACTTAAAAGAGGAAGAAAATGTTTTCTTTGGAGGATACATATTTAAGAAGCATGCTTTCATTTATATGCATCTCCTGGATGGGTAGAAAAAGAGCCTGTTGTGTTTTTTGGAACAGATATATACACCGAAAATGATAGATTTAAAATTTTCTGGAGTTTCACTTTTCTTTTCTGTTAAATAGATTTAGAGTTGTTTATGGTTTATATAAAATTACCTGAATATCAGATGTTCCTTTTGGCTTTAAATAATTGCTTCATGCCTAAGTTGTCGCATACTATAAGTCGTCCAAATGTATAACTTTTAACAGTCATCCACACGAACCACTAACGAGAAATCCCCTAAACTCTTTTAAGAGAGAGGAATTTATTATGTTTTTGAGTGCTAACTCTTTTCTTTTGTGTTTTTTCAAATGTTTTATGTATTGTACTATTTACTATGCACTTCACATGCAAAAATAAAAGGCATAACATTCTATTTATAGAAAAACATAAAATCTCTATAAATAACAGAATATTAATTTTTCCATTGAATAATATCATATATATTATTTCAATATACTTTTAAAAATTTATTCAATTAAATCTCTACTTGATTTTTATAGATTTAGAATTGTAATTCCCTGTATAAGTTACACTTTAGTCTTCAATTTTTAAAATGTATTTACAATCAAGTCATACTTGATTAATTATCACATTTTAATTTTTAATCAATGGTTCTTATGTGTGTGACTCATTAGGTTTTCTAATAAGTTAGTCCAAATATAAATCACAATTCTAAATAAAATAGGATTAAAAAAATTATTTTATTATTAATTCAACAATTGATTGATTTATATTTGAAGATCAATTACAATATCTAGCAACCTGTCATGATCCTTCAAATATTAAAAAAATAATAAGTAATTTGATTTAATCTTTCAGTGTCCAGATGTAGTAATTATTCGTTCATTAACAATGTTTTGATTTAGACATTATAGTATAGAGTGTATTTACCATGTTAAGTCATGTTTATTTTCAACAACATAATCATTAATTATTTAAATATGATTTGAAATTTTTTTCAAATCTCATTCTATCTTATAAAAATTTATAATTAATACTAATTGAGAATAGATGAAATTTTTTTTTTCTAATTCACTTAGAGTGATGAATCCCCTCTTGATTACTTAAATATATTAATATATTTAATGTTATACTCAATATCTATTCATTTGTTACCTTTGTTACCCTTGATTAGATCATGTAGCAATATCAAAATATAACACTTTTTATAAGATAACTTAGTGATTTCAAATCTAATAATCAGTTACACAACTATTACGTGAGCCTATACATATACACATGTGATCTTTCTATGTAGAATTCTTATGCAGGTCAACTCAGTATACATGTTATCTAACAAGTACCTACATATTAAATCTAGGTATTCCCTCATATCTCAGCTTACAAGAACAACGGTTTCATTTCATAAAAATAAAAACATAATATATATATATTAGTCTTAACAACTCCAATTAATATTCAGTCATAATAGAACATTAACCAGTAACATTTTAGAAACAATACATTGATTCAATAAAAATCTCATAATTATAACTTTATATTATTTTTTTATAAAAGATTTTTGTTTCAAAAACTTTTTTTTTAGATTCACTAATAAATGAATATTAAAAATAAATAAATTTTTTTTAATAAATTAAATATATTTACATTAAGATAATACCAACTAATTAACTACGGTACATATAAACTAACACAGCCTCTTTCCAAAGTTCTCGCCGGCTGCAACTCGGCAGGTTAATTCAAGAATCACGATAAATATGCTGTGGCGTCCACTTGAGGTGCAAATTTAATCTTCCAGATTTAGCCTCATCAAGTTGGAAGCACTCTTTGTATTCCCCTTCCAATATGACCCTGGTCAAAGTTAGGATGCATCTTCCCATATAATCCTGAATAAAAATAAAATTAAGAACAAAAACTCTGTCAATAATCATCACAGCGACACAAGGTCAGCAAACGAGGGCATGCACAGTGCAGTAGCCTCTAAATCCATCAAAGTAACTAGATCTTAAGTTATTTATCAGGATTCCCTTCTTTTAAAAGCTTGAAAATGCCAAGCACCAAAGATCCTGACAGGAAAAATGCGCACAGGCACCACCATCGCAGTCCCATACTGAGATATGCACATAGTTGTGGTGCAGAGATCAGTTTTTATATAGTATCAAAGACACTCATTTGACCAATATGCTTAACATCAGAAAATTAATGGAGGGCATGGACAAGGGACTCATATAAGCATCCAGTTCGGAAGTCAGTTCCACCACATAATTTACAAAGACATTAATTTTGGCGTACGATGTGCAAGCAGTAAACAGCGAGCATTTTGATGATTGCCCAAAAAACGTAAATAATAGTGGAATTGATGAAAACTTTCTAATTTCAATAGCATTGACAATAAGAGCAGCTTTACTTACTCTCAAACAAACCCACAAATTTTCTTATTAAAATGTTCTTTCAGGTCATCATAGCACCAACCTGTGGGGATAATTGCGAGAATGCAATTGAACCACAGAACTATGGGATAACAATGATCACACCTATACCATCATGTAACCAATGAATTATGAACTTGAAAAATACAGCAAACGTTTTTTTTTTACCTTCCCGAATGTGTCATGATCCCAAACTTCGATAATAAGCATATCATGCAATCCATCCTCAACAACAAAGTCAAAAGTTTGATTCCAAACAGGATTCAAGCAGTTGTTCACGACCTGCACAAGGAAATCAAGAATGAAGCAAAATTATGCTCTGCAGCTAATAAGAATCACAGTACTACTGAAGATTTTAAGAAGCCAAGAGCATGAGGCAGAAATGCAAAGATAGATTAAACCCCCTTCTTCAAGGGTCTCGTTCACCGTAAGAAATGCACAAGGAACAGAAATAACTAGAAGTGAAAAAGGCAAGATTAATGAAGAAATCACAAGTGATATAGCATTTAAAAATATTACTAAAAAAGTTTCATGGTTTGGCATGAAACCTTACCCTCGTTTTGTTTCTCATCTCTGATTTCTTCATTGTTAGTGTAACGAAGGGGTCAGCCTTACCCATCAAATCCACCATTGGCAAATCTTCTGCAGAAATGACAGTGACAGCGAGAACTCCTCTAATAATAACCTCTCTTCTCTTTTGTGCGACTTCATTTCCATTTCCAATAACTCCCGTACCATTTTCCCCGCTTTTAAGTACCTTCTCCAAAGAGGTCATTGAGAAGTCAGAGGAAAAAGGGTTGACAAGGCCATTCTCCACGCCAAAAGGACAGTACAAAAGCTCCAGGTGCACCTAAAATCATACAATAGTTGAGACAACCATAGAATTGTGACAGTCCCTCATGATTCCAAAGAGATAAAAGATCTCTCTGAGTTTTCATGATAAAGTATTTCCGAAAGGAGGTAACGAGTGTTCTCACCTGCCCCCTGTTTTTATTATCTCGTTGAACCTCCAAATCCTTGACCAGCTTCAACCACACATCCTTCACTTTACCAGGCTCAAGCTCACTTAGCTTTACTTGGGCGCATCCAAGAAGCTCAGATGCCTGTAGCCCCTCATCATCATAAACTTTTACCACTAAGTGTTGTGTGGATGCATCTTCAACAACAAATTCAAAGTGTTCGTTCCATATTGGATTTAGATCATTGTTCTACAGGGGAAAATATCTCAAATCAGGTTATGCAACAAAAAATCCGCTCGAGGAAAAGGTTATCTTAAATTACACTACCAAAGAGTGTTATGACACTCACGATTATTTTGCTGGTTTTTGTTTTGTCAGGTAAAGGGCGTATGTATAACTTTGCAAAGGGATCCGATTTCCCAATGAGGTCTTTATTTGTCAAATCCTTTGCTTGCACAAGCTTCACCTCCAATATTCCCACGGGCTTTAACTCCAAGTCACTGCACAATAACATTATTAGTTACTTCAATGAATTGCTAAAAAGAAAACAGTAGCAACCAATAACCACCACCAGACCCTGCCCCATCTCCCATGGTCCCATCCTAGCAGGTTGAGAGGAGAAAAAGCACCACCAACGATGCCATCACCCCCTTATGAGTAGTCCTATGGTCCCACCCTCTCTCTAACTATTTGAAAAGAAAAACTGAACCACCAACAATGCCATCACCACTTCTGGGCAGCTGAACCATTAATTTAAAGAGAAAGAGACTGTCAACAGACATTTGAGCATGAAAACTTAATGCAAAGTGCAAAGTCCACCACTCGGTGAGTGTGCAAGGAGATCAACAGTACATTTATTGTACTTGGTGATTCCAGAAGCAACTGTTACTTGCAGTTTTTGGAAATATGCCTGCCTTGTATAGAAATATTGGACCACGGCCACCTCACACAACTCCATGTTTGCCTGGGAACAGGTGTCAAGTTGAGCAGACATATAAGCAGCCTGTCTGAAGAGTGCGTGATAATGGTATGCAAACAGAGTGTGGCCCTCAAAAGGTTGCAAGATTTAAAGAATGGCATGTCTAACATCCATATTGGGAATAATTGCAGGAAATCATTCTGTAACACTTCTTCCAAGTTATCATGTGATATCAGACTCCCGTTAAACTCTTTCAATGAAGTGAAAAGGTGTGAGTGAGGGAGATCTCCAGTATACAAATTTGGTCCAAGACCTCAAAAGCCAATCCATTAAGTATTTTTTGGGTGATGAGCCCATGGTGTTACACTTGATCATTCAAGTTACCCAAATGCTTTTCTACAATCATGGAATGAATATTGAGAGACCAGCAATCAATGACACAGGTTTTTATAAGAAAAGAAAAATGAAAGTGCAACAAAAGTTCTGGTTTCTATCTCTTTCCGTGTACTGATATACCTGTAATCCCCAGGCAAAATTGGAACAACTTTCCGAACAGGCCAGGTGATAGAATCTTCAACAGCATTCCGTATTGTCTCCTGTATGAGTAAACATGCAGCTTTATTATGCTTGAATCATGTTGTCACATAAATCTGGAAAGTAAAGCTCTGTTGTTTTTCAAGAAAAAGAATATTTGCCCCCACCATCCTCCACAAGCACCATATACAAGCAATCAAGTATTTGCTTATGACCGAACATATAAAACACCCTTGTAATAAGAAAAAAGCAACATGCTTCACCCATGATCTACAATTTACCTACTTGAAATAATCTAGTCTCTCACAACACAGCCTAAGTCTAAAATCTTCAAAGGCCAACAGAATATTTCATTATGCAATCACAATGATCGATCCCAAATTGCGGCGATAATGGCTTTTGATTAACTTCAATTCAAGAACTTGTGAATTGTCGCACTTTGTCCTTAAAAATCCAATTTGTAATTCAAATGGAGCTTCAAATCTTTGGTATCAAATCATTCACAAAGCCATGAAGATCATGTACCTTTTCACAAACCTAAACTAGGAACTTGTACACTTTAATCTCCTTGACAGAATCTACCAGGATATCAACTGACAGACTAAACATCTTAAGTCCATCATTAAGACAATAATATAAATGCCAATGAGACTGGAAACTTTTAATCCAGTATTGAATTAAATGCATGAATTAGAATTAAATAAGAGAATTGTTGTACTTTCATTTCTTTTATCATATGACAAAATGAAGGAGGCCAACAATGGGTTGTACAAACCTGAATAGCATCATCAAGTCCAGGAATTGCAGAGATGTCACCGCCAATAACTTTAAGTGTAAAATCCATTTTTTTCTGCAAGACAAAACCATGTACGCTAAAAACTTATACTTCCTCAGTGTATTCATGCACAAGCTCATGATCATGTGTGAGAAAGAGAGACCTAAAGAACACATTAGCACAGTTAGCTATTTTGTCTAAATTCACTTCTTTGTAGTCAAATAGATCAGATTGAAGCTTTGGATTAGATTACTATGATTTGGACAGCATGATGCTACCATTCCCATTCAAATGACACTTCAAGCTCCCAGTCCCACAAAAAAAAAATGTCTTATATATATATCAAAAGATAGAAGACACGGAAGAAAGAAGATTTCAAAAGCATATGATTGAAAAATGGATGTTGGTTGATCTGAAGGGAACAACATAGAATTGACCGCATGTCTGCATGTGCTGCTAGTTGGTTGGTATTGCAATCCAAATATGTTAGTAGATACTAAGATAGTCGCATACTAAGGTCCGTTGGTAATTAGACCAGATAACTTATTTGAATAGCATGCGAGTAAAATATTCTATTAATTTGCTAGATACACGCTTGCTCATACTAGAACAACACATGTTTGTCTATGTCTGCAACTTCATCTAGCAACACCCCTCCAACACACAAAAAGAACCCCCCCCCCCGTGTAAATTCATATACATATCCTTTTCAAATCTTAGAAATTTCTAACTCTTGAGAATAGATACTGCACCTTTTGTCTCAAAGAATAACAAATAGCTCCAAAGCAGGGGAACTCAGGAACTAGTGGCTTAAAGATCAACCTGAAAACCCCAGTAAATCCGATATCTTTCACCTGAATACAAAAGATCAGAAAAAGGGAAAAGAAGAATAAAATAAGAGGAAACTAAACAGAGAGGGCAAAGCATGAAGTGGTGACAAGCTGCACTGAATGTCATGTTACAGGGTACAAAAATAAATTCTTGAATGAATAGAAAAACTCGTCATATTAACACAATAAGACATACGGATGATACATGTGCACGCCTGGTGGGAAGGTCCTAACATTCTACACTTGACCAGAAGAAGAAATCCGGAAGCATAATAAAAGATGTAATCAGCCAGGAAACCTTTTAAGTTTCCAGTGATTACACGAGAAATAATATATTGAAAGAAGCATATTTGGCTATAATTTTGTAGAATTTTCAGAAGATTCATGCAAGAAAAATTGCTTGGAGCAGGAAAACAGTTAGAGGTTCATCTTTATTTTTCACCTTCCAGTTTCCAGAACGTTTATTTAGATCATTTAATATTATTAATGAAGTCTTCTAATGCAACGCAGATTAGGACAGTATCAAGTTTTGGAGACAACCATACCTACAGTTGCATTAGGGGGGCAAGTCCCATCCTGGTTACAACATTCAGCAAAAAATACGATTTCTAAGTTGTAACAAATCCAATGTGAAAAGACAGTAGCTTGGATAGGTATTATGGTTCAGCAGGTAAAGCAGAGTTTCAACAGCACGAGTATAGAGATTATGTCAAAATTAAGGATAAAGATTCCATATTCTCTGCTAGCTTGCCTTTAAAGGGTTGACATGGTGATATTCTGAATTTTTGTTATTGTCTTACCTGTACTGGCAAAGAAACGCCAAATCTAGTCTTAATACCAAGTATTATACTTGGATTCCCATCCCAGTTCATTTCCAACTCCATAGTGATGCCACTGCCTCCATCCTCGATGATAGAAACTCCTAAAAATAACATTGATTTAGGATTGCCAGTTTGTACCATGGAAAATATTGTACCAAACGATTAAAATGCACAGAAAACAGAATTCTACATCTGACCATAACCAAAATATTACTGTTAGATAGGTTGACCTTGATGATGTAGAAAGCAAACACGAGAGAGAGAGAGAGAGAGAGTATCAAAGTCTTTTCCATTATTAGTGAGCCTACCTTAATTTTAACTTATACTTCTATATATAATGTTAAGATATTTTCTGGTTCTTTGCTTGGAGCCCAAGTGGCTCTATTTGTTTAAATATCAAAGGGATCTTTGGTAATTTCATGTTAGATATGCATTACCTGTAACAATTACAATGCACAGAAAACCGGATCTACATCTGGCCATACCCTATGCAGGAACTAAATCTACAAAGACCACCATTTCGGCCATATCAAAACAATTAAGACAGAAATATTCCCTGAAACAATTCTCCTACAGAAACTCATAATCGACACAGAAATGGGCCACTAGAGCACATCAAAAACCAAATTGAAATGCTGCATGCCTCCTACAACTAACCTATCAAGTCATCTGTAATTGCCGATGGACATAAACAAGGCATAACAACCAATATCATAAATAATGGCATCCCAGTTGCAAAATAAAAAATTTATAACCAAAATCTAACGTTACATACAATGAAACAAAGCCAACCTGTAAATTGGGGCGCAACAGTTCCAAGAGTAAATTTTGAAAATTTGAGAGATGACAATATAACCGGTCTATATTGCTCAAGCACAGGCTCCAGTGAAGCTTTTATCAGCCCAGAAGCCGCCTACACACACCAAATTATAGATACACTAATTCACTTTCTCGCAACCAATTGACAATGACCCTTTATTTCTAATAACTAGATAGTCAAATGCTATAATAACCTAGAAAAAAAGTGAAACCCCGTAGTAGCAAAATACCTGATCAACATATGGCCAGATCTTTGTAAGATGTTGATTAAGCCAATCCAACTGAAGAAATAAAAAAAGCAATAGAAATCAAATAAGTAACATCATTAACACATACATAACATATACAGAGACCAAAAATGGAAGAGTAGGAGTAAGCGAGAGCTTAACTTCTGGCGCTGAGAGAAGACAACCCAAGAAGGGTAGAACTCAGCTGGCAAGATCTTTCTTGAATCATCCACTGTCATTCTTGCAAAAGCAGCTATAGTTGTTGCCTGAAATTATGATTAAAGAAGAACCCGGAAACAGAAAAACATACAAAGAAATCAAAAAACACATAACGAAATAACTTAACAAAAACCCAGAAACACAAACACAAATAAATAAAAACACAACAAAAAATCAAACTTCACAACTTCTTAGCCAAAACCCAGAAACCAAAAACACAGAGAAGCAAACTTTATAGTTAAAACAACATAATTAACATCAAAGTAAGACAGATAGCTACTTACAAGCTCAGACCGAAGCTTGGATCTTGCGTTTTCAGACTTAACAAATCCGACAATCAAAGCTAATCCGACAGCAAGACCGAAAATTAAGCCAACAAAAAAGGACATTCTGTGTTCTTGGATCAGTACACGCTACACGGTGAAAAAGAAAGAACGTAGTAGTGTGTGTGAATGATAACAGAAGAAGAGAGAAGTTTCCTTTCCTCTTGTGTGCTTCGAGTTTCTGAGGCTAGAAAGTGTTTGCTTACTGTTTCTTTCCGTTGGTTTTTCAGAGGCCGTTTGGTTACTGTGGTATTGCAGCAGTTGCTTTCGATTTTTTTTTTCATTTAAAATATATTGAATTAATATTTTTTATTTTTTATTTTTATTTTTTACATTAAAATAATCTAAAAATATTTAAAACAAAAAAAAATATTTTTTGTATTTTGTATTTTTTAAAATTAATCTTTTACATTAAAAAATATAAAAATATTAAAAATAAAATTAATTTTTAAAAAATAAAAAAATTTAAATGTTTTTTAAAAAAAATTGTGTCCGTGGAAATCAAACTTTTTAGTTTTAGGTTTTTTTAGTTTTTTATTTTTTACTGGTGTTTTTTTCCTGCTTTTTAAGATGCAAGAAAGTAAGTGAAAAGTCGTTGGCCGACATAAATCCGACCTTTTCTCTTTATGTATTTTGTTTTGGTTTTTTTAGGACAACGAGATTGAGATATTTTATTGGATGCTTGTGATTTCTTTCCTTTGATAATGCTTTCGTTGATAAGTTGGCAAATCGTTAGACTGTTGGTTTTATAGGTGAGAGCCACTAATTTGACTTATTTATCATCGTATTTTTTATGTATTTATTTTTATTGTTCAACCTGTTTTTTAAATGATTTTTACCTAAAATATTATCAAGATATTTTTTTAAATATTTTATAATATTTTTAATGTATTGATATTAAAAACAAATCTGAAAAAATTCAGATTATTTTTATATTGGCATGCCGTCTCAAAATTTAAATTGTGAATTTCTTAGGTTAATTTAAATTTATTCTAAAACACTTCATTTTAGATAAAATCAAAACTTAAAAAAATCATTTTAGAGAAAAAAAAAATATTAGAGTTGAAGTGATTATAGTCACCATCTACTCCAATTCAAAATAAACATATGTACTTAGTTTTGAGTTTGACAAGAAGAAGTTAAAGGTTCAAACTTCAATGTACTATTAGATTTAATGTGCTATTCATTATAGAAGTGAAATGATGTTTTTGTTCTTTAAAAAAAAATTAATTATCTTTGTTTTTTAATGTTTTTTATATAGTATATTAGTTATTAAAAACTTATTCGGAAATATAATTATATTTTTCATCTTTTTAAGCATAGTATTTCTCTTGAATCAAAACCAGAAAAAAAGGTATAAATATCTTTTTCATTTAATCATGTACAATAAATTAACAAATATGTCCTTGGAATAATAAATAAATTAATCATAGGTTAAAGTTTGGTATTTTTCCTTTATGGTTTTTTGTAATCAAGGATATTTTTATTTTTTTAGCATCGATTAAATATTAATTAATTTGAAAAGAATGTTGAAGCACGCATCATATGTACCAGCACGTGGGAGACACTCTCACACTTTAAATGGCACGTACAATGCCTCTCAATGAAAGAAAATGTCATTTCGTCGTATCGTTAAATGCACAATCACATCTTTTTACTCATGATGCGGTGTGTGTCGATGGTGGTGGATGGTTTGACACCGGTCAACCTTTTTTATTTTTTTTTCTCTGTCCTGTCCTGGAAAATATAGGTTGGTCCTTTTTTTTTATATATTTCAACTTCGGTCCCTTTTTTTCCTTGATCATTTTGTTAAATTTTTGTTTGTTTTCAATTTAATCTTTCTATTCTAATTTGTCTCATGTAATTTTTTTTAATTTTATCATTCTTCTTTTAATTTCTAATTTTTTCCTTTGGCTCTTTTATAAAAGTTTTGATGAATTTCGATTTCATCATTTAATCCAAGTTTATGATGTATTTTTTTTCTAATTTGGTTCTTATTCTTTTGATTTTTTTGTTCTTTTGTTATTTTTTTTCAATTTAACCCTCCAATAAAAAATTTGTTCTTGCCCTCTAATTTATTTTTTATTTTGATTTTAACCCTCATTCTTTTAATTGTGATTTTTTATTTTAGATCTTTTTGTGTAATTTTTTTTTCTATTTCGTCCTTCAACATTTGATTTGTTAGGGATTAGACTTTAAAGTTTTTTTTTTATGTATGGTACTTTCGATTTAATGATCGAGGTCACACGAGCCTAAAAAGTTAATACAGGTCAATGTCCTCGTTTATGTTTTGGCTTATTTTTTTTATTTTATCATTTAACATTAGTTTTTTTTAAAAAAAATAGCTTTGTAGTTTTTTTTTTGTCAAGTTATCTCAATCTTTTATCATAGGCTACGGGTTGACTTGTCTCTTACTGCCTGGGTTATATGTCTATCACGCTACATCTGAAGTTTTTGTTTTCTAAGTTATCTTGGTCTTTTTTTTAAAAAAAATTATCTATTTACTATTGTTGCCTAAAGGTTTTATCATATGACTAAAATAAAACCAATTTATTAAATATGACCAGGGCTATAATCTGAGTTATTTTTTTTTTATTTCTTTAAAATGCACTTACGGCACCTAAATATAGTTTTTTATGCAAAAAAAAAAAATACAAACCCGTGGTGTAGTGCGGGCTCGTGTCTAGTATATTCTATATTGCATTAAAAATAATATGAAAAACACATAAAAAACACAGAGAGTATTGACGTATAGTTTTTTCAATGGAAAAGTTTCAAACATAATACTAAAGAGTTTATGTCCAAAGGAAAATTTTAGGGAAAGCTCAAATGAGCCCTAATGCATTGCCTAATTGTCAATTGACGAAACAAAAGTTTATATTAGCTAGGTTCCTAATGCTTCCAATATTTTCCAATTAGGTCCTTTTTTCTACTCTTACTACTTTTTCTATCTGCTATTCCTTACAAATGATGTTGTTTTACTGCATAAACCAGGCAATCAGACTGAGAACATCAACTTAATTTGACATATGGGCTCAATTGAGAGATATTTAAAATGTTGGAGACCTAATTGTAAAAATATCTTCAAATTAATTTATGCGAATGATTAGAGGGCACCTAATCTT
>Ga0307518_10002955_pt1 | contig 12317 bp, 9 predicted proteins | sample 25_EM_MG_FD_203889 | JGI IMG/M metagenome (GOLD analysis project Ga0307518, IMG submission 203889) | Populus trichocarpa ectomycorrhiza microbial communities from riparian zone in the Pacific Northwest, United States - 25_EM | ecosystem: Host-associated > Plants > Roots > Unclassified | place... | reverse complement strand
CAAGTCGGAAATCAGAATCACTGGCAGTGGCAATACTAGTTTGGAATACATGGAACTCTCTCTCCACAGTCCACTTTTCCTCTCCCTCTCTCTCTACAGATAGTTGCCCTTCTTCCACTGATAGAGGAAAAAAAAAAAAACATTACACACTTTCTGCTATTTTTCACTGGTCTCTTCCTTTTCTTTCTATCTCAGTACTTTCATCAAACACTGGATATTCAAATTAGAAACACCAGAAAAGAGAGATGCTTCTTAGCCACTTGCAGAGCTCTCACCCATGGATTTTACCGCCTCGAATCCCCACACTGAAGCAAACTTCTTCTTCTTCACCAGAGAGGTCATTACTTCTTCTTCATCCTCATTCTCTGTAAGCGCACATTCTTTTGAGTCGATGTATGTAGCATTTTAAACTCAAAGTCGTCAGGCTGTTTTAACAGAAAGTAGGCTTAGCAAATTGGGATAGCCAAGAGAGAGAGTGTATGAACATTTTATTGTGAATATCGCTTACGTAAATGTCGAAGACATTGTTTTCGTAGTTGTTGAGGATTGTTTGGGTTTATTTGATTTGCATGGATACCAAATACTCTGTAAGAGGAGTCTTTTTAAGAATGTTTTCTAGTATATTAAAAGCAGCAAAGAGCCTCCTATATTCTCTGCTGCTCTTGTTAAACAGAATTTTGCCAGTTAAGATAGATACTTCTAATATGATCTGTTACAGAACAGACAGGAAGTGTTATGCTAAATTCATGTGCTGCTGGTGCTTTGTTATTATAGGTTGATATCAAAAAATTCACCTTGACAGTTTATTTTTACAGAAAATCGTTGTCATGCCAATTTTGGTGGTTAAAGTCTTCAGCTCTGGGTGCATGGAATTTTCGATTACGAAGTACTGGAGGTGAGTTTGAAGCACTAACACGACGACTCGTCTAGTACTCAAGTATGATACCAAGGTCATAACAGTAGCTAGATCGGGGGTTCTGTTTAGTTAAAAGTAGTATTCTGTTTTTTCATCTCTTTGTTTTTTACTAGGAATTGCTTTTTTATTTAGTGGCCGTTATTTCTATGGGGTGCGACAAAGAATTTCTCATCTACTTACTTTTTTAAAGTGCACATTGGTCGCCTGGCACAAGCCGGATCACGGGTTTTTACTGGGTTACTATATCATTTTGAATTGATTTTTTTTTTTTTTAAAACATTATTTTTGTTAAAAAATAAATATTCAATTACAACCGGCTAAATTAACCCGAGTTTTTAAATAGACCATGGGTCAACTCGAATTGTTGGCTTTTCTTATTTTTTTTTAAATCTAGCCCTGGTTTCAATCCCAGGTTAATCTGTCGGTCCGGCCAGGTCAAGTTTTAAAACTATAATTTTAGCATTAATTTTTGTGTCATTTTTCAGAACCCCTTGCTATTTTGATCCTTCTGTTGATGCTTTCACAATAAATTTTAGATGAACCTTCACAACATTTTATCTAAAAAAATGCATTTTCAGGGAATTGGAAAGCCAATAATCAAACCAAATGGCATAAGTTCGATAGTGTGGTGTATGCAAATCTTCCAGATTGTTCACACCCTGAGTTGTGTATGAAGCCAAATAGTAGCTCTGAGGTAAGCATTACGTGAAAGAACCTGAATATGGAAAAAGTTAAAAAAATGGATACATGTAATACATTATGAGATTTTGAACATGCTTAATTTTCCGTTGTGATGTTTTCTCAATGAGAAAATAAAAGAACGGTTTGGTTTTATTTATTTTTATTTTACTTTGTGTGTACAATTTTACGTATTTGGTTCATGGCTTACTCTTTTGACATGTATTTGGCACTGAAAGAAAAGTGATCTAAATTGATATACGAGATCACTGCCTAGCTTGTTGTGGAAAACTTAATGTGTCTGTTTGTTGAAACTTGTCGTGTTTATGTTTATGTGATCTACTGTGTGTGCAGGATTGCCAAGCCAAACTTACAATTGGATCAATTGCTATGTGCTGCTTATTGACACAGTTAAAGTCTGCAAATACATTGATAAAGATTGTCCAAGACTTGCTTCCTTTCCTGATTGGGACTTTTGGAGCTACAAACTCCCCGTTTGCTTGTATGTCTAATTCCTTGAACAAACCAACACCTCTGCAGTTGGATGTGTCCTTGCCCGCACTTCAAGATATTAAGTGGAGCTTATCACGCTTGCTTTATTTGTTCAACATGCAAATTGAAAGAAATGTCGCTATGTAAGTGAATTGAAAATTTTCTTTTTTCCGATTCGCAGTGCCTGATTTTTTTTGCTATCAACTGGTTCATTAAGATTTGTGTGTCGCTGAGTTGAAATCTTGATAGTTCCTTTTGAACTGAAATCCCTTATGTTTTGAGGGATCAGAAGATTAGATGTCATTGAGATATTACAATATGAAATTAATGTGGCTGCATTTAAGGAAAAAGTGAAAAACAAATCATCTATTTTGTTCTCCTATAAAAAAAATAGAGATTTAATGGCGCACATTCCAAGTATGCTTGTATAATCAAATGGTCTACCCATCACCTATTGTGCCAACAAGGTTTTCTCTAGTTTTTATCCGTCAATTATACACACTTAAATCCAACTGTGTTATTCTGCATTTGTGGTAAACTTGGCTGCTTGGGAAGCAATAACAATCTTTTTGAGTGTAATAATAGGTCAGCACTAGATGTATGAGATAGATATTTAAACAAGTACTATAGGTTTTGCAAACGAGTTCTAGGTTTTGTAAATATGTGCACAACCTGACATTCAGGGTTAATATTTTGGTACTAGTGTTCTTTATTGAAACCTTGACTGGAAAAAAATACAGCCTGCTTAAAGTACCTGTTAAATCTCTCAGGTATCTTGTATGTTAAACAAAAATTTGCCCCGTCCAGGAACTTTTTTATTAGGATAGGAACACTGGCACTAGAGTATTTCAGTGAAACCTTAATTGGAAAATGATAGTCTGCTTAAAGTATCAGTTAAATCTTTGCCGTAGTTTAAATTCCCATGGAAAAGTAAAACATCTCAAAGTCTTAGCATCACTGATTGGGTTAGATTGGGCAAATTATGGTTGTCACCATGTAAAACGTGGCATGGGCCCTATGCTTTTTTGCTGTTTACTTCATGAATGTTAGCATGACATCTCCTGGTTAATCAATAAATTTTCTGTAAATGTGTTGTAGGTCCTTTGTGGTACTACTTGTGTCTTGCTTCTCATTCGTTGTCATTGGAGGTTTCCTGTTTTTCAAGATCAGGTAACCTATCAACCATCCCCTTTGAAGAATACAGTATAATGCATCCTCAGACTTGATATAGTTACAGCCATTGCCTCCATTTCTGCAATTTATCATCTTTTTTATGTAGATTTCTTATGAAGATGTCAATGAAAAAGTTAAGAATACAATACTAACAAATTGTCATAGAACTTATCATTGACTGTATCACAAGGTAACTGGTATTTAAAGGAGCAAAATATCATATTTATCATCACATTTTTAGACCGTAATTGGTTTACATTGGATTTTCGGTGCCTTCTTGTTGTTTTCTTCTATGTGCTCTATTTACAAGTTCATCAACAATGGAGAAAAATGTGCAAATATTGCATAAAGAACCATCTATCGGTGCCTCCATCCTGTATTTTGTCTCTTTTATCTATTTGAAACAGACATCAGAGAGGGTCTCTTCTGTATTGATCTGTTTATAGCACATCATCATTAACCAGATGTGAAGTTGCCATTTTATAAGCTGAAAATATTCTGTGTGAGTTTTCTTAGTAAAATCCTTTCCCCTTTATCTATGCCTGCTTATTCTCTCTTCAGCAAGGAATTTGCTCTAGCTATGTTTGGGTGCTTATTTGGTTCTTCTCTTAATTGACTCTGGCAGCATCTAGTACTCTTTCTTGTTTGCTGTTCTGGGCTTGTGATATGTTCAATGATACAGGGGTAGCCATTCTCTTGAGGATTGCTTCTGGGAAGCTTGGGCATGTCTGTGTTCATCTTCTACTCATTTAAGGGTGCGTTGAAGAGGTGAATGCTTACAGGAGTGACTATTGTGTAAATTTTATTATGGATGTTGGTTGTTTAGAGTTGTTACACTACCTCCCTTTGCCAACCATACATGCTTAACGGTTGCCTTTGTAATTATTCACTTGAAAATTTCCCCTTACTTTCAGAATTGTTAATTTACACCTCTTGAATCTAAAGACCATAATATATGGAACTGCAGCAAAGAACACGAGTTGAACGCGTTATTGGCTTTGTTCTTGCTATATGGGGTATATTGTTCTACTCTCGGCTACTGAGCACAATGACAGAACAGTTCAGGGTATACTATTGAAACATCTACTTGCTGATGCTTGTATTTAAGTTGCTTTCTTAAGACTGTTACTTGGACAGCATAACATGCAAAGGCTCAGGGAAGGGGCGCAAGTACAAGTTCTTGAGACAGATCATATCATTATTTGTGGAGTAAACAGTCATCTGAGTTTCATACTAAAGCAACTAAACAAGTACCATGAGTCTGCTGTCCGCTTAGGTACTGCTACAGCTAGGTAATTAATTCTCATCTGCCAGCACAGTTTCCGTTCCAGTATTGTGTGCTATATGTACCTTTGATTTATGCATTCTATGTCTTTACAGGAGGCAAAGAATTCTTCTTATGTCTGATCTTCCAAGGAAGCAGATGGACAAGCTAGCTGACAATACTGCCAAAGATCTTAGCCATATTGATGTCCTCACTAAAAGGTATGGTATTAAGCAAATCCTCTTTGCTAATTTCAGGACTCCTGGAAAATCACTCCTCATCATTGTTCTTTTCTTTCCCTGGGACTTTGTCAAGATTTCCTTCATTTATCATCAATGTCCTTTGGTGGTGACAGTTGTGTATTCAGGCGATGATTTATTTTTATGCAAATATTTCATTCTGTATTAATTTCTTTCTCTTTATAAGGCACATCAAGCATCCAGGAGGACTTTTCTCTCAACAACTTTTAAGAAAAATCTATCAATAAAATTATTTTATAAATTCAAAGAACCAGAACATATACATTATAGTTGAAATTTAATAACCTATCCATGATTGTTTCGGTTCAGTTTTCACATTTCCAGCTCCTTATTTGTACAGTTGCAGCCTTAGCCTAACAACATCATTTGAAAGAGCTGCAGCTGGTAAGGCACGTGCCATAATTATACTGCCAACAAAAGGAGATCGGTAAGAATTTTAAAGCAACATTTATAGGATTATCTACTTGTATTAATTGACTTGATAGCATATATGTCACAGAAAATTGCTTGTCATAATGTCTTTTTATGGAAATCATCTTGTAGTGCATAGACAAGAACCAGAGTTGCTTTGTTATTGAAGAGATGTTAGTACCACGGTGGATGTTTTTTAATCTTAACTGTTAACCTGTAAATATTGTGAATTATATATTTGGATTTTGGTCCAAAAATTATATTTCAGATTTGCAATGATTAGCCATGATACCTTGATACTTTGTAGTAGTGACTGGTAAGGTTTTGCACCTTAATTACATTGATAGAGAAGGAGTGATCTATCCCTAAGTGTCTTTGTCAGAATTGGTGGTGATTGGAACTTACTATATAGGCTAAACTTTTCTCTACAGAATTGAATTTATATCAATTGATGTCTACATTCAGTCTTAGATGAACTAGGCTTATATTTGTATTTTAAATTAGACACCGCCAAGATACTTCCTAGTTTTTGTTCACTATGCAACAAAGAAACGTACAAAGAGTATGGTCATTAGCAACTAAGAAACTACAAAGATGCAACATTGACTGCAAAGATGCTACATTTTACATAATTGACTGCATTTAATACCCTTTTTTTCATTTTTAGTCATCACTAGTGCTTTTGCTTTTCACTATTATCACTGTCAACCTTTTTGTTGATGTGGTTGGTCAATGAGGGCTCTGCTCGACCAAGAAATACTGTAGCTCATGTAAGGGTTATGGGGAAGTATAAAAGGATGTTGGATCCAATGGCCTCTGATTTTTAAGAACGATAGAACTGACCATTACAAAGCCTAATTTTGTGAATCCAAATCTTGCTTATTTTCTTAATCAACAAATCATCTTTGTTTTAGCACTTTAATGTTCTCAGGATTTGATTGCAGAAGCAAGACTAGAAAAAACCAGCACTATTGATTTTAAATATTTGATTGATTAGGTATGAAATTGACACCAACGCATTTCTATCTGTGCTAGCCCTTCAACCTATTACAAAGATGGATGCTGTTCCCACCATTGTTGAGGTATGTCAGTTTTTTCCTGATTACTTAATGAAGTTCCTTGTGCACAATTTAACTGAATATGGGTTTCATTTTGATATACAGGTTTCAAATACCAATACATGTGAGCTTTTAAAATCAGTTTCAGGAGTGAAAGTGGAGCCGGTGGAAAATGTTGCATCCAAATTATTTGTTCAATGTTCTCGACAGAAGGGGCTTATAAAGATCTACAAACACTTGCTTAATTATCGAAGTACTGTGTGAATTTCCTTATAGAATCACAACTTTCTCTTTCTAAAACAGAAGGGGCTTATAAAGATCTACAAACACTTGCTTAATTATCGAAGTACTGTGTGAATTTCCTTATAGAATCACAACTCTCTTTCTAAGACAAAATTTGAGAATTCTCCAATCCAGATATTTCCTTCCGGGCTTTTCTCCAAAAACTTATTGATAAGTTGATGTCTTACTCCAGGCTACCAGTATTGTCTTGTGGGAGACAGAGAAAGAGGGTTTGGGTTAATATGCTATTTCCTATTGAAAGAAAGCAGCACCAACAAAATACCACTTGAACCTTCCCAAACCCACTTTCCTAAGAAAAAAAAGAAAATTTCATTTTAAACACAATCGGCTTTGGTTTATACTAGAATGGTTCTATACAAGTTAGGCTAGTGAAACAAATCCCTGTTTAATACCCCTAGAAGTTGAATCATTTTCAATAGTGACACCTCAATATTTTTATTGTATATAAGTATTTAAAGTTTTACATCTTTTCCATTGCCCAATTTTGTATTTGTACAGAAAAACACTAATCAGTGTCATATTTACTCATTGCAGAAAATGTATTTAATCTCTGCAGTTTTCCTGTTCTAGCTGGAATTAAGTACAGGCAACTAAGACGTGGATTTCAAGAGGTGATGCCATCTGATGAACTTAGTCTCAGCTAGAAGAGAACTTCATGCAATCTGCTAAGTTTGATTTTTTTTTCTTCTTCAGGTAGTGGTTTGTGGTCTCTACCGGAATGGGAAAATATACTTCCACCCAAATGATGATGAGATCCTGCAGCAAACTGACAAAGTATGTGGATGTTATAGATTTCTGTACTTGCATAGTGGACCTGCACATTTAGAATCCTAACTTTAAGATGCAATCCAGTGAAACTTCTAATTCCTATATGAAATCATAGGGTGGAACTTGAAATGTCAGCCAGTATGGCCATCTGAACTGTTTGATCTTTTCAATCCGACCAGATTAAAAAATACTTCTATTTAAATGATTTCTCCCTACAAGTAAATGGCTGAAGTTGTTCTCGGAAAACTTCAGAATGATTATTAGATATTGTTGCAAATTGGTAATCATATATTGGTTTTGTGGTTTATTAATTTCTAAGTGTGCTTTGTTGTTTTTATTGTTTCATAGTCTTATTACATACTTCATTGGGAGCTAATTTACATTCAAATCCTGCAGATCCAATTAACAACCAGGCAAAATATAAAGGGAAAAAATTAGTTTCAGAACATGCTGCGCAGTTATTTTGCTGTCACGATAAATCCTAGTGGTTCAAAATTTGACTAAGAAAGAGTGTGAAATGGGCCCTTGGCCTCACATGTCAATGTGTTGATTGATTGTGGCTGCAAAATAGTGTTGTTGCCATCTCTATTTGATGAATGCATGATTAAAACTTGAAGTCAAATTGCTGCCAGAACTTCAATGGATTTAACTGTATTTGAATCAGTCAATGGACAGATGATAACTATAAACTAAATCTGTGTCATGAAGTGGAAGTCAATGACGTGGTATGGTTCAATGGATGAGTTAAGTTACTTCCTTCCCGTAAAAGATACTGTGTGCTTTAGCATCTATAATTACTATAAATTAAAGCAATTTCCAGTGTATGAAGGGTCACATGTCTGTCATTTTCAACCATCACTGGCTGCATATAATTGTATGGTTGCCCCGTTTACCCATTTCTTAGTTCATGTTTTACTTTATAAATATCAATGGTTTTATGTTCTGCATTATATTCTATTTGTCATGCCATCATGTTGTCTTAAGTTGTAATCTCATCAACTTCATTATAAATTATAGATGGCTACTTCTTTACACGGTAAGATATGTTTGCTCACCAATATATTGTTTGAAATGTGTCTGCTTCACTCATGTTGTTGGGTTGATTACATTTCCTTCTTGATCCTATTTATGTATTCTCTAATTTGTTCACTTTTTCTACATAGATATTGTTCATTGGTCCAGTTCATGGTAAAAGGAACCCACAAATTGCATATTCTAGTGTCTTCAAAGAAGGAGCTGCCTTTTTTCAAAATCTGGAAGCTCTGGAAGATAACAGTGATAATTTAAATCTTCCTACAGAATTGCGAAAAACACGACTTAAAAATATTGTAAAACGTCCCAACAGATCAGGGTCAAAGGTATCTTTTCTGAGAGACAATTGCCCAATCAACACTTTAATTCTGGATTGTATTTGTTACTATGTATGATTGTTTTGCTTGTCTATGCAGGCATCGGACTGGAGTCTAGGACCGAAGGAATGTGTTCTTTTTCTTGGATGGCGCCCGGACGTTGTAGAAATGATAGAAGAGTATGATAATTATCTTGGACCTGGGAGCATATTGGTATGCTGCTATACAATTTAGAGTTTTTAACCTATTTATTTAAATCATACCTGTTCACAATTTTGTTCTCGCGGTCCATTTTCATACATCTTAATTTAAATAGTAATTGCTCTTCAAGTTCGGTTTTCCTTACCAAAGTTTTAGAATTAAATTACACACAAGCAATTATAATGAGAACATGCGTAATGTACAAGTGCATCTTATCAGAAATGCGTGATGTACATGTATTTGGTATTTTGTTTGTCACTGAAACCAGATTGTCACCAAGAGGGTTCCTTTGTTGCACTTTTCCTGTTTTCACCTCACAAAGGATTTTACCATAAGCTTTACAGTCAATTTACATTTCTTGCTGAATAAGATCGAAGTGCTTGTTAGTTGTCTGTCCCATTGGAAAATTCTGATAGTCAAAACATAACTTTCCATGCTTTGCTTCTCCTCTTCTTCATCTTCTTCTTGTTGGGTCTCTTCTGGAATTTAGTATTTTATTAGATAATGGACAATTTAAGTCTGGCGTCCCCAATGACTTGTAATTTTTTTAACTTGATATACAAGAACTTAATGTTCACACTTGACATGCTTTTAAGCTTCTGTATACCTGTTAATCTTTAGTTTACTTTCACCACCTCTACAAATATATGCAGGAGATATTATCAGATGTGCCATTAGATGAGAGGATGAGGACCAGCAGCATTGCTAGTCAAAGAAAACTTGAAAACGTCCGGGTTTCCCATAGGGTACTGCCTAATTGAGCTGAACTGAAAAAAGACATTTTATGTCATTTCTTCATTTTATTTTTCTTGGAAACCTTCTTTTCATTGGAACTAATGGTTTATGATCTTTCAAATATTGCAGATTGGAAACCCCATGAATTTTGATGCCTTACAGGAAACCATATTGGATATTCAGAATTCTCTCAAGAAAGATGAAGATATTTCCTTTTCAATTGTGGTAATATCTGATAGAGAATGGCTTATTGGAGGTAATAATACGTGCCTTGGAGGTAACAATATGTGAAGCTTTGTTGGGTTGAAGTGGCATTGCATAATCGTTCTTTTCTCCAGATCCATCCAGGGCAGACAAGCAATCTGCTTTCTCTCTTATTCTTGCTGAAAATATCTGCATCAAACTTGGAGTGAAGGTGAATACGATCCTTGTTAAATTCAAATGATCGTACGGATCCCTGCTTTTTAATTCTGAAGATTAGTTCGAGAGTTTTAATCCTAGAATTCTAGTCATAATGAATTGCTATATCTGTTTACCAATGAGCTTCTAGCTCAGGTGGTAGTGACCTCTTGATAGTAACCAAGAGTTCCTGGTTCAATTTCTAACGAAGCCAGGAACATCGAACTTGTTTACACCCCACGCAAAAAAAGGCCAAAGTTAGCCCCTCATCCTTACTGTAATGGTCAGATTAACACCCTGTCAGTGGGTATTAAGCTGGACTTCCCCTCTTCTCTAACACTAACCACTTATACTCATCAATATAACAATCAACTGTTCTGCAGGTACAAAATCTAGTTGCAGAGATTGTCGACTCAAAATTAGGCAAACAAGTAACGCATCCTGTAACAGACTTGTTCAGTTTTATGTCGAGAACACTCTTGTTTTGTATGGGTATTTATTTAGATCATACGATCTCTTCAGATTACAAGAATCAAGCCCAACCTGACTTACATAGCAGCAGAGGAAGTAATGAGCCTTGTGACAGCTCAAGGTCTTGATCATTGTTCTCTACTTGCTGTTACACTCTTCCATTTAGACCATGTTCAATTTGAAGAGTAATTATTGCTTACATACAGTGGCAGAGAACAGTGAAATGAATGAGGTGTGGAAAGACATTCTGAATGCAGAGGGTGATGAAATATATGTGAAGGTAAATTCCTCTTCCTTGTATTGCATTTTGGTGTGAAGCATCCTTGGGAACCAACCAACTTAGGTGAGTTGGGCGTATTTTCCATAGAAGGGTGACTCGGTTGGGGAATGAGACTTGGGGCTGCTTTTTTCTATTTCCGTGAGGAATCAGATTTTATGCTAGCCACTGCTGCTATTGTTTCCTTGAGACTTTATTTTGGGTGATGAACTACCCTTTCTGGAATTAGTATCGAGTTTATTCAATACCAACCCATTTGAGCTACTTTATTTCCTTTTTTGTGTTTCTCTGGCAGGACATTACCCTATACATGAAGGAGGGGGAGCATCCTTCATTCGCAGAGCTCTCTGAAAGGGCATATTTGCGGCGAGAGGTTGCTATAGGCTATCTGAAAGATACTAGAAAGGTACAGACGAGTAAGAGGGTGTAGTGGCATTTGGTTAAGGTTTAGCCAATTTGATCTAGACATCTCATTAACCTTAATCTTGCAGGTTATCAATCCAATTGTCAAATCAGAACCACTTTCCCTGTCTTCGACAGACTCATTAATCGTTATATCCGAGCTTGAAGGAGAACAACCCATCGTTTTGTAAAATGTGAACCTTTAGTCATCATCTGCCTTTGCTCCTTTTATCGTTTTTTCCATTGTTGCATGGCATCTTTGTTTTTGTCTAATGTGTATACTGTCTTACAAGCACAAACTGTGTCAAAATGATCCCAAATAAAAGAAAATGATGAAAGATGGGATTAATGGTAGTTTGACTAAAAAATGGCTAGCTAAAACTGAGTCACACTGTGTAAGGTGTAAATATGCAGGAAAACCCCTCGGCCTGTATTTTTGGCCCAAGGAGGTTGGTTGGCATGGAAGGTGATGCAGGTTGAAAATTTTCAAATTGGTTTTTAACCAGAATTAAATATTTTTTGCAAGGATGGGATTATATTAACCATGAGCTGAGAGCAAAAAATTTTGGTGGCTCACAAGCATATCCAATCAACCAGTCAGGCTGAATGGCAGGGACGAATCCATGGTGTTTGAGATGATCAAAATGTATCATTTTCATTTTGGGGTGACCATCACTTTTGCTTTCATAAATGGTCCAAGTAATGCTGTAAGCTGGGTTAATTTTTTGCCAACATGAAAAAAGAATTGGCAAGAAATATCAATGTTTCAAACGAGTAAGAAAAATCTAAGAATTTGAAAATTCAAAGAGGGTGAATGTATTATCAGCGTAGTGACTTAAAAAGCGAATAGCATTTTATGCTTACTCTTATATATTTAATTTAATTTAATTAATAAATAAAATTCTTTTTTATAAAAACTAGATCAACAAAGGTTGATAAACAATTCGAGTTAACCCTTGTTACTTTTAAAATCACAGAAAAATCTCATAGAAATAACAAAATATTGGTGGAAGAAACAAAAAAAAATAAACTTAAAAAAAAAAGACCCAAGCAAGCCTAGGTGAACCTTGTAAACATGTGTTAATTTCCCAAACCCGTAACTCGTTAAATTGTAAACCTAGGTTAAACTAAGAAGCTCAACACCCAACAAACTAAATGTC
>Ga0307518_10002954_pt1 | contig 12317 bp, 15 predicted proteins | sample 25_EM_MG_FD_203889 | JGI IMG/M metagenome (GOLD analysis project Ga0307518, IMG submission 203889) | Populus trichocarpa ectomycorrhiza microbial communities from riparian zone in the Pacific Northwest, United States - 25_EM | ecosystem: Host-associated > Plants > Roots > Unclassified | place... | reverse complement strand
TAGGACAACGATTGAATCATGAACCAATCACACTACGGTAAAATTCATCTTGACCGCGGCCTTCCCACGCACGCGCGGCGACTAGAGTAAAACTCCGACGTTATGATGTCGTGTCGAAGGTCGGCACTTCACACTGACTTGTGTGCTGCCGGGCCCCACTTCTCTCCTACTGATGGCCCCTACCTTTCGATATAATGCCCTCTTTCCACTGCCAGGTTTTCTCCTGTCTCCAATACTTGCTGACCTTACTGGGGTCGGTAAATACTGGAGACAGGAACAAACCGGGACATATAGTACTTGCTGGGAAGCTCAATGAGTATTCATGGTGCAGGTTCTGAGACCAGAGCCAGGAGAGGAACGGGCGCTCGAAACCCTGGGCCTGAAGATGGGTGCCCCGATGATGAAGGCGCGACCGACACGCAGGCAAGGAACAACTCGGTAGGGAAGACACGTTAACCCGTGAGTGAAATATGGCACACCGTACTACCCGTACACACCGCAACCCGCGGGTTGTCAATACACAAATGAGGCGAATTTATTACTATAGTGCACGGTCCAGTTGGCTCGGTGGGTCGTCTGATATGCTGAAGGCGGTGGGGAGTACCATGAATGTTCATTGAGCTTGCCAGCAGTACTATCCCGGTTTGTTCCGATCTTCCATATTTACTGACTACAGCAAGGTCAGCAAGTATTGAAGACAGGAGCGAACCTGGAAGTGGAAAGCAGGCATTGTGTCGAAAGGCAGCACGCTGGCAGGAGCACTGTACGATTGACTCATGACTGTAGCACATGATAGATTCGGTCAAGGTGATGGGATATGTTTATGATGCATCATTGACGCTGCGAATGACCTTTTCGCTCGATATCCCCTCGGATGCCAGTCCCTTGCTCCAAATCCAGATCGGCGACGACCATCCCAACTTCCAAGGGCATACCTTGTTCTGTTGGCGGGCTCGCGCGAAGGGTGAGGTCGTGTCTGTTGGTTGCTGTATCGTCCCGGATGATCCAGCGGGGGGTGTGGCGTGTTTTCTACAGGACATCACCGACCATTGCACCGATGGAGCGGCTCAAGGAACCGGAAGTCCCGTTGTCTGGAGTCTGGACGCAAATTCCTGGCGAGGCGACGGGTTCGAGGAGTACAAGGTGTCTTCCCTGGACCACCACCGAGTTGTTCCTTGCCTGCGAGTCGGTCCCGCCTTCATCATCGGGGCACCCATTTTCAGGCCCAGGGTTTCGAGCGCCCGTTCTCAGCAGCACACGAGGTGAGGTGCTGACCTGGCCATTCCATGTTGAGCACGCATGCTCAAAGAAAGAAGAGTTTGCATCGGTTGATCACTGGTAGAGCAGATCCTGAACATTCAAATATTCAGGAATCAGTGTCGGCACTGAATCGCCGTAGTTCGGGTACGGTGTGGGGGTATCGGCTTTGCTACTTGAACCCGTACTTACCCGTGCACCCTAACCCGCGGTCACAGTCAACATACCCCACATATGTCCACCCTGACATCATCGTCGTTGCTTTTCGCCTCAACGTCGTGCAACGTGTACAACCAACCTAGTAGGTCACACAATTCCATGATTTGAAAAACTTGTTCCTCTCGTGGACTATAAAATGTAAAATATCATTGCAGGCAAGCGGTCCTTGTCCTCCCAACTGTCAAAATGAAGTTCCATTTCCTCAGCGTCGTGCCGATCCTCTTCCCGCACATTGCCTTTGGAGCTCCCAATGATGTCTCCCTCTCTGACGAACCCAAGATGAATGTCGTCCCGGGACTGTTGTCACGGCGTGATGCCAAACCCGTATCGAGAGGTTTCTTGTGTGGTGACGGGTGGCGTTAGTGGCGTTATGTTCATCTCAACCTGTACTCACTGTATATTGACAGACCTGTGTTCGGACATACTTTACTGTGCCCCGGATGGCTACGACTGTGTACGTGCCTAGTGGACCATACCAGTTGACCAATGCTGATGGTGTATGCGTTTCTTAGTGTCATAACCATGCCGTCGCTTGTATGAATGGTCATCCCTGCTGCGAGGATGGATGCTGCGACCCTGGTTATTATTGTTGCAAAAACACAGAAGAGAATAAATTGTGTAAGAGCTTCGATCGTAGTAGCAAACCTCCTATCGCGTTACTTACATTTCCCATCTGGGTCAGGCTGTCCGGTTGGGACCGATTGAGTTAACAATGGGAATGATTGCGCATGATTTCGTCACTTTTCGTGCTTCAGTAGGTAGGAGTTTGCTGGCGCTTGCTGGCAAACACCTCATCCAATTGCATTGCTTCACGACGACAAGGCAAATTGTCCAGCAGACAGTTTGGGGATATCTTTGTGGCAGTGGACACCGTCGACAGACATAAAGCTCCGATGGCTCGTCCTTTCCATCTTGTGGAATTACATGGACCACATCTTCAACAGGCCTGACTATTGTGATCTGATTGACATATTATTCAAATCCCTGCCAGTCAAAAAGGGAACATCAACAAACTTGTGTATTGTCGGATGTGGCTACTCTCTTGGACGACTGCAAAGTCATTTTGTTTACATAGAAAGCACACAGAGGGTGACTACGCTGCCGCTCATCATAACGGGCGTCGATGGGGGCCCATGTTCTGCGATTCCAGATAACAAGAACGAAAAAGTAACAGAGGATGAACAGCGACATGGTTATCACTGAACAAAAGGAAGAGAAGCATGGAATGATACATACACAACCTGCACGAGAGCGTAAAATCGAGGAACACACTCACACTCACACCGCATACCCTTCGACGACCCACCAGTAGTATCGAGGTGGAAATTCTCGAGGCAGTGTCTGTCGCGTCTGCTGTTGGGCATGGGCATGCTAGTACTATGGGTAGCAAGACTGCCACAAACATGAGAAGGACTCGTCAAAAGTATCTTGTTCTTGTTGCTTGGTTCAAGAAGCAAGTTCGCGTTTGCATTGGGTGGAGCTGGAAATGGAGCTGGAACTGGAACTGGGCCTGGTTCTGTTCCTGTGGGAGGTTGTGCGGGGACTCAGAAGAAGGTGAAGTGAGGATAGGCATGGGTACAGGGATGGAGGGGGCGAGGACGATCAGGATGAGAGACACCATTTCTGCTGCAGAATCTGCACTGGTGTGAGAATAGGTGCAGGAGATAGGGGTGGGAAGGAAGGAAAAGTTTAAGCACACAGGGATAGGCGGATGTCTTCTCTAGGATTGATGATCATCGGTCTCGGCATCAGGAGGGACAAAGACAAGGGACGGAACAGAGAAGGTACGGATGGACTTGACTTACCTTCACATACAGCACCCTCACAGGCTTCTGACCTAACTCCTGGCATCCGTGGACCGTGCCAGCGCTGTTGACCTCGACAGCTACTACTCCTTTCCACCCACCCGCTCCTCAACTCCTCGTTTTGTGCGAACGCCGACACTGCGCCCCTTCTCTCCCGCACGCATGCGTGCACCCACTCGAGACTCACATGGATGGGGACCCCCAAAGAATGCATGCATGGGCGAGAAGCCAAGTCTAGACTGGACGCTTTCACTCCCATTCTCGACTAATGTCCCGGGGGGGTAAAATCTTCCCTTCGTCCACCAAGACGGTACTGCCACTGGAGAGCACGAAGGTAGGAATGCAGGATCAGAAGAAGAGGAAAAGGAAGACTGGTCATTGTGTGTATGCCGTACGGGTCGAGCTTCCAATAGAACTTCCCCTGATTCAAAAAGTGGGAGTAATGCAGAGCGGGATGAACACAAGCCGGCTCCGTCTGTGCAAGACTCCCAACCTGAGTTAGGTTATGAACATGAACCATGCACTAGATGGCTCCATGACCACGAGTGGAGTGCTAGTCTTGGAGCTGAGGATTGTCAGCCGGATGAGCACACGAAGCACGTCGACATGCGAGACTCACTGCCCATGCCTAGCCCTTCGCCCACACCGTCGTCTCCCCATCCCGTCCCGAGCCCATTCGTGCGTTCCCCGAAACAGAACACGAGCTCAGAGTCAGGGTGATCTGCGACAACGATGGCGCACTGGACATCGACAGCGGGCGGGGCAAGCACAGTTCGGGGACAACGTCCCTGGAGCTGGAGTTGGGTGTCAGTGCCATCAGACAAAGGACGGCATCAGTGTCTCACGATTGGGCATTCGGTAACGCGCGGCAGGAGACGGAGGAGCAGCTGAAACACGCTTGCGCAGTATGCTCAGTGGTATGTCCGACAGGGCAGTACGGGTACGCTTGCGACGACTGAGATGGCTGAGACAGTTTACTATAGTGTGTGGTCCAGTTGGCTCGTGCGGGTCGTCTGATGCGCTGAAGGCGATGGCTCGTAGTAGCATGAGTGTTCATTGAGCTTGCCAGCAGTACTATCCCAGTTTGTTCCCGTCTTCCATATTTACTGACCCCAGCAAGGTCAGCAAGTATTGAAGACAGGACCAAACCTGGCAGTGGAAAGCAGGCATTGCGTCGAAAGCAACACGCTGGCAGGAGCACCGTGCGAGGAGGTTCACCTAAATCGACTCATGACTGTAGCACATGATAGATTCGGTCAAGGTGGTGGGATCTGATGCATCATTCGTCGCGTCGAGGCTGCGAATGACCTTCTCGCTCGGTATCCCCTCGGATACCAGCCCCTCGCTCCAGATCCAGATCGGCGACGACCATCCCAAGGGCATGCCTTGTTCTGTTGGCAGGCTCGCGTGAAGGGTGCGGTCGTGTCTGTTGGTTGCTGTATCGTCCCGGGCTGATGTGCTGCTGAAAAGCCTTGTCCGGGATGGTCCGGCAGGAGTGTCGACATCACCGACCATTGCGCGGATGGAGCGGCCCAAGGATTGAACAGGAAGTCCCAGTCGTCTGGACTCAATTCCTGGCCAGGCATTTTCTTGGCAGCGGGCAGCGTCGATAATTTCTCCCAAGGCCCTTTGAATTCTCATGATTCGGCGGGTGGACGTGCAAGGATGGGTTCGAGGAGTACAAGGTGTCTTCCCTGGACCACCACCGAGTTGTCCCTTGCATGTGTGTCGGTCCCGCCTTCATCATCGGGGCACCCATTTTCAAGATCAGGGTTTCGAGCGCCCATTCCTCTCTTGGCTCTGGTCTCAGAACCTGTCAAAATCCCATAGCGATGTCTCCCTGGACCCCCTGCACTACAACGTTGAACCTCAGTCCCCTGTAGGTCGGGTTGCAGTGTCCGCTATAAGGTATGAAATTGTTTCCAACTTCCGGTATGACCGCTTCGTCCAGGTATGTCATCGTTGCATTCCTTGAGGTGCTGGACACGCGTAACAATATTTTTAACCATCGGACATGTTCTCCTGCGCAGTGATCAGCACTTGAATCGGTCGGCTTCGTGGACAGCATCGTGGCTCTGTCGGACGACATTGTCAACTCTTCAGCATCCAGCGCCAATAAATTTTCTTGTCTGACGCGCCATTCTATCGATACTCGCGGAAGTCATTCATTGCGTTCACGACATATCAAGTACGGTTCATATCTACTTGCTAGGAATACGCTTGTTAACATTCTCTTACACCCCTCTCATTCATTGATGAGTGTCTAAGCTGGAGTTATGAAGATACGGGGGTGATGTATTGCTACGACTGTGACATTGGGATCCCAGCACCAGCATCCTTAGAACTTCACCCAGTAAAAGCCTGCAACGCTATGCAATTGCGATACTCCGTGCAGGTGGTCCCAAACATCAAGTAGACGAGAATATTCGAGGGTATGCTACAGAAAATGGTGTCAGGTGGAAGATAAGTAAACAGACCAAGCATACCATTATCTGATCAACCTTGTTGACGATCACTGACATTGTCGGGCGCGATAGTGGATCGCGTTCCCAGCACAACAGACAAACGCCCCACCAGGCGTCTGTCAAACGACCGCATGTGGCCTCGCTACTAGGACGTTCTGGTGGACCACGCATAATTTCAACCTTGAGGTCAGACTCAGACTCAGTGCCATGGAAAGGTGATTTCCGGGTAAAGAGTTCCTAAAAAGTCTCTGGTGAGTATAACAAATAATAAATCAGCGACGTACAAGTACTGTCATTCCAAATGCCCAAACATCTCCCTGCCGTGCCTTGGCGAAACCTCCTGATTCCAATTCCTCAGGAGCAACCCAATTTAGAGGGCGCGTTGCCGGCGCCTCAAATAACGAGTTGGCGAGTGATGTAATGCCAAAAGTGATGAGGGCATGACCTCCTTCGCGGACCAGCACATTGATCTACCGCATTCATATGTCGTAAGCCAATAGGTTCGGGACCGGTGGTTGCGCAAGGAATGCGACAATCAGACTTACACCCCGCAAGTCTCCGTGGGTAAGTGGGCAACGCTGGTAGCCGTGAAGGTATTCGAGACCATTTGCAATTCCTAAAAGCTGAGTAGCAACCTAATTAATTACAGGTATAGCGGCATCAACAGAGTAACATACCAATGGGCCAGGATCAACCTCTTTGTCTTGGACGTAGTCGTATGCATTCTTCATCTCCATCCATGCAGAAACAATGGACAACGTATGATCAAACTTGGTACTAATCCCAAACACATGAATAAGGTTTGTGTGACGAACTTTTGACCACAAAAGCACTTCCTGCAGAATATTCTTTACACAAGTCAGATTGAAAACCAAAATAGCGAAATATCCAAACCTCTACAGTCTCCTCATGTGCAACTTGTAGACCAGCACGAATAATTTGCAATGTTAATTTCGTTCCTGCTGGCTCTAGTACCCCTTGAGACACTATTACAACACCATCACCGGCAGTGGTCACGTCCGGATTTCGGGTCACTAGATGATCAAGATTGATACCGAGTAAGGCCGCCCTTTTAGACAACATGTTGAGCCCAAGAGTTAGATTTGTGATCTCCTTGTTTGGTTCAGAAAGGGAACGGAATCGTGTGAGTGTAGTCTAACCTCTGTGCTTTTGATCCTACTGAGTAGGTGTGACACGGAAGGGCGCAATAATGGATCACGTGCCCAACAGTCAGAACACCAGTTGTGTGTCATACGACAGCAAGTCAAGTCATCGCTGGGTTGATCAGGTGGGCCATTCAAAATACGCCTAGCAATTGCAGTCCAATATCTGAGATCAGAGAATGGATCCTGCCGGGTAAACAATTCCTGCAGAAAGTTAAGCAATTTAATCACAGCATAGATTGTCCAATCATACCAGAATGGTCATCCCGAATGCCCACACATCACTTCTAACTGGACATACATCCTCTTGCCCTGTGTAGTTTAAGATTTCTGGCGACATCCAATTGACAGTACCTCCCCAAGGTCTGCTGGTAGGCAGATTGAAAGATGATTTAGCCATATGAGCATAACCAAAATCTGAAATAAGTGCATGTCCCTCATCAGATATGAGTACATTTAACTTCGTGGATCCATCAAGACGAATTTCTGTACATTGACAAGGAGACGTACGCCTTTCAGATCACCATGGGTTATTGGGCCCTTTGGATGATCATGAAGATAACATAAGCCACGGGCAATATCCGCGACCTATACCAAGGATGAGTGGGTTGTAAGGATGTAGTATCTGAACCCACCAAAGGGCGAGGATCAACGGTCTTATCTTGCACGTAATCATGCGCAGTGCTCATCGTCATCCATTTCGAAACTAACGATATGCTGACCTCGAAATCAGTCGTTATTCCAATGAATGGGAGAACATTTTTGTGATCGAGTTTGGACCAGACATGAGCTTCTCGGAGGACTTTCTGATTGGTTAGATAGGGAAGAGCGTGAAGAACAGATGACTCCATAGTACGACCTTAATGGTCTTCACATCGCCGGGTAGTCCCCCCTGAATTTGACTGCCACCCGAGATCCCGTCTCACGCAAAGTTCCTAGGTATACAGCAGCAGAACCACCGCGGAAAGCCAGTCGTCCATGCCGTTGAGATTGATGCAATATTCATGTGCGTAGTTAGAAAATTCTTCCAGTATTGGCCAGGGATCCGTCATCGGGAGGCAGCCGGAAGGGCAAATCGTAGATGGTCTTGAAGAGAACTACTTCAGCGCTTGCGAAGGCTTCATTAGCACAATGTGGCTACACCAAGGCCACCAGTACTAGTAAGTATGGGAACGCATCTATTACTAACTTACTAAGGTCCTGTGCGTCCAGTTACGTCCAGTAGCTGTACAACGTATTATAACTCGTGACTAAGGATTGTGAGTTCGCCCTCACATAAAATCATAGGTCCGATCAAGGTGGTGGGATCTGAGCGCTGAGCGCTTGAGCCCCAAGGCTCTGCTATGTAAGTGAGAAACGGGTAGACTACACAAATATAGCACTGCATTTGTGTTTGTCGGGGGTCAACACCTTGTTGTCATGTCCGCCGACGATGTAGCCACACTGGACATGGACTCTGCGATTCGCGTGCAGGTAACGCCATCGCAGGCTTCGTATTTTGCAGGCGAAGAATTCACGGTCACGATCACATTCACGAACACCCGCACACCCGAGTCTCCCAAGCCCAGAAACACGCACAGACGAGGGGCGCATTCTATCAGCTCTGCGCCGCTCGCGAGACCGCCGACGTCGCCTGGACATTCCAGGCCCACTGCGCTGCGCAATAGCTTTACACGCACTGCGAGCAATGGCTGCGATGTGCCCACGAGAAAGAGGCTTATTGGGCAAGGCGGCGCTCTTACCACTACCAAAGGGGTGCAGGACGTGAAGGGTGTGCTGGAGCAGAAGAGGCTGAACCTGCTAGAGAAGTCGCGCTCGCTCTCTGTCGACATTCCCGCCCGTGAGCTCGTAAAGAACGACGCCCAGGAGAACGGAAAAGGCGGCCGTGCACAGTACGTCAGAGCATACAGCGAGTTCTCGGATGTAGGAGGTGACGTGTGGTCTCAAGGTCCTCTGACGATCGTGGCGCGCTGACTGGTGACCGTGCAGGACTACCGCCAACCGTATCACCGTCGCCTCTGCCCCGCACAGCTGATTTCCAGCTTCCACCACACCACCCGCATGCACGGAAGCAGTCCGTGCTGGACGGGCAGGCCCAGCTCAGCGAGGTGCCCGCGCCGCCGCCGCCACCAGCCTTGGCGAGCTCCTCGAGCTCCTCGTTCTCGCTAGCCTTGGATCCGATCGCTGAGTCTCCTGTGACACCTTATGTCGGGTCACCCAGCCCGCGCTCACCCCCGCTGAATGGTGCCCTTCGACATCCCCCTGCACTCAAGCGGGATTCCACCCGGTCTGCTCAGCCTTCTGGGAAATCGCCGCATCTCAACCTGGGCCATGGTCCTCCGCCTGCTTCTGGTCCTGGTCCGCGACTGCGCCCTTCCACCACCGAACTGATCCTTTATTCGTATGCACAGCTTCTCGGTACAGTATCTATCACGCCGCTCGCGGGCGTATCTATGTCACAGGAGCACGCCAAGGCGCTGAACGGGTTGCGGATGCGGCTGCTAAAACGGCCGATTGTGGGTGGCGGGAGCATGGACATCACGTCGCGCCAGCGCGTGCCGGAGCGCAGGCGGACGCACAGTCGGGCGTCGTCGTTGACGAGTGGACTGCTTTCGCTGATTTCACCGTTGAGCAGCGCGTCGGTGCCGCCGTCGCCGATAGCGTCCTCGGCGCTACCCCCGTGGAAGACGGGGAGCTCACGTGGAGGTGCGGCTTCCACCAATGGCGATTCGCAGGAGGATGTGGATCCTGAGATGCCGTTGCCGACGTTCGAGGTGCCGCCTTCGATGCTCGCAGTGGATCTCTCGCTCGCTCCAGGGGAGTCGCGCACATGTGAATGTCCTCGTAAAGGTATTGCATTTTGAAACTTACTCTTTTACAGATACATATTCTGTGATGCTACCCGCGAATCTGCCACCGACGTTCCGGGGACGTTCACTCAAGCTGTCGTATGAGCTCGTGATAGGGACGTGTCGCGCGAGCGCTTCAGCGATGCGCTCGACAAGCAGCCTTGGGCCGACAGGGGCCAGCAGCATCAGTCGCGTCATGAAGGTTCCTATTCGTGTGTACAACAACGTTACCGGTATGCCGTTTTTTTTTTGCCACTGGAAAGCTTAAACGAACTCTAAATTGCAGTGGGCACCACCCCGGGATCTTATGATCTGCTGTGGCCGATGACGAGGCCACGCATCTCACCCGAGTTCGCACCGAGGGTGGTCGACGGGGAGCACACAAATGGGACGAACAAGGTCGCGGTGGCAGGTATGTATTCATTGACTGCAGGCTAAGCTTACATGGTTCAGCCAAAGAGTCTGTGACGGAACTGCGACGCTACGGACGACGACTGCTCGGGACATTCCACGCCACGGAACTGGCCGAGCTCGAGGCTGATGGTGGCGCGTGGACCACGTGCAGAGAGGCGGTGGAGATCTTGACACGCAGCCCCAAAAAGGGTAAGTGACCGCGAAATGAAAAAGGGTCGTGCCTGATCACGGGACGGGCAGTGTCGTACGACGTCAACAAGGACGGGGTGAGGGTGGCCGTGCTCACCTTCCCCAAGTCGGCGTACAGACTCGGCGAGACCGTGCTGGGCGTCGTCGAGATCAACGAGCGGGCGACGCGCTCGAGGGTGCTGTCGGTGAGTGCGTCTGGCGTTGGCAGCGTAGCCTCTAAGAACCGCCGGCAGCTATCCGCGATGCTTGAAGCTCAAGAACGATTACCCGGGCCAATCGCGACTGCGGGGAACCCGCGTCACTTGCGCCGGGTCCATGCGGAACACCACGCATCGTTCGTTGCGTCGACGCTGCGGACGACCTTCTCGCTCGACATCCCCTCGGACGCCAGTCCCTCGCTTCAGGTCCACATCGGCGACGACCAGCCCAAGGGCATCCCTGGGTCTGTCGGCGGGCTCGTGTGGAGGGTGCGCTTGTGTCTGTTGGTCGCTGTCGCGTCGGAATCGTCGCAGGGTGTGCTGCTGAAGAGCCTCGTCCGGGATGGTCGTGCGGGGGAGTGGGGAATTCCGTATAGGGCATCACCGACGATTGCACCGATGGAGCGAGTCAAGGAACAGGAAGATATGACGGCCCAGTCGTCGCCGTGGACGCAATTCCTGATGACGTCGTTGCTTGGCAGCGGGGAGCGTGGATACCATGATGGTGACGAGGAGGATGGGCAAGAGCGAGGGTGGACAGAGGAAGAGGATGGGTGGCAGGAAATCACAGTGGAGACGGTGGAGTGCGACGTGCCCATCACCGTCTGGCCGGGCAACACGGCATTCAAGGCGATGGAGGTCGTGTTTGATGTATGAGTGCAAAAGATTTGGGAGTGACTGCATCTTCGGGGGACTCAGTGGCCTCAGACAGGTTTGATCGTCTCGCTGAGACATCCTGGACGATTAGTGTTTACATGTAGGCTTTCCAAGTACAAGTGTATCGTTGTGTCATGTACGTGCCTCGGTTTGGGTGTGCATGTGACGGGTCCCACCTGACCGCGGTGGCACCGTATCGTCGACTCCCTCTCCCCCACCCAGAAACACCAGCCATTTTCCTCCCTTTCCTCGAGTCCACCAGATATCCCGACTTTGGCCGTCGACCAGCGCTCTCGGAAGTGACAGGAATCGCTCGTAGGTCGCCCGCAACGTTGCCTGTCTTGATTCGACCGTTCAATACCATTGTTCCTTCTGGTACGGGCTCAGTTCTGGCCCACACGACGTGTAAGCACTGGCCGCAAAGTTACTGAACAATCGAGCGTAGAGTTGTTGGTCTGGCACACACGATGCAGTACTCAAATAGTGCCCAACAACCCTACCCTGACGAGTCTGATCGCAGGAATCGATTCCTTGGACCGGACCAACCCACTCGCACCCACATCCAACGAGCTGCGAGCCAGCCCCCCCGCTCTGACTCTCAGGGCTTCTTGAGCTCCCCATCCCAGCAGCATACCATTCCTTCCAGCCTAGGTGGATCCAACAGCTCACCGCCCTGGTCCCCTACTTCTTCTCGAATGCACGCCTTCAATACCACTAGCCGCACGCCCACAGGCGGCCTACCCTCTTCCGTACCCACCAGATCCTCCTCCTTTTCGAATCAGCAGACCACTTTCCCTTCGGCTCTTCGTGGCTCCTCCCGATTCCCTTCCACCTTCGAGGACGACGAGTCAGAGGCCTTTTCCGACACCTATGACATCCTGTCCACCACCCCCGTCGCTGACCGTCGTCCATTTCCCCCGGATCTCACCCGCAGCAGGTCCCAGTCACTCGCGACAACTACTCGCCCCGGACCCTTGAACCCGTTTCAAAACCAGAACAACCTCTGGTCCGAGGCGTCCTCTCTCACTTCAAACCCGCTCAATATCCCCGGTTCTCGTTATGGTGACATCAAACCACCTGGCAGCAGCCGGTATGGCTCACT
>Ga0307518_10002952_pt1 | contig 12318 bp, 19 predicted proteins | sample 25_EM_MG_FD_203889 | JGI IMG/M metagenome (GOLD analysis project Ga0307518, IMG submission 203889) | Populus trichocarpa ectomycorrhiza microbial communities from riparian zone in the Pacific Northwest, United States - 25_EM | ecosystem: Host-associated > Plants > Roots > Unclassified | place... | reverse complement strand
AGTAGAACTAGTTCAGGTAGGTTCAGTTCAGGTTCAGGTTCAGTTCACCCCTGAAGTAGTAGGTTCAGGTTCAGGTTCAGGAAAAATAGGCTCTGAACCGAACCGAACTGAACTTTACCAGCCCTAACAGGGACTAGCTAGCTCAGAGGCAAACTCAGTGTCTCATTTGGAACACTGAGGTGAAAGGAATCCTCAAGCGGATGAAAATACTCCATGCTTACATAAGGATGCTCGTTGCACCAATAAGGAAACTATCAGTAAGTACCAAAAGAATGGTAGTGATCGAGTAGGGATTTCAACAGTAGTTTGAATATCTACTGAGGTTACTACAGGGTTACCAACATCCTTACTACAGCTTCTGTTCTCTAGGTCCACTGCAGCAACCCCCCACACACTTTTTTCAAGAGTTTCTATCATCATTCTACAAATATTATGATATCTCATTATTTGCCCAGGCCATTGTCAAAATGCAGGATATAGCCCTGCAACAGTTTCACTTTGCTCATATTGCCCTCGATCACAATTGGCTCAATGGTGTCACTGTCAGGATTGGTTCTCCTTGACGATCTTACTAGGAGGTCCAGGGGTGCAGGGGACTAATGAGGAGGTAAGTCCAGACACTAGTAGATGCTAGTTAGTGCAGACAGTCAAGTCCGGGCACTAGAGAAGCACTGGGAGTAAGTCTGGACTGCAGGAAAGTGGATGGGAGTAGTGCAGCTTGTCCCGACAAAGGACATCCCAGAGGTGGGATAAGTCCCTAGAGGTCTAGTGTCGAGTATGGGACAGAGGTGGCTTTTGCCCTTGTGCGAGTAGGAGACTTGCTAGGATCAGACATAAGACCAAGGGGACGAGATAGGACGGAGACCAGAGTTGGCTGGAGTTCAGGAGTTTAGGTGAACAGATGGATTAGGAGAGCATAGTGGGTAGTACAGAGGGAGGAGTATCTTAGTTGAGATTTGATCTAAGGACTACTAGGCCGGAGTTTGGTAGTTTATATAGTAAAGAGAACTAAGGTGAGTTTATATGGTGACAAGTAAACACCTTAGTCGGGACAAGGGATGGAGTGGAAACAGACAGGAAAATAAACCAGGGGCAGGAAAATAAACCGGAGCGGAAGCAGACACAGGGAACTAGAGATACAGGGACAACAGAGGAAAAGCAGGAACAAGTAGGTAAAGGGAACTAAGGTTGGAAGAGGACAGGTAAGGTCAGAATGTTAAGTCCAGAGTGATGTCCAGGACTGGAGGAAGTGCAAGAGTGGAGGGAGTGCATGAGTGGAGGGAGTGTAAGAGTGGAGGAAGGGCAGAGTAGCCAGAGGAAGGTCTGGAGTTGGACATGGAAGTGTCCTAAGCCATTGGTGGACCTGACAGAGGAAGCAGAGCAAGAGCAGGAGCAGAACTGAGCCAGAGTTGGATATACCATCTGGAGTTGGGCTACGTTGCAGACAAGGCTAAGGGAGTGGCCGGACTGAAACCGGAGTAGTGACTAGTGGTAGGTACAGGTCCAACATGGAGGAGTTAGACCACAGATCTGTCTGCAGGAAGACAGGGGTTAGTCCTGAGGCAGAGATGAACATAGTGACCAGAGTTGAGCTGGAGTACAGCTATGGGGCTGGAGATGGTCGGACTAGATCCAGAGTTACATCTATGCCTAAGGAGAGGTCAGGTGGGCCATGGTTAGATAAGAGTTGCGACTGGGAAAAGTATGGATATGACAGTTACTAGTACTTAGGGTGTGAGACCACACAGCTTACATAAGCCTTTCAAGCGCACATACACAGTAGTATTTCTTATTAGTCCCTCAGTAGCTGGAACATCTACTGAGGTTACTACAGGGTTATCAACATCCTTTCTACAGCTTCTGTCCTTTAGGTCCACTGCAGCAACCCCCAACACACTTTTTTCAAGAAGCTGAAGATGTGTACATAGCAAAGATGGTGTTCATCCAATGGTTGGAACTTTCATTGGTGGTGCAGGACTGACAGATTTTGTATAAACACATGTGCAGCCATATGTACCCTCAGTGATCAACTTGTCTCACACAATAGAGAGCTCATTGAACTTAGCATAACTGAGGGGCACTTACTAAATAAGAGTCAGATCTGTGACATTTCCTTGGATTTCCAAGGGTGACTAAAATGGGAGTCACCTGTCACAGCCTTTGGCTACTATATATGTTGACCCAAACATAAGTTCTATACCACATCCAACTGTGCAATGAACCAGATGCAACAGCTCACATATTACAAATCAACCTTACCCTCTGGCAGGCTGCCATCGGGAATCACTGTACCTCATGAGGCATTTAACCCTTTGATAAACCAGAGTACAGGCTGAGCTTTTAGCTTACTACATGGCTACCTCCTGTTACGACCATGTCCAGCTCTGGGTCTTATCTGGTCACTCCAGTCGCATTGCAGTACTCCAGCCCAACTCCAGTCGCTCACAGTTACTCCAGTCACGGTCACACAGTTAGACTTCCGTTAAGTACAACCCTTGGTCTATACTCCATTCACTCTTTACCACACCTTGCCATCTACCCTGCCTGTTTGTGAGTTCTCCATGTTCTCGATATATCCTGCACCTTGTATCATTTTCACCGGACCTGGTTTATTTTACTCGGACCTGACTTTGTTTTCACCAGACCTGACCTAGTCCTTACTCTGGTCATTCCTTGTCCGCCTTTAGGCCCTTTACTTGTCACCGTATATACTTATCCCTAGTTTGCACTTAGTATAAGTACTCTGTAGATTATCCTGTACTTGTCATATCCATACTTTTCCCAGTCGCAACTCCGGTGTAACCTTGGCCCACCTGACCTCTCCTTAGGCATAGATGCAACTCCGGATCTAGTCCAGCCATCTCCAGCCTCATAGCTGCACTCCAGCTCAACTCCGGTCACTACGTCCATCTCCGCCTCAGGACTAACCCCTGTCTTCCTACAGACAGATCCACGGTCTAACTCCTCCGTGTCAGACCTGTATCTACCATTAGTCGCTACTCCAGTTTCAGTCCGGCCACTCCCTTAGCCTTGTCTGCAATGTAGCCCAACTCCAGCTGGTATATCCAACTCCGGCTCAGTTCTGCTCCTGCTCTTGCTCCGCTTCCTCTGTCAGGTCCACCAATGGCCTAGGACATTTCTATGTCCAACTCCGGACCTTCCTCTGGCTACTCCGCCCTTCCTCCACCTGCACACTCCCTTCACTCTTACACTCCCTCCGGTCGTGCACTTCCTCCGGTCCCACTTCCTCCGGTCCCACTTCCTCCGGTTCCACTTCCTCCGGTCCTGGACATCACTCCGGACTTAACATTAGTTAAGTCCACCTTCAACCCTTACTTGTCCTGTTCCGACTTAGTTCCCTTCACCCTGCATCTGCTCCATCATCCCTGTAAAACTAGTTCCCCGTTTCCGCTTCCGCTCCGGTTTATTTTCCTGTACCTAGTTTATTTTCCTGTCTGGTTCCACTCTGTCCCTTGTCCCAACTAAGGTGTTTACTTGTCACCGTATATACTCACCTCTAGTCTCATTACTATATAAACTACCAAACTCCGGCCTAGTAGTCCTTAGATCAAATCTCAACTAAGATACTCCTCCCTCTGTACTACCCACTATGCTCTCCTAATCCATCTGTTCACCTGAACTCCTGAACTCCGGCCAACTCCGGTCTCCGTCCTATCTCGTCCCCTTGGTCCTATGTCCGCTCCTAGCAAGTCTCCTACTCGCACAAGGGCAAAAGCCACCTCTGTCCCAGACTTGATGCTAGACCTCTAGGGACTTATCCCACCTCTGGGATGTCCTTCGCTCCGGACAAACTGCGCTCAACTCCGGACCACTTTCCCGTGGTCCGGACTTACTCCGCAAAAACCCAGACTTACTCCCAGTGCTTCTCTAGTGCCCGGACTTTGTCCATATGACCTGGACTTGATAGTCCACACTAACTAGCACCTACTAGTGTCTGGACTTACCTCCTCATTAGTCCCCTGCATCCCTGGACCTCCTAGTAAGATCATTGAGGAGAACTGATCCTGACAGTACTCCTCAGTCTGAAATCAACCATAGTCATCTACTCCAGTTCCTGCCCACCTCCATCTCCATCTCTGTCTCCTCTTGACTGGAATCTATGCAAGGGATCAATGCTCATTGTCCTTAGTCGTTGAATCCAAGCGGTCACCAACTCTGGCTGGACTAACCTCTTGTCCAGCCCCCTGCCCTTGACCTTTGTCCATCTTCGTCCAGACTTGACCGGACCTCCTACCGGAGTAGATCTGGACTTGACACCTCCCCACCTCTTGTTCCTAATGCTTGTTAAATTTGGGTCATGTGACCTCAGGGCTAACTAAACCCCCTGTTGCCTAGGCAGTGCACAATTACAGGAAAATATGACCAAGCCAGGATTTGAACCCAGGACCTCCTGGCATATACCCAGGTGCTCTAACCACTGAGCTACTGGGCTGCAGGTACTCTAGGGCACTTCCAGGATTAGTGCAGAACATACACTTTTCCAACAATGCTCATGTGGGTAAGGAAATGGAGGGCACAGGGGTTGAGACTGTGAAGCCAGAGGTTGAGCTTTCTGAGTGCCAGAAAGTTCTTGAGACAACCCTAGGTGAAAAATACCAAGGACCCAACTACATGCTGAACTCTGAGGAAGTAGAAGTCAAGAGACTAGGGCAAAGACCCAAGATGAGCTCAAATGGAGAGCCTCTGGGTGCTGGATTGCACTCTACATATACTACTATACATGAGGGCTATGTGAGGCTATCCATGAGGCTACGTACTGTGCAAAGCTATACTAGTGATGTCATGGTGGAGCTAAGGCTATGCAGAATGACACCAAGGGAGGCAACATGTACAGCATGAGGTGCAGGTCTAGACTAGGTAGATAAGATATGGCTGTACACCAAGATAAGATATTAAAGTGCTATCTAATCACAGATTAGATAAAATAAAAAGTTGGTCTGTTACACCACTCCCCCCTCAGGTGCAGGATTCCAGACTGCAGAACTGAGTGTTGCAAACTGTGAGGTTTTCCAGGATATGACTAAACAATGAGTTAAAGTCCGCTCAGGCCATACAAAGCTTCCAAGGAGCAGAGGGGTTCTCTCAGTAAAAGTGCTCAACTACTAGAGGAAAATTCTTTAAATTCAACAAGGGTTCCCAAGTTCTCTCATGTTCTTCATACCCTTTCCAGTGCACTAGATACTGGAGTTGCCTTTTATAAATATGCGACACTACTATATAGTCCACTTCATATTCTTCATTGCATCCTTCAGAAACATGTACTGGACCAGGCCAAGATACAGGTTGACCAGGGAGAGGTCCTAAATAAGATTTAACTTGAGATACATTCACAACCGGTGTGAGTCAAAGTGTGGATTTGGGTTGGAGTAATAACCCAAACACAACACCAACAAAGGACTACAAAAATGTGTGAGTGGTGGTTTACCTCCGCGGTGTCCAGAGAGGATGTGTTGAGGAGGGGGAGAGGGGATCTACACCAACAGGGTGATGCAGACAGAGATGCAGGATACTCCTGGGGTACAGGAGCAGTAGATGACAAAGGGTACATTTGTCTGGACTCTTCCTATAGCCTAGGAAGTGTCAAAGTGGGGATTGAGTTGACTGAGAGAGAAATAGCAATACTACACCTAGAGATTGGTGCAGCAGAGGGGCAAGGGGGCTCCTGATGTTCAGAAGCAATGGGAGATGAAGGATTGACAGGCTAGACTCCGCTTGAGCCTAGGGAAAGACTTGGACTTGAATAGATTGAATAAAACTTGAATATCAGAGCCTTTAGACCTTCACTGAAGCCTACAAGACTCAAAGAGCTGAGGGGATACTGACTGAGAGAGACTGAGAGAGGGATAATTTCATGAGATTGGGTCCTCTTATCACTGGGCTGAGCCCAGGGGTTTAAATACATGGGGGGGCGCAGCATTAAAGTACAAAAAGAGAAGGGAGTAAGCAGAATTTGTCAAGGATTGGTAAGTGATTGGGATTGGTAAGTGATTGGTAAGAGCTTTGTAAGTGATCAGTAAGCAAGGGATAAGCATAAATGAGTAAGCATAGGGAGCATGAATAAGCTGCTGAGTAAAGGAATGAGTAAGCTACATGACAAAACTGATTGGTAAGGGAGTGAGTCATCAGCTGAGTAATATACCAAAAATGCAAAAGGGATAGAGTAATACTAATGACATGAGAGCATCAGTAAGCAAGGGATGAGTCACTGCACAGCAGAAGGGAGTCATTGATGCATAGCTCAAGAAGTTTGATGGGAGGCTGTGTACCATCAGGAATTTGATGGGACAACAATGAGGAAGATCTGGGATTAATAGGGGGATTGATCTGAGATAGAACAGCCACAAGAAGGGTACCAGGGGTCCAGAGGTCTTTGGGGGGTCAGCATACACTAAGGTATAGTGCATGTGTTCTAGCGCCACTGAAGCACAACCATGGGCTCTCTTGATGAGCTCTCTTCTGGGAAAGAACAAGAGAGGGTTCTTCTTCCTAATAGCACTCTAAGTAGGGATATATCTGTCATGGTGCTGGAGGATGCCGTGACAGAGGAAGATGAACATGGCAAGTATCTGGGAGGAAGGGACATAGGCTGAGGGCTCAGGGGACACAGAGACAACCAGAGATGACTTTTCAATCTTGACAATAGACCTAAGATGACCAAAGTACATCCTTGACGCAGGACTGACAAGGAGAACGCACTGACCGAGAACAAGGGGGACTGATGGAGCAGGCTGGGAAGATATGTGCCAGGCAGTGCACGGGAACTCCATGACACCAGGTGAATCCAAAGAGTTTTTGGGAGCTTAACCTCAACTGCATTCAGGGTTACATGAGTGACCTCATAGGGGCCAATCCACTTTTCTGTAAGCTTCTTGGAAGTGCGATTTAACATCTGAAGGTTGTCCATGGAAAGCCAGACTTGCTCGCCTACAACATAGTCTGGGGCTGGATTTCTGTGCTTATCTGCCTGAAGCTTCATGTTGCATTTGGCCTTCTCAGAAGACTCAATGACTTTATTAAATATGACAGCAAAGTCCGTAGCTGCTGAGGCTACTGTCTCAACTGGTTCCACACCCATACGAGGGGAATAACTCCAGGTAATTCCAAACAGTGAATCAGTAGTAACTTCCAAAACGGTATTGTTCCAGATGAATTGGGAAGTCTGATCAGTGATGTCAATTAGCTTAATAGATACCAGGTTTAACAGGACCTGGTCCTTGTTGTCTTCAGAGCTAGATACATAATGGTCCAATCACCTACTAAGTGGATCTGCAACGTGCATCTGAGTTCCCTTTTTATAAATTAATGAGTAATTGAAGCACGTCATCCACATTTACCAGTGTGCTTGGCACTTAGAGAGATTCTGCAACTTTGTGAAGTATGTTAAGTTATAATGGTCCATATAAATCTCCAAAGTGTAAGGAGTGGCTTTGAGATAATGGCACCAGGCCTCCATTGCTTTTATAATGGCCAGCATTTCCTTGTCATAAAAAGGATAATTTCGTTCAGGAGGCGTCATTGAGTGTGGCATGTATGCAACAGGTCTGAATTTGCTGTCCTCACACTTCACAGATATCACTCCCCCAACAGCAAACTCAGACACATCTGTTTCCAGGCAGAATTCACGGTCCTGGTTGGGGTACTGAAGTACTGGAGCACAAGTAAAGGTGGCTTTCAAAGCCTCAAACGCAGCGCATTCCTTCTCTCTGAAGTTAAATACAGTGTCCTTACATGTCAAGTCCATCATGGGCCAAGCCATGATTGCATTGTCTTTAATAAAATGTCTATAGAAGTTGCTGAGGCCTAAGAATGTGTGGACCTGCTTTACATTCGTTGGCTCTGGCCACTGTGTCACATCCATGCCAACTCTGACACATCTCCTACTTGCTCCAACGCATCTCCTCTTTACTCCAACGTCTCTCCTACCAACTCCAACATATTATCTCCTATTAGCTCCGACATATCTCCTACCAACTCCAACGTTTCTCCTCCAAACTCCTACTCTGTTCCTCCATCCATCCAGCCTGCTTCTGTCATACCTTCAGGTACATACCCTGTTTCCTTCCTGTCACTTACTTGTCACCCTGTTGCTACTTACTCCTTCCATGTGTTTACCCCTTTCATGTGTTTCCTCCTCTCATGTGTTTCTCCTACTCCGCCTTTCACATGTCTTGTGTTTATCACAAGGATCCTGTCCTTTCAGTTAGTATATAAGTCTCTGTGTATCTCCTCATACCTTAGTATGAATATCAACAAAGCCCCATCCTCATGTTGCTTCTGCCTGACTCTAAGTTCCTCCTCCGACTCAACTCCTACTCCTACTCCTACTTCTACTCCTCCTTCTCTGTTGTAACTCTGCTCCTCCAAAATACGAGGGCTGAGCCTGTCCAAGGGTGCAGCACATAAGCTGAAGCCGATGCCCTCACCCCCTACATCTTCCTTCCTTTTCTTCAGGTGCTGAACTCCTCCCCTGTAGGACTTGTCCTCCTTTTCATCAGAGTAGCACCCAGAAGCAAGGCAGAGATTGTAGGTGCTTGTTACGACCATGTCCAACTCTGGGTCTTATCCAGTTATTCCGGTTGCATCACAGCCCTATAGCTCAACTCCGGTTGCTCTCAGTTACTCCAGTTGTCATCGTGCAGTTATACTTCTGTTAAGTACAACCCTTGGTCTATTCCCTGTTCACTCATTACCACACCTTGCCATCAACCCTGCTTGTTCATGAGTTCTCCGTGAACTCGATATATCCTATACCTTGTAGCATTTTCACCAGACCAGACTTTATTTTCACTGGACCTGACCTAGACCTTACTCTGGTCATCCCTTGTCTGCCTTTAGGCTGTTTACTTGTCACCATATATACTTGTCCCTAGTTTGCACTTAGTATAAGTACTCTGTAGATTATCCTGTACTCCTCAGTCTGAAATCAACCATAGTCATCTACTCCAGTTCTTGTCCATCTTCATCTCCGTCTTTGTCTCCTCTTGACCAGAACCTATGCAAGGGATCAACACTCATTGTCCTTAGTCATTGAATCCAAACGGTCACCAACTCTGGCTGGACTAACCTCTTGTCCAGCCCTCTGCTCTTGTCCTTCATCCATCTTCATCTGGACTTGACAGTATTTCAGACTCACACTTGTGTGGGTTCACTGTTTCCAAAACTCATATGCACATCTAGTCCCATTCCCTTATGACCATGACTACATGTTCTCGTGCTCGTACCACTGCAGCACTTGCTGAAGAAGCAGGTGCAGTAGACAATCTCCACCTCTCTGCTGCCCATCAAGCCCTGTCTAACCGCAGGCAACCTCTGGCTTCCGTTAGCCAATTCCGGAGCTTTACAGCTCGAAACCCTACAGCGCCTTTGACTCCATGTCAAGATGCTGCATCTCAGAGCCTTTGTGGTTCTGCAGACCTAGGTCACCATGAATCCATTTCTGGTGATTGTTTCCTCTACCATTGCAACCCCACTCCGGATTGTCATGAACCTGCCCATCACCAGTGGTTTGGCCCCGAGGATGGACCTGAAGATGATCTGGACGATCCTGGAGATGACGACAATGACAATGACAACTTCGTCAATGCTGTCAAGCACCTACAATCTCCACCTTTCTTCTGGGTGCTACTCTGATGAAAAGAGGGACAAGTCCAACAGGAGGAGGTGCAAGTCTGATGTAGAGGAGGACAAGTCCTACAGGGAAGGAGTTCAGCACCTGAAGAAGAGGAAGGAAGATGGGGGTGAGGGCGTCAGCTTCAGCTTATGTGCTGTGCCCTTGGACAGGCTCAACCCTCGTATTTTGGAGAAGCGGAGTTACGATGGAGGAGTAGGAGTAGGAGTAGGAGTAGGAGTTGAGTCGGAGGAGGAACTTAGAGTCAGGCAGAAGCAACATGAGGATGGGGCTTTGTCAGTATTCATACTAAGGTATGAGGAGATACACAGAGACTTATATACTAACTGAAAGGACAGGATCCTTGTGATAAACACAAGACATGTGAAAGATGGAGTAGGAGAAACACATGAGAGGAGGAAACACATGAAAGGGGTAAACACATGGAAGGAGTAAGTAGCAACAGGGTGACAAGTAAGTGACAGGAAGGAAACAGGGTATGTACCTGAAGGTATGACAGAAGTGGGCCAGATTGACTGGAGGAACAGAGTAGGAGTTCGGAGGAGAAATGTTGGAGTTGGTAGGAGATACGTCAGAGCTAATAGGAGATATGTTGGAGCTAATAGGAGATATGTTGGAGTTGGTAGGAGATGCATCGGAGCAAATAGGAGATATGTTGGAGTTAGTAGGAGAGACATCAGAGCAAAGAGGAGATGCATCAGAGCAAGTAGGAGATGTGTCGGAGTGGGCATGGATGTGACAGATGCCATGGACGAGCTAGACCCTTCTCTAGCTGTCTTCCAAAATTTAGCAATCGCCGTCAACCGCCTCTCCTGCTCCTCCTGCCAGACCAATGCTCCTCCTTCTGTGCCAAAGTCTGAACCGGACACCTTCAATGGTACAGACCCCAAAAAGCTCAGGACCCAGTGTGAGCTCTGTTTCCAAGATCAAGCCAAGGCATTCCACCTTGACAGAGCAAAGGTAACTTTCACCCAGTCATACCTAAAAGGAATGACACTAGAATGGTTTGAACTGGACCTCCTCAACTCCGGTGATCCGGCTGACCATCCACACTGGATGGTCAGTTGGGTCCATTTCGTTGCTGAGCTCCAGAGTACCTTTGGACCTCACAACCCCATCACTGATGCTGAGGATCAACTCGAGCATCTCCAGATGAAGGATGCTCACCGCATTACATGGTATATTGTAGACTTCAACTGACTCGCCTTGCAGGTCCAGGACTATGGGGATGGCGCGCTCCACCACCTATTCTACTCTGGTCTCCCAGATCGTCTCAAGGATGAAATTGCTTGAGTTGGGAAGCCCCTGACTCTGCATGGGTTGAGGGCTCTTTGTCAAGAGATTGACGTGTGCTATTGGGAGCGCAAAGATGAGATCTCTTGTACCACGAAGAGCCAACCTACCTCATCCACCACCAAGCCCTCCAACTCTGGAGGCAACTCATCCAACTCCAGTCAGGAGAAATCCAAGACTGGTAACTCCTCCAGCTCTGCCAACTCTGGCTCGTCCAAGATGACCAGCAACCAGGACCCCATGCACCTACTTAGGCCGTCTTACACGGCCACCCGAAGGTGAAAATCGGCCGAGTGTCATGGGCCAGTGGACGGTAGCCCAAGGACAGACTGTCACCATGTAACACAGGTTGGGCTCAAGTTGGATATTATCACCTTGTGATATGGGTGGGCTATGGTGCTGTTTTAGGGAGTGGATAAGGGTGTAATCACCTGTCAAGCACCTACGATCTCCGCCTTGCTTCTGGGTGCTACTCCAATGAAATAGGGGACAAGTCTGATGGGAGGAGGTACAACTCCGAAAGGAGGAGATGCAAGTCCAACGTAGAGGAGGACAAGTCCTACAGGGGAGGAGTTCAGCACCTGAAGAAGAGGAAGGAAGACATAGAGGGTGAGGGTGTTGGCTTCAGCTTATGTGCTGCGCCCTTGGACAGGCTCAGCCCTCATATTTCGGAGGAGTGGAGTTATGACGGAGGAGTAGGAGTAGGAGTAGGAATAGGAGTAGGAGTAGGAGTAGTCGGAGGAGGAACTTAGAGTCAGGCAGAAGCAAGATGAGGACGGGGCTTTGTTGATATTCGTACTAAGATACGAGGAGATACACAGAGACTTATATACTAACTGAAAGGACAGGATCCTTGTGATAAACCCAAGACATGTGAAAGGCAGAGTAGGAGAAACACATGAGAGGAAGAAGCACATGAAAAGGGTAAACACATGGAAGGAATAAGTAGCAACAGGGTGACAAGTAAGTGACATGAAGAAAACAGGGTATGTACCTGAAGGTATGACAGAAGTGGGCCGGACAGACCAGAGGAACAGAGTAGGAGTTCAGAGGAGAAACATCAGAGTTAATAGGAGATACATCGGAGCTAATAGGAGATATGTCAGAGTTAATAGGAGATACGTCAGAGTTGGTAGGAGATGCGTCGGAGCAAATAGGAGATACATCGGAGTTGGTAGGAGAGACGTTGGAGCAAAGAGGAGATGTGTTGGAGCAAGTAGGAGATGTGTCGGAGTTGGCATGGATGTGACATCACCATGTCATATGTGCGGGCCGAGATTTGCTGTAATGGAAGGTAATGGGTGGGCTAGGAAACATTAGTACCAATGAATATAGTAGGGCTGAGCCACTTGGCAATAAGGTGGAACTACAAATAG
>Ga0307518_10002951_pt1 | contig 12320 bp, 10 predicted proteins | sample 25_EM_MG_FD_203889 | JGI IMG/M metagenome (GOLD analysis project Ga0307518, IMG submission 203889) | Populus trichocarpa ectomycorrhiza microbial communities from riparian zone in the Pacific Northwest, United States - 25_EM | ecosystem: Host-associated > Plants > Roots > Unclassified | place... | reverse complement strand
GATCGAGCTGGATCGCATTACCAAGAAGGCTGGCTTCCTCGAGAACAGTTTCGAGTAAGTGGTTATCTAAATGCAGAAAAGCCCGCAGGCGTTATGGCTTGCGGGCTTTTTTTCGTTTCGTGGAGGCGGGTAATGTTGTCGACTGCGCTCGAGCAGGGCTGGGGTCAGGAAGGAGTACTGGCATGCATGCCAGTACCGCTGCGCAGGCGAGAAGCTGTCCTTCTCGAAATCCCTGCTGCGCCCCGCCGGGTCTGACCCCAGCACTTCGCTAGCGTTTCGATAGCTTCACGTCGCTCTGCAGCCAAACATCCACCCAAGAGCTGGGGTCAGGAAGGAGTACTGGCATGCATGCCAGTACCGCTGCGCAGGCGAGAAGCTGTGCTTCTCGAAATCCCTGCTGCGCCCCGCCGGGTCTGACCCCGGCACTTCGCTAGCGTTTCGACAGCTTCAGGCGCCTGTGGGCAGGATCAGCACCGCCCGGAAGTCATTGACGTTGGTCAGCGTCGGCCCCGTGACAACGCTGTCGCCCAGCGCCTGGAAGAAACCGTGGCCGTCGTTGTTGGCGAGGCTGTCGTGGGGACGGATGCCGGCGGCCCACGCGCGTGCCAGCGTATCCGGCGTGATGACGGCGCCGGCGATTTCCTCCTGGCCGTCGACACCGTCCGTGTCCGCCGCCAGGCCGAAGACGCCGGGCGTGCCGCGCAGCGCGATGGCGCAGGACAGCAGGAATTCGACATTGCGCCCGCCGCGGCCATCGCCCCGCACCGTCACCGTCGTTTCGCCGCCGGACAGCAGCGCGCATGGCGCGGCAAACGGCTGGCCGCGCGCCGCCGCCTGCAGCGCGATGCCGGCCATGACCTTGCCGACGTCACGTGCTTCCCCTTCGATGCCGTCGCCCAGGATGTACGGCATGATGCCGGCCTCGCGGGCCACGCGCGCCGCCGCGTCCAGCGCCATCTGTGGCGTGGCGACCAGGTGCGTCTCGGTACGAGCCAGGCGCCTATCGCCCGGTTTGACGGATTCGCCGCGGCCACTTTCCAGGACCGCCATCACCGCCGGCGGCAGCGCGATGCCGTAGCGGCGCACGATGTCCAGCGCATCCGTACACGTGGTGGGATCGGCCACTGTCGGCCCGGAGGCGATGTCGATCGGATCGTCCCCAGGTACGTCGGAAATGAGCAGCGTGACGACGCGGGCCGGGTGGCAGGCGGCAGCGAGCCAGCCGCCCTTGATGGCGGACAGGTGCCGGCGCACGCAGTTCATCTCGGCTATCGTGGCGCCGGATTTGAGCAGCGCGTGGTTCACCTGCTGTTTGTCCTCCAGCGTGATGCCGTCCAGCGGCAACGGCAGCAGCGCCGAGCCGCCACCGGAGATCAGGCACAGCACCGTGTCGTCGTCATTCAAGCCTCGCACCAGTTCCAGCATGCGGCGGGCCCCCTCCAGCCCGGCCGCATCGGGCACCGGGTGCGCGGCTTCGACGATCTCGATGCGCTCGCACGGCACCGCGTAACCATGGCGGGTGACGACGAGGCCACTGAGCGGGCCGGGCCAATGCCGTTCGACGGCGCGCGCCATTTCCGCCGACGCCTTGCCGGCGCCGATGACGAGCAGGCGGCCCTGCGGCGGCGTGGGCAGATGCGCCGGGATGCAGAGTGCCGGCTGGGCGGCGGCGATGGCCGCGTCCAGCATGCGGCGCAGCAGTTCTCGGGCTTCGGTTGTGTTCATGGGCTTGGACAGGTGGCCGGGATCAGGCGACTCTATCATCGCGCGCGGGCTTGTGCACCGTCGCGTCCAGCGCGTGGCGGCTCGCGGTGACGGCACATTTTGTAGTAAGCCGTTCCGCTTCCCTACAACGCCATCCTCTGTTACCCTTGCTGCAATTTTGACATGCGCACCACGCGGCAAGCTGTTTTACGCCCTGGTGCCCACCGGTTTCTGTCTACTTTGGAGAAGTGTTATGAGTGCTATCGTTGATATTATCGGCCGTGAGATTATCGACTCGCGCGGCAATCCGACCGTGGAATGCGACGTGCTGCTGGAGTCGGGCGTGATGGGCCGTGCGGCCGTGCCGTCGGGCGCGTCGACCGGTTCGCGCGAAGCCATCGAGCTGCGCGACGGCGATCCCAAGCGCTACTTCGGCAAGGGCGTGCTGCAGGCCTGCGAAAACATCAACACCGAGATCTCCGAAGCGATCATGGGCCTGGACGCCAATGAACAGGCCTTCCTGGACCGCACGCTGATCGACCTGGACGGCACCGAAAACAAATCGCGCCTGGGCGCGAACGCGATGCTGGCCGTGTCGATGGCCGTCGCCAAGGCCGCCGCGGAAGAAGCGGGCCTGCCGCTGTACCGCTACTTCGGCGGTTCGGGTTCGATGCAGATGCCGGTACCGATGATGAACGTCATCAACGGTGGCGCACACGCCGACAACAACCTGGACATCCAGGAATTCATGATCATCCCGGTCGGCGCACCGACGTTCAAGGAAGCGATCCGCTACGGCGCCGAAGTGTTCCACACGCTGAAGAAGATCCTGCACAAGAAGGGCCTGAGCACGGCCGTCGGCGACGAAGGCGGCTTTGCGCCTTCGCTGGCGAACCATGAAGACGCGATCAAGCTGATCATCCAGGCCATCGAGGAAGCCGGCTACGAGCCAGGCACGCAGATCGCCATCGGCCTGGACTGCGCCGCTTCCGAGTTCTACAAGGACGGCAAGTACGAGCTGGAAGGGGAGGGCCTGTCGCTGTCTGCACAGGACTTCACCAACCTGCTGTCGACGTGGTGCGACAAGTACCCGATCATCTCGATCGAAGATGCGATGCACGAAGGCGACTGGGACGGCTGGGCGATCCTGACGGCCGCGCTGGGCAAGAAAGTCCAGCTGGTGGGCGACGACCTGTTCGTCACCAACACCAAGATCCTGAAAGAAGGCATCCAGAAGGGCATCGGCAACTCGATCCTCATCAAGATCAACCAGATCGGCACCTTGACGGAAACGTTCGCCGCCATCGAAATGGCCAAGCGCGCCGGCTACACGGCCGTCATTTCGCACCGCTCGGGCGAGACGGAAGACTCGACGATCGCCGACATCGCCGTCGGCCTGAACGCGCTGCAGATCAAGACGGGTTCGATGTCCCGCTCGGATCGTATGGCGAAATACAACCAGTTGCTGCGCATCGAAGAAGATCTGGGCGATATTGCCAGCTACCCGGGTCGCGAAGCGTTCTATAATCTGAAGTAATAGCAACTCCATTTTCCGGCCGGTATGCTCTACCGGCCGGTTTTCCATTTTATGCGTCTGATCACCCTTGCCCTGGCGGTACTGCTGCTGTTGATTCAATATCCATTGTGGCTGGGGAAGGGCGGTTGGCTCCGCGTGGCCGACCTGGAACAGCAGGTCGACGCGGCCCACCAGAAGAACGACACCCTCAAGAGCCGTAACGCCAAGCTCGACTCCGAAGTGCGCGACCTGAAGGACGGCACCGGCGCCGTCGAGGAACGGGCCCGTTTCGAGCTGTCGATGATCAAGCAGAACGAAATCTACGTGCAGATCCTGCGCAAGGGCCAGGACATGCCGGGCGAAGGCGTGACGCCAGCGCCGCCCCCGCCGCCCGAGAAGCCTGCCAAGCGATAACTCCAACGACGCGAGCGCGTTGCGACCGTATCCACGCCAGCTGCAGGGCCTGATCGCTGCCGATCCGTTGCGGCGGGAGATGCTGCGGCGCGTGCGCGACCTGGCGCTGCCAGATTGCTGGGTCGCCGCCGGCTTCGTCCGTAACGCCGTCTGGGACCACCTGCATGGGGTGTCCGGTACGCCGTTCGACACCGATATCGACGTCATCTGGTTCGACCCTTCCCGTGCGACAGCCGCGCATGACCGCGTGCTGGAGGCCAGGCTGCGCTCGGCCGACGACCGCGCGCGGTGGTCCGTCAAGAACCAGGCGCGCATGCACCTGCGTAACGGCGACGGGCCGTATGCAAGCGCCACCGATGCGATGCGCTGCTGGCCGGAGACGGCGACCGCCGTGGCAGTGCGGCTGGGTGACGACGACGCCATCGAGATTGCCGCGCCGCTGGGACTGGACGATCTGTTTGGTCTCGCCGTGCGACCCACCGCCCGGTTTGCGGGCGACAAATACCCGCTGTACCTGGAGCGCATCCGGGCGAAGCAATGGCAAGCCCGCTGGCCCAGGCTGTGCATCGAGGGGTTGTCCCTGCCATAACGCTCGCCAAAATGGCGCGGTGCGCACCATCGCAGTGCCGCATCCGCCACCTCACGGTGCATAGACTGCACCAGTCCCATCCCCAAAACGGCACGAATCTTGCTCAACCATTGCTCTTTCATGGTGCTCTGCACACTTTCAGGGAGTCGAGGTCGATGGATTTGGTCAAAAGTGGTGCTGATACATTGTTTATTTTGCTCGGCGGGATCATGGTGCTGGCGATGCATGCCGGCTTTGCGTTCCTGGAGCTGGGCACGGTGCGCAAGAAAAACCAGGTCAATGCGCTCGTCAAGATCCTCGTCGACTTCGCCGTGTCGACGATCGCCTATTTTTTCGTGGGCTACGGTATCGCGTATGGGGTGCATTTCTTCAGCGCCACCGACAGCCTCGTCGCCCGCAACGGCTATGAACTCGTCAAGTTCTTCTTCCTGCTGACGTTTGCCGCGGCGATTCCCGCGATCATCTCCGGCGGCATTGCCGAGCGCGCCAAGTTCTATCCGCAGATGGCCGCGACGGCGCTGCTGGTCGGGCTGGTCTACCCGTTCTTCGAAGGCATCGCCTGGAACAACCGCTTCGGCTTCCAGGCCATGCTGCAGGCCGCGTTCGGCGCGCCGTTCCACGATTTCGCCGGGTCGGTGGTCGTGCATGCCGTCGGCGGCTGGGCCGCGCTGCCGGCCGTGCTGCTGCTGGGCTCGCGACGCGGGCGCTACGGCAAGGACGGCCGCATCGCCGCCCATCCGCCGTCGAACATCCCGTTCTTGGCGCTGGGCGCGTGGATCCTGGCCGTCGGCTGGTTCGGCTTCAACGTCATGAGCGCGCAGACTCTCGACAAGATCAACGGCCTCGTCGCCGTCAACTCGCTGATGGCGCTCGTGGGCGGCACGCTGACGGCGCTGGTGCTGGGCAAGAACGATCCCGGCTTTGCCTACAACGGGCCGCTGGCGGGCCTGGTTGCCGTTTGCGCCGGCTCGGACCTGATGCACCCGCTGGGCGCGCTCGTCACGGGGGGCGTCGCTGGTGCGATCTTTGTCGTCATGTTCACGCTGGCGCAGAACCGCTGGAAGATCGACGACGTGCTCGGCGTCTGGCCGCTGCACGGCCTGTGCGGCGCGTGGGGCGGCATCGCCGCCGGCATCTTCGGCAGCCATGCGCTGGGCGGGCTGGGTGGCGTGTCGCTGCTGTCGCAGATCGCGGGCACATTGCTCGGCATCGTCGTGGCCCTTGCCGGTGGCCTGCTCGTCTACGGCGTGCTGAAAAAGACCGTGGGCCTGCGGCTCGACCCGGAGCAGGAGTTCGACGGCGCCGACCTGTCGATCCACAAGATCAGCGCGACGCCGGACCGCGAATCGGCGTAAGGTCCTGCTTGCAAATAAGAATCATTCGTATTAATATGGCCGGATAGCGCCAGCAATCTTGCCCGGTCTTGCGACGTGAATGCGTCCAGGTTCAAGAGCCAGCTTCTCCCTGAACTCTTACCTGGACCGACATGGCTGCAACCCCTGGCCCCCACTCCCTTGCGCTGGCGCTGCTGAGCTGCGCCTTTGCCGCCACCAGCGCGCAAGCCGCTCCTGCGGGTGACGACGTCGATACCGTCGTCATCACCGGCAAACGCCTCGACGAACCCGGCACCACCACGACATTGAGCGCCGCCGAGCTGACGCGCCGCGGCGTTACCGACATGCAGAACATGGCGCGCTATGCGCCGCTCGTCAGCGTGCCCGGCGCCGCCAGCGGCAGCGGCAATGTGTGGGATGGCGCCGGCAATACCGGCTTCAATATCCGCGGCGTCGAAGGCAACCGCGTCAGCCTGGACCTGGACGGCATCGCGCTGCCGGACGCCGCACCGAAGCCGGACGGCATGACGGCCAATGCCTTCGGTGTCGGCCGCGATTACTTCGATCCCGAGACGTTCCGCAGCGTGGAGATCGGCGCCGGCACGACGGCCACGCGCGCCGGCACGCCGGGCCTGGGCGGCGCCGTGGCCTTTGCCACCAAGGCCCCCGAGGACTACGTCAGCGCAAGTCACCCCGTTCATGCCGACTACAAGTTCGGCTACGACGACGCCGCCACTATGCGCATGCATGCGCTCACGGGCGCGATGTATAACGGCGGGCTGGAGGCGCTGGCGCTGCTGGTGCACCGCGACGGCAGCGCGCTGGAGTCGAGCGGCAAGGTGGCCGGTAATCCGGACGACTGGGATTCCGATGCACTGCTGGCCAAGCTGGCGTGGTCGCCGTGGCAGGGCCACCGGCTGCTGGCGACGATCGATGCTTACCGCGCGCGGCACCGCCGCCAGTTCGACAATAAACAGGGCGCATCGTACCCGCAAGGCGCGGCGCAGGATTCGCGCACGCGCCGCACGCGCGCCAGCATCGAGCACCAGTTCACCGGCGCCACGGCATGGTTCGATACGCTGGAAAGTCGCGTCTACGTGCAGAACGCGGAAGTGGCCGACGCCACGCATGCCCGCTACATTACCGGCAACCAGCCGTACGTGCGCGACATCGCGACGGGCTTCGAGAACGACAGCGTGGGCTTCGCCAGCAATGCCACCAGGCGTTTCGGCGCGCACGGGTTGGCGTACGGCGTCGGCGCCGAGTCGGTCGAGTCGCAGCGGCCATGGCGCGAGGACCGCACCGTCATCGCCACCGGCGCGCACCAGATCACGAACAAGAACCGCATGGCCGACGCGGACACGCTGAAGCTGATGGCCTATGCGCGTGACGAGATCGCGCTGGGCGACTTCACCGTCACGCCGGGCCTGCGCTATGACTATCGCAAACTGAAGCCGAAAAACCTGTCGTCCTATGCCATCGCGGTGCCGGGCGCCGCCGATGAACTGCGCAAGGAAAGCGACGGCTACTTCACGCCCAGCCTGGCGCTGTCCTATGCGTTGCGGCCGGAGCTGTCGGCCTATCTGCAATACAGCCGCGGCACGCGCCTGCCCACGGCCGCCGAGCGCACCGGCACGTACGACTCGTTCAGCTACACGGGCAGCGGCAATGGCTACGCGGTGCTGGGCAACGCGGCGCTGAAAAAGGAGACCAGCGATGCGTTCGAGCTGGGGCTCAAAGGGCAGCTGGCGCGCGGCCTGCGCGTCAGCGCGGCACTGTTTCATACGAAGTACGACAGCCTGATCGAGTACGCGCCGCAGCCGCCGGACCCCGTCAACTACCCGACCATCACGTTCGGCCTGTACCGGCCCGAGAACGTGGGCGACGCGAAGACGTGGGGCGGCGAGGTGTCCGCGCGCTTCGACTTCGGCCAGTGGTCGGCGCCGCTGAACGGCACCAGCCTGGCGCTGGCGGCCGGCATCCAGCACAGCAAGGCACGCAACGACGTGACGGGCATCGAGGGCGAACTGGCTTCCACCTTGCCGCGCAAGGCCAGCGCCATCCTGGCGTGGGACGATCCCGCCGGACGGGGCGGCGCTTCCGTCGCGCTGGTGCACGTGGGCGGCAAGACGGCCGACGGCGATGTGTTCGCGGCCGCCAGCGCGGCGGTGGGCGCGCGCTTTGCCGTGCCCGCGTACACCGTGATGGACCTGGCCGCGTACTGGAACATCGGCCGCCACGCCGAACTAACGGCCGGTATCTACAACGTCACCGACAAGAAATACTGGGATTACGCCACGTCGCGCAGCCTGCCCGCCGGCACCAGTGCCGCCACCTTGGCCGACATCGAACGCCAGGCGCGCGCCGGCCGCTATGCCGCCGTTACCTTCAAACTGATCTACTGAGGACATCATGACACGACGACGCAACCTGCTGGCGCTGGCCGGCGCCCTGGCCTTCGCCGCACCCCACGCCTTCGCGCAGACGGCCACGCTGGCCGAACGCTGGGCGGCGCTGCGCAAGGAGCAACCGACGGTGCAGAGCCGCGACGCAGCCCGCACGCTGCAGGTCTCCGAGGCCGAGCTGCTGGCAACGGGCATCGGCAGCACCGTCACGCGGCTGGCCGACACGGCGCACGCGCCGCGCGAGATCATGCGCCGCGCGCTCGACCTGGGCCGCGTGATGGCACTGACACGCAACGACAACGCCGTCATCGAAGTCACGGGCACCGCCACGCGCATCGACGGCGCCAAGCAAGGAGACGACGGCGCCAGGGATGCGGAGCGCGAGGCACGCGAGCTCAATATCGCCGGCGGCTACCTGGGCGGCCCGATCGACCTGCGCTTTCAGTTCCCGCAATGGCGTCATGCGTTCGCCGTGGTGCAGCCGGGGCGCGACGGCGCCGTCAGCCGCAGCCTGCAGTTCTTCGACGCGGCCGGCGTGGCCGTGCACAAGGTCTACCTGAAGAATGATGCGGCCATTCCCGTGTTCGACAAGCTCGTGGCCGAGTTCCGTCATCCACGGCAGGACGGCAGGTTGGCGATTGTTCCCGCCGTGCCACAGCCGGCGCCGAAGCCCGACAGCGCCGTCGACATCAAGGAATTCCAGCTGGCGTGGAAGGAGATGACGGACGTGCACCAGTTCAATCGCATCGTCAGGGAGTTCGGCATGTCGCGCGAGCAGGCGCTGCGCCTGGCACCAAGCGGTGCCGCTCGCAAGGTCGCGCCGCAGGCGGTGCGCCAGTTGCTGGAGCAGGCGGCGGCGCAGGGCGTGGCGCTCATGGCGTTCGTCGGCAACGGCGCCGTCACGCAGATCTACAGCGGCAAGGTCGGCAAGGTCGCGGCCAGTGGCGGCTGGTTCAATGTGCTCGATCCGGACTTCAACCTGCACCTGCGCGACAGCTCGTTCCGGGCCGGCTACGTGCTGCAACGCGCCGGCGTTACGTCGGTCGAGTTCTTCGACGACCAGGGCGAACTGGCCGTGACGTTCTTCGGCGTGCGCGAGCGGGGCAAGCCGCAGCCGCAAGCCTGGACCGACCTGACGACGGCGCTGCCGCAAGGCTGAGCTGCGTCGTGCACGCAATAGGTCGCGCTTGCTTTGTCGGATCGTTTGGGCTAGTTTGATGGCTCAAGGGAGATATCATGGGCGCAGCAGACAAATCGGTGGCTGAGCGCCGCCGCAGCCCGCGCGCGGGAAACAATGGCGATTGGGCCAGTTTCGTGCGGCTGTTCCAGGCAGGACCGCAATACCGCATCGAGCTGATCCGCGCAGGCGTGGCCGCGGCGGAAGTAGGCGAGCTGTCGGCCTTGCTGGCGGTATCCAAGGAAAGCCTGATGGAGGCGCTGGGGATTCCGCGCGCCACGCTGAATCGCAAAGTGCGCGAAAACCGCCCGCTGTCGCCGGATGAGTCCGAGCGCGTGCTGGGTGTGCAGGCGCTGATCGGCCAGGTGCAGACAATGGTGGAACAGTCGGGCAATGCGGCCGGCTTCGATACCGCGGCCTGGCTGTCGCGCTGGCTCAACACGCCCGTGCAGGCGCTGGGCGGCAAGACGCCCGCCAGCTACCTCGATACCGTCGAGGGCCAGAAATACATCGCCAACCTCCTCGATACGATGCAGAGCGGAGCCTATGCATGACGCGCGCGCTGTGGCGCATCGCCGCGGTCACGCCTGCGTACAGCGCCGATGACCTGAGCGGCAAGGGCGCCGAGACGACGGGCGGGCGCTGGAACCTGCGCGGTACGCCGGTCGTCTACACATCCAGCAATATCGCGCTGGCGTCGCTGGAAACCCTGGTCCACCTCGCGGCCGAGTGCCTGCCGCTGAACCGCTATCTGGTGCGGATCGACGTACCCGACGATATCTATGCGGCGCGCGAAGTGCTGGACCCGGCGCCGGTCGGCTGGGATGCCGATCCGTATGGCCTGCCCAGCGTGCAGGCGGGGGAAGCGTGGCGCCGGGGCGGCCGTTTCGCGCTGCTGGAGGTGCCCTCCGTGCTGGTGCCGGAGGAGTGCAATGTGCTGGTCAATCCGCGCCATGCGGATGCCGCGCGCATTGGCGTCGTCATGCTGCGCAAGTGGCTGGTGGATCCCCGCGTGCGATGAATGGGGAAGATGGGCCGTCGGGGACATGCACATCAACCAGGTGCATGTCCCCAGCGCTGCAGGTTTATCAGTCGGGAATCAGCTTCTGGCGCTTGAGCCGCTCGAACAGGTCGAAGAACGCATCCGGCGTGCTTTGATAGTCGAGGAAACCGGCCTTGCGGCTTTTCGTCATGTCCGTGACGACTTCCATCGGCCGGCCCAGGTCCGCATCGGTGTGCCACCACGACGCCAGCTTCGTGACATCCGCCTCGGCCAGCCCGTGCTGCTGCGCGATCTCCTGCCACAGCCGCGGCGCGTCGGCCATCCGGCCTTCCAGCGGGCTGATGGCGGCTGGCAGCGGCGCCGCCTCGACACCGAAGTACTCCGCCAGTTTCGGCCACAGCCACTGCCAGCGGATGATGTCGCCGTTGACGACATTGAAGTCCTCGTTGCGGCCCGCGTCGTTCGTCGACGCCCATTGCAGATGGCGCGCCAGCAGGCGCGCATCCGTCAGGTCCGTCACGCCTTCCCACTGCGCGCGGCTGCCGGGGAAGATGAACGGCTGGCCCGTGTGCTTGCACAGCGCGGCGTAGACCGCGAGCGTCTGCCCCATGTTCATCGCGTTGCCGACAGCGTAGCCGATGATCGTGTGCGGGCGGTGCACGCTCCACGTGAAGCCGAACTGGCGGGCTGCGTCGAACAGGCGGTCTTCCTGCTCGTAGTAGAAATTGGGGACGTCCTGGCGGCCCTGTTCCTCGCGGAACGGCGTGACGGGGACCGCACCCTTGCCGTAGGCGTCGAACGGTCCCAGGTAGTGCTTCAGGCCCGTCACCAGCGCCGCGTGGCGCACGGTGCCGGCCGGGCCGAGGGCCGCCAGTACGTTGGCCACCATCGCGCCGTTGACCTTGATGTTTTCTTCCTCGTTGGCCTGGCGCGACCATGCCGTGATGAAGACGTGGGTGGGATCGACGCCGGCCAGCGCCGCGTCGAGCGCGTCGCGGGACGTCAGGTCCGCGCTGATCTGCGTGACGCCGGGAACGGTGGCCGTGCGGCCGCGCGAGACGCCCGCCACGTTCCAGCCCTGTTCGAGCAACCGCTCCGCCAGCGCGCTGCCGACGACGCCGCTGCTGCCGATGATAAGTGCCTTGTTCATGCTTCCTCCTGCTTTAGTGAAGCGTGAGCTTACCGTTTGTTGGGCAAGTATGCTTGTTCGTGAGCGCTAGAAGAGGGCCGGGGTCAGACCCGACGGGTCTGACCCCAGTACTTATTTAGCGTCGACCGCCATCCGCCCCAGCGCGGGATCGTCCGTGAAGAACCCGTCCAGCCCAAGCTGCAGGTAGCGCCGGATCTCGGCCACCGAGCCCGCCTCGTTGCGCGCATGCTCGCCCGCGGCGTTGCGGAAGTCGGCGGCGAGGAAGCGGTTCTCGGGGCGGAACGTCCACGTTTCCAGGCGCAGGCCGGCCGCGTGGACGTCGCTGGCGATGGCCGTTGGCGCATCCAGGCTGCCGTCCTTCTTCAACGGGATCAGCGCGCGCGTGGGCGGGGCGAACGTGTCCGCATACGCCGCCACGTCGCGCAGGCCCTGCGGCGTGGCCATCGCGCCGTAGGTCAGCTTGCCGCCCTGGGCGACGACGTCACTGGGCTGCATCGCGCCCACGCCAACAAGCTGCATCAGCCGCAGGTTGGCGCGCTTGCCCAGCTTGTCGCGCAGGTAGCGCAGGTTCGCCACTTCGAACGACTGGATCTCGATGGGCGCGCGGCGCGTGTACTCGTGCGCCGCCAGCGTCGCGATGAAGCGATCCTCCAGCACCAGCTTGCGGGCGGCGAAGTACGTAGAGCTTTTCAGCTCCGGCACCAGGCCGATCAGGCGGCCCGTCGTGGCCGATTGCGCGGCGACGAAGTCGATGACCTCCTCGAACGTGAGCAGCTGGAACATGCCGTCGTACTGCGCGCTGCCGGGACGCGACTGCGGGATGCGTTCCACCGCGCGCAGCGTCTTCAGTTCCGCCAGCGTGAAGTCGTCGACGAACCAGCCCGTGTGGGTCTCGCCATCGAGCTGGCGGCTGGTGCGGCGCGCGGCGAACTCGCTGCGCTTCGATACGTCCGTCGTTTCCGTCAGGTCGGCTTCGTGGCGGGCGACGAGGATGCCGTCCTTTGTACAGACCAGGTCCGGCTCGACAT
>Ga0307518_10002950_pt1 | contig 12323 bp, 17 predicted proteins | sample 25_EM_MG_FD_203889 | JGI IMG/M metagenome (GOLD analysis project Ga0307518, IMG submission 203889) | Populus trichocarpa ectomycorrhiza microbial communities from riparian zone in the Pacific Northwest, United States - 25_EM | ecosystem: Host-associated > Plants > Roots > Unclassified | place... | reverse complement strand
CCTCCCTTCAGACGGTTGAACGCTTTCTGAGCTTGCTGCGCTCTAAACCTTTGGCAGTGATGGTAGTTTCTGGAACGTTGCGTCTGAGTTTTCGTTTTCGGTGTCAATGTCGTTGAAATAAGTGTCATGGTTACTTGGATGTCAGATGTTCTGTCGAATGCAGTGACTGGCCAGCCTACATGATTGTCTGATAAGACGACCCTCTGACGCCAATTAAGCTGGAGGTAAGGTAGAGGACATCACAACTCGATTATTGTGTCTTACACAACACGGAAGACCAAGACAACTGTGCTTTTATGACTACGTCTTGGGTTGGTTTCCCAGAACTAATAGAATGAACATCTCTTGATGATATAGTATTGGACTTGAAATGAACGTGGGCACGGTTCCACTACAACTATATACCTTTGTCGCGTATCCGACTGAATACATGGACTGCAAAATCGCTCCTCTCGATCATACCCCGGTCATTCAATTCAAATTACTGCCGGCTAGCAATTTCAGAGATGGTTGGCAAGCTTCGAGCTCCCTAGATTACTCGTCCACTGTATTGCTCGCACGGATCAATTGTTCGGCCTCCGCAGACCTTGGCCTAATGGAACAAGGAAATGGTTTGGGGTGTCTGTCAGCATCTGTCAGCACACTACATTTGAAACAGATGTAGAGTGCGCACACGACAATGCCTGTTGTAAATTCCGGCTGAATATCAATTTCATTTCCAAGCTCATCCTTTGCCTTCGTGATATGAAGCGTGGCCAAGATGGACACCATCAGGGACCAAACACTTTGATCTGCAAGATGTCTGCCTGGACAAATACGCCTAAAAAAATCACATCAGTAATGCGACCAGTTCTAATTGACAGGCTTACCGTCCGAATCCAAATACAGGAGCAGAGTCTTCTACACATTTACCATCTGGATTCAAATGTCTCTCAGGAGTAAAGACAGCCGGATTTGGATAGTGTTCCTCGTTTTGGGTTATCGCCCTCGTGGAACTTAGCTTCCTACAAACGAGCAAAGTTAATTAGTCACACACCAGGTATTTATCAACACGGTTGAGCCTACATGCATGCGTCAATATTTATTCCGAACACGGTCTGAAGGGTAAATACAACCTTTGGGGACATACATCCCATCGTATATATCGTCAGACATCGTTGCGTGTGGAACGGCTGCAGTGACCAGTATCATTCCACAAAGTTATTTTCTGAGGTTCCCAAGATTATGGTCTCACCAAGAGGAGCAACCGGCTTCCATCGCATGGTCTCGATGAAAATGCATTGGACGTATGGAAGGTTTTCACGGTCACTGAAGTCCGGTAAACGATCCTGACCGACCACTCGATCTATTTCTTCTTGGGCTTTAATTTGCACCTCCGGATACAAGATCATGGCGAGCATGAACACCAACATTGTTGAAAATGTCTGTAGGCTCTGTAGGTAAAATTCAGTAGGCGTAGGTTACACTCACAGTATCCTGTGCCGCTGTTAATGCATCAGCCCCATCCGCACAGAAAAAGATATACGGCATAAACTCAAACTCACCCAAGAACGCAGTAGCCGCTGCTTCCTTTACAACTTCTTCGTGACCACAACTCTCATTCCGGCCAATATCTCTCGCAAGTAGGATATTTACTAGTGAGTTCCTGACTGAGCTGGTGGACTATGGCAACCAAATAAGCTCTATCATTGACTCGGAGTGCGCAGGGCCCTACCATGTTCTGTTTAACATAATTGACTGGATCATCCCTAACTTCCCTCCCCAAATCACGGATTTGTCCTGCCCATTGCTTGTAGCGTCCTCCAGGCATCCATGAAGGGATATATGACACTGAAACTGTTGTTGACCTGCCTGTTAAAGCGAGGTCATACGAATAAACTCACAGATCGGAAACGCGCTGTATATAGCAGCGCGCTCTGTGGTGACCACGTTGATAGCAAGTTCAGCATGGCGCATGGCCTTGGATACGAAAGGATCGTTCTCCGGCATAGCATTGTATCCGTAGGAAATGGCCATAATAACTGACCCCGAAAATCTTGGAACGGTGAAAATCCGAGGATTTTCTGAAGGAACTGAACCTACGCCTCAGCATGCTTGACGTAGTCCTGCGGTGTGGCAATCAACCTCTGGAGCATCTGGCGAACTTTCTGTATCTGCATTGGTTTGTATGTCATGGAGGCTTGCTTGTTGAAGGCGAGATTGAACATCTTCCGGTGAAGCCTCCACCTCTTTCCATATGGTTTGATAGCCGTGTTAAAATCCAGACCAAAACTAATTCGAAACAAGATCAGTCTGTGTTCAACAGCACTTAGCATACTCACGAATTAATGAATGACATGGTCGGTCTGTCGGCATAAATTGCACCTCGTCGTTCCAGCAGTTCTTGTACAATCTTCTTGTCATTTATGATAACGAAATCACGGCCGAACAAAGTACAGTAAACTATGCCACCTTCCGAATAAGATGCTGCTATTAGATGTAATCCACAATACCCACCGGAAACACTAACCGTATCGCTTTCCCCACTCAGTGTATGTCAGCCAAGGCGCGGCGATGTTGATGTCGAACATGTTGCCTATAAGGGGAAGCCCCCTGGGACCAGGGAGTGAACGAAGGCCGCTCCTACGCGTCCTACTGCTCCGCCAAGTTCTGAGCACCACAAATGCGAAGGAGGCGATCAAAGCAGAGTATAGAATGGGCACTGCGAAATCCATACTTGGACTCAAACTAAGAGGTGGACAAAATGGTGACCTAGGCCTACCTTATATACAGTACATGGTGTGCTGGTTGTCATGCGGGAAAATGAGGATCCAGCTTTCCACAGGATCATTTGACAGGGGCGAGTTTGCATAGTGACATAATGGTTCCGGAGTGTTTGGGATACCTAACAGGCGCCCATACCTCCTGACTTAGTAATAGTTGGCCACTCTAGGAGCCGAGACCCTGCAAACCGTCCAAAAAATTGAGATGAACTAGGCAAGGACTTCGAATCATACGTGGCTTACAGCTGGTTTCAAAACGTTAGATTTGTCACTTTGTAAGTTTGGGGCTTTCGTTTTACCAGTGGGGAAAACAAATATAGCCAAACAGTACTTAGCAAGGTCGATACTAACTAAGTTAGTACTAGTAACTGGGGTTAAGGTGATTTTCATTGTCTGGATTGCGAAACACGGACAGCGAGGTCCTAACGAAGGTAGGGTATGAAGCTATTCCTGTTGACGGACTTACGATAACGTGAGGTAGTGCATCGAGTCACGCATTCGAAGTATGCAATACTGCTCAGAGAATGGAAAAACGCGCAGCATACCTATTTGTGCAATTTGTGAGTTCTCCAGCCACGTAATTACTAAAGACAAACAGATGAACGGAACGTTTTCCTAAAAGTGCACAGATAAGAATCTAAAGTCAGCGCTAATATTTGCATTCCCACACAGGCCATATAAGCCCACTGAGCGCAAGGATCGTTGGTTTTCTGTTTCGGCCCGTCACGGTCTGCGTGCGTTTGTTTCGTGTTCGTCACTGTGTCTCGTGGCTTCAGGTTCACCCTTTGTGGTTTGTACGTCATTCTGATAATGGGCACTCTGCTAAATTTCACTCCGACCACGATCCCATGTGTACTATGGTCTATGGGCGATTATATCCAAACGAAAGTGCCCTCAATGCAATGGACTACGCGATGCGCTGCGAATTGAAATGGGTGAATAGGTGAATAGAGCAGATCACAGCCACAAGGCCCACAACCTGCGCGAGTAAGCAAGGAACTTACGCAGGTCACTTCCAAACAGGGGTGAAATTCCCAGACTGCCCATCTTTCCCCGCGTAATCTGCAGATCCCACAACCCGCGGAGTCCCTAAGTTACCAAAGGGTGGGGGGGATTACTTATGTGCCCGAGTCCGAGTTGCAACCTTGCTATCCCACCCTCCTTTTTTTCCCGCACAGTATGTTCTGGTCAACGACTTGGTTGATATTTCTCGTTGTTGCTATCCTGTGGATTACTAGCCGAGCAGTCTTCAGACGTCATCCAGCTCCCTTGCCCCCTGGTCCAAGACCACTCCCGTTGATCGGCAACATATTTGACATGCCAACCACCAAGCAATGGCTAACATTTGCCGATTGGGCCAAGTATGGTGCGCACCAAACTTCGTTAAGTTGCAACTTTGTCACGATTCGACTGTTTCAGGGGACATATCTCATATTGAGATCATGGGGAAACATATCGTGGTGCTCAATTCCTTCGATGTGGCTATGGAGATGTTGCATAAAAAGAGTTCAAAATATTCTGACAGACCCATTCTTCCGATGTGTGGTGAACTTGTCGGGTGTAAATACACCTTACCACTCCTTCCTTATGGAGATCTCTTCCGGGAAACCCGTAGAAAGTTTCACCGTTTTATAGGTACTCACGCAGTGGTGAAAGAATGTCACGAGAATGGGCAACTGGAAGTCCATAGATTTTTGAAGCGTGTGCTTGAGCATCCTGAACAGCTTGCCCTGCACATTCGCAGGTATGGCCACCGTCAGTTACTAGATCTGGACTGAAACCACTCTAGGACAGTCGGTTCCGTGATTTTACGCATTTCGCATGGATATCAAGTAAAGGATGATCATGATCCATTCTTGGAGCTTGCAGAGAATGCATTGCGCATTTTTGCAAAGTGTACTACTCAAGGCGCTTTCTTAGTTGATGCCTTTCCATCTCGTAGGTCACGTTTACATGGAACTTTGGCAAACACTAAACACTGCATAGTCCAATATGTTCCCGAGTGGTTTCCTGGTGCTGGCTTCAGGACCGCAGCACGCAAGTGGAAAGCAGAGATCCTAGAAATGGTTAATCAGCCACATCAGTGGGTAAAGGAACAGGTGGTGGGTTATTTTATGACTTGTTTGAATGGATGGTCTGTTGAAATCCAGTAAGGCGGCGGGGGTAGCTGCCAAGTCCTTTACATCGACCCTGATAGATGTCCCGTCACTGACTGAGGAGGAGGATCATGCGATTAAATGGTCTGCTGCTTCTTTCTATGGTGGTATGGTCTTCCAGCCTTCATTCCCTTTGGTTGTTCACTGTTGTTCTTTCATACCAGGCGGCGCAGACACAGTGAGTAGTTGCCAGCTTTTTCAACAGTTGTCTATGTCAACTACTCCATTAGAGCGTTTCGGCCATGAGCGCGTTCTTCTTGGCTATGACCCTCTTTCCAGAAGCTCAGGAGAAAGCTCAAGCCGAGATTGATGCCGTGATAGGAACTGATCGCCTCCCAACGTACACTGACCGCGAGTCCCTCCCTTTCGTTGAAGCTGTTGTCAAGGAGGTCCTCCGTTGGCATGTTACCCTCCCTCTAGGTAACGTTGTATAGACATGGTTCTGCATTGCGTTTGTATTCAAATTTGTATGGTGTAGGTTTTCCTCATGTTGTCTCGGAAGAAGACGTCCACGACGGATATTATATTCCGAAAGGTACTATCGTGATACCCAATGCCTGGTATGATATTTTGGTACAGCGCACTGCGCCAGTTTGTCATCATGTCATTCGGCAGGTTCATGCTGCACGATCCTCGGGTATATTCCAGTCCTATGGAGTTTCGCCCCGAACGATTCCTTGGTTGCGGGGACAAGGAACCAGAGACTGATCCTCTTAAGATAGCCTTTGGGTTTGGACGACGGTAAGTCCCCCCAAAGGAGTATTGCTCTTGCTTGACGTGCTTTTTTTTATGTCATGTATTTGTAGCATTTGTCCTGGTCGGTCCAGCTCTCTTGAGGGAACATCCATGTCATCAAACTCATACTGGTACTATTGTTCCAGGCATACATGTTGCAAATGAGTCCCTCTGGCTCTCAGCAGTCGCATCGTTGGCTGTCTTCAACATCTCGAAAGCAGTGGTGAACGGAGTTGAAATCACACCGGAAGTCGATCCTTCGTCCCATAATATTAGGTATGCTCCTGGAGTGGCGGCCTTGTAATTCCCCTTTGCAAGCTGCAAGCTGACATGCGTACCAGCCACCCAAAGCCGTTTCAGTGCTCTATCAAGCCAAGATCCGCGAGAGCGCTTGAACTTATACGACAAGTTGTTGAGACGGACACGGCCGCCTCTGCTAGTTAGTCATGTCTATGCAAGCTGTACAATAGTTCCAGCAATCTCTAACTCACTGCGTGGACTTCGTGACTTTGATCAGAGTCCTTTTTTCGCATATTCCAAACCGAAGTTGAGAGTATAAAATGGAGGTACGCAAACTAGACGTGATAAACATAGCGGGCATCTGTCAGAGCTCATTGATCAAATGGCACCGGAGTGCGGCCCTTATGCTGACAATCGCTCAGCCACTTAAGGCGTCTCCTCTGAGACGGGACATGTTACCAGAACGCGAGAGTAGTGTCACATCAAGGAGATACATCACTGAGGTCGCCTAAATCATCTCGCACCCTCCACCACCGTGGGTTGAGATTGATTCTGCTGCACAGGTTGCTGGGGATGGAGCATTCCAGCGCCCATTGCCTGAGTCCGAAATGCCAGCCCGCGCGTCTTTTCGATAACCGTTTGGTATACCGGTAGTGGTGAGCGGTGGATCTCAATTACGTTCTGGGTCGTATATTCAGATAATGAAATGACATTCGTTGGCAAAAGACACACCTTCTCGAGATCGATCTTCGCGTCTGCACCCATCCGAGTCTCACGAATGAGATTGACAATCCATTTCTCACCTTCGTCATGAGAAAGATTCAATCTCTCCGACAGGTCTCTACAGAGTAGTTGGTCATCACATGGTTCAAAAGCAAGAAGCAGATAGTTACCCAATGTCGATTCGCTGGTGAATGCGGCAATATGCTTCGCTAACGAGGTATCGCGCATTATCCAAGAACTCCTCCCGGAATTCGCCAAGGAAAAAGTCATCCCCCACTACCCTTTCTGCGAGCGTCAGCTCCCGCTGAGCGGCCTCGAAATCGAACTCGATATAAAGTTCCTTGAGGAATGACGTCACGGGATCTTGGTACTGGTACTCCTCCATCTGAATGACCTTGACGACCTCCCGGATGGAATTCCGCACGCGCGAGGACGTGGTGCTGCCCCCGGCTGCCGATTTACGAGAAAGAATTGCTGCTGCGGCAATGTAGCGCAGGACCCACGGACACGATGTTTGTATAGTATTGAGATACGTAGGAGACATGAACGTCTCGAGAAGGAGGGTGCGTCCTTGTGGGTGGTTAAAGTACACGAATAGCGACCAATGGACAAGCCAGGTCCGCGAGTGAAGCTGCGTCAACGCAGCTGGTTCAGCTGAACTCGCCAGAAGCGTCAACGGCGATCGAGAGTCGACGACGTCTCGCAAGGTGTTAAGTTCTTCCAGGGCAGTGTCCCACTTCCCCGTGAGAATATCAGAGGCGAGCTTGCCCCAGTGAGCCGATGTGTTGAGCTCGTTGTTGGTTGAGAGTATACGGAAATGATACAAGTAATCTGCCGCACCGCTGTAGTTCCCGTATGTGTATTGGAATTTGCCGAAGTGGTACAATGCGTTGATATGTTCCAAGGTGACCTGATCGTCCAGAGATGATGCCGATGTGAGAGGTTACGGGACCAGCAATCGAAAACCTACGTCATAGTTATCCTTGAGGTATGTCAAATTTTGGTTTTTGTCCTGACGAAGGGCTTGAGCAACATCTGGATTTTCGATGACGTCCAATACAGCCTGCGCTTCTTGTTGTAGGTGCTCGTTCTTGGAGACCGCTTCCTCTCTTTTTCTCGAAAATTCTGAGGATAACGTCCTCGGACCTCACAATATAATCATACACAACCCGAAAACGCACCATCTGGAACATCTTTGTTTGGGTACAGCTGCTCGAACAAGCTGATGGCATAGTCCACCATGTTGGTTTCCTTGGCGAGCTCATACTGTGCTGTCTGCACCTGCTCGACGGGGAACAACTGTGTCTCGACGAGATGAGCGAGTAGCGGGAATGCCAGGTGGCGATCCAAGTAGGGTATGATCGTCTTCGTTAAATCGTACTCGGCCATTTTATTTTGCTTTTGCTCTTCGTTCGAAGCAGGGGCATCGAAATTTGAGGGCACCAAAAATGGAAGGTGCGGCACAGCCACTCGATACACGTATGTTTGTCTGTGTAGGCTCATAACTTATCCACATCCACCATGACCGCAATTACACGAAGCCTGCCTTGGTTTATTGCTGATCTAGGTACAGCTGTCATCGGAAAGGCGAGTAGAATCTTACAACTGTATGATTCTTGACTAACTAGTGCGTCTCAGAAATGCTACTCATCACTAGTGGAGAACCTAAACATCGGAGACGTAGAGTGTCTCAAATACGCGCTTTCCAAGGGCCTAGGCTTCGGAATCGTAGTCGGGGGATCCATAATGAAGGTTCCTCAGCTATTACTCAGTGGGTCATCGATCCTCATTGTCGCTGTTCTGTTGCCTCACCCTCCACAGTCCTTTCTGCGCAATCCGCACGTGGGCTCTCGCTTCCCGCGAATGTCCTTGAGACGCTTTCCTATGCGATTACATCTGCATATTCGTATAGGAATGACTTCCCGTTCTCCACTTATGGAGAGAACTTGTTCTTGACAATTCAAAATACCCTAATCACACTCCTAATCATATACTTCCCCCCCTCATCCCGGCAGGGGCAGGATCCTACGGGAAAACTCGTTGTCGCATCCCTTGCGGCACTTGTATCGGGCGTCGCGCTATATGCCATGCCCACAGAAAGCCTTGCAGTTCTTCAGCTTATTCCACTTGCATTATTCTCCAAGTTACCCCAGATTATGCAAAACGCTCGCGCGCGATCTACGGGTCAACTATCGGCGTTTGCTGTCATTTCACAAATCGTAGGGTGCTTGGCGCGTTTGTTCACAATCGCGACCGAAGTGGGCGATCTTATCATAACAGCTTCGTTTGTTCTCGCCCTTATTCTCAACATAGTGTTGGGTGTACAAATGTGGATCTACTGGGGGAAGGACGGAAAGGATGCCTACTCCAAGGCACCTATAGGTGTTGTAAGTGAGAAAGAGAAGGAGGATTGGGTGTCTGAGAGACAAAGCAGAGTCGATGTTGTTGTTACATCCCCAGTACCACGCCATACCGCGTCACCCACGGGAAGGAAATGGGCCCGTAAAATCGATTAGATTTTCTTCTTTTCTCTCATCCATTCGGATAGTGCATGCTATTTATCTATTAGAACCTTGATGGAGGATGCTCTGACTGTGTCCATTAATTGACAAACTAAGTTAGCTTGGTGACTTCGGTGACTGGTTGTCTTGCCACTGCCGCCACCATGCAGGTGTCTGTGCCACTCGGGCCTCCTCGAGCTTGTGTAATTTTTCCACTTCTGCCTTGAAGAAGCCTTGCAGACCCTCTACAACCTTTTTTGCATCGGTACGTCTAGGGGGAAACTGGATGACCTTGATTTGATCTACGTCGATATTAGACAGAGTCTACAAGATCATTCAGCTAGCCAGAACGAGAACTAGGTCTAGATCGCACCTTTATCATTCCCCTGAGTCTGACGACATCCTCGCCCAGTTGCATCCAACCCTGGACAGGTACAACCTCTTCTTTTGTCCACTCACGTACTCGGTAGTCAGCCATATTAACAGGCTGTTTGCTAGTGAGTTGAGGGGCAGCATCGCTGTCTTCAAAGAAAGTCGACATCCATGAGCAAAGCTCTTCAGAGATGTTTGCGTGGCTTCGGGGAGCAATTAAATGCGGTGAAAACCGGCATTTACTGTCGGAGACATTGGAAATGAAATCCTCGTCATCAAGGTACTCTTGGGCTGGAAGTCGTTCGAGGTTGGAGTCGCCTACAAAGTGGACATAGTGCCGTCCCTGATATATGGACAATGAATTTGGTAACCGGAGGGCAGTGCGTTGTGGTCAACTTACGGGCTCTGAATGTGCCTCTACGATTATTGTTACACGAGAATATGGCCCCATAGGCACATACTGCAATACATACACAGGTATGAGCACAGGATAAGCTGCTACCTGTGAGTCATCGATGGCAGAGTCTGGTTGTGCAGAGGTAGGCAGTACTCACGAGGTTGAATTTTACGGATCGAGGGTCAAACCGGAACTGGTCGTCGACCCTGATTGGCCCATAGGATAAGTTATGCATTCGGCTAAGTAGCTCCAGAGGATCAATGTTGTAAGGAAGACAGTGAACCTCGACACCATGCTGTCGGGTGAGAGAAGAGGAGAAAGACTGGGCATGCTCATATAACAGATTCTCGTCACGAAGAGATATGCGCCCCAACTCCATGGCAAGGCCTTAAGACCGTTAGACGCGCACCGAGTAGCACGGGGATGAATGAGCCCTACCCGGTAGTTCTCTACAAGAACCGACAGGAAACGAAGTATGAATACCATGCGATTTCGGCCGAGCGCAGACTTACGCATGTCTGAATTGCACGGTGACACTCTGCAAGGTAGAGACGTTATGGGGAAACCTTCCACCTTCCAATATGCCACTGTTACTTACCTCGGGACTGTCTTCTGTATCTGAAAACCATGCCTTGGCTTCTGCTTCTGCGTCAATGCACCACGAAGGGTAGTACAACGCCTGCGTCCTCTCTGGCTGGATTGCCTTGAAGCCGGCCCCAGAGAAATACCTGGCGAAAAATGATCCAATCAGACGACGCAATTCCTCCTTCAGCGCCGGTGACGAGTATGTCTGCGTTGCGAGGGCAGCCGTGATACCCACGTGCGTAACAGCGGCATCTGGGGAGAAAGCGAATGGAATTGCTAAAAAGCTTGGTCAAAGACTTGCACAAGACATGATATCGAAGTCAAATAACCTCTGACTTTTGGGTGGTAATCTGGAATGGCAGCGGCTGAGTAGCACCGGCGCCGACAAGTCGAGCACGTTCGGTGTAGGAAGGTCGCTCGCGCCAGCATCGGCCTTCTTCAGTCCCTCTACTATTTCTTCGACTTGTTGGCTGTGAAGTTTAGCTCGGTTGACCGTATCCGACACATATCATGGTCACGTGTCCAGCTGCAAGAAACCATACGTGGTCGATCCGACAAGTGAGTGACTTAAACTTGTACGAGTACAATGCTACCAACGTCGCTCTTCGCCGTTCTCTTTGTGCTATTTGGATTCGTCTCCGCCGCAACCGATCTATACAAAGCCCTAGAGTGTCAGTCCAAGGCGCGCACCCATTCCCCCACACCGCACGTTAACTGATATGCATTGCGTCCACAGTATCCGGAAATGCATCGGAACAGGACATAAGGAAGGCCTATAAACGCCTTAGTCGAAAATACCACCCGGACAAGAACAAGGACCCAGGTGCGGAAGAGAAATTCGTAGAAATAGCCCACGGTAAGCAATTACTATTTACCTGTCCCGGCTCGCGCACTCAGAGCGCCATAGCGTACGAGGTATTGTCGGACGAAAATGTAGCTAAGCTCGAGCACTCTTTCTACTCATACTCAGCGTTCCTAGAAACGGCGAATATACGATCAATTTGGCGAGGTGTGTTCCTCGCTGTGAACATGCGAGCTACAGCCTTACATTCGATCAAAGGATGGCCTACGAGCACATGAAGGCGGTCAACAGCAATATGCTAATCCCTTCGATGTGTTCTCGAGTTTCTTCGGCGGTGGATGTAAGTGTTTCTTCATTCTGGACATGTCCAAATTCACACCATGTTTTGATTAGTTGGAGGACAACAGACGCATCGCGGGCCCACTTCCATATTTGAGGTAGAGGTCTCGCTTGCTGACGTGTATGTCCTCGTCTCTTTGCACTTGCCCTGATATTCTCACCCGCGACTAGGTACACTGGTGCAAGCTTAGACGTAGGTTGCAGTCGTGTTGGTAGCATCAACTGACTAACCTCCAACAGCTCTCCATAAAGAAGAACATTCTCTGTGATCACTGTCGCGGTTCGGGTGCAGCATCCGACCGCGACATCCATACATGCCGTGCGTGTGGAGGTTCAGGTGTCAAGATTTCGAAACAACAGATCTTCCCTGGCATGTTTGCCCAGACACAAACCACATGTAACGAATGTGGTGGCCGCGGATCTGTTATTGTTAAGAAATGCCCGCATTGCAGCGGCCAAAAGGTCGTCGAATACATGCAGCCTAACACACTCGATATTCGGCCAGGGATGCCTGAGGGTCATGAGGTGGTACTTGAGGGTGAGGGTGATGAGAATCCTGATTGGGAAGCGGGCGACATAATTCTGCGGGTACGGAGTAAAAAGGAGCAAGGTGGGTGGCGGAGGAAAGAAACAAGTCTCTATTGGCGAGAAACCATCGGTGTCGACGAGGTATGCAGGCTCTTCTCTTGCAGGGGATATTTCCTCAGCAGT
>Ga0307518_10002949_pt1 | contig 12324 bp, 17 predicted proteins | sample 25_EM_MG_FD_203889 | JGI IMG/M metagenome (GOLD analysis project Ga0307518, IMG submission 203889) | Populus trichocarpa ectomycorrhiza microbial communities from riparian zone in the Pacific Northwest, United States - 25_EM | ecosystem: Host-associated > Plants > Roots > Unclassified | place... | reverse complement strand
AAAACAATAAAATCCACATGATAAATGAATTTATCAACTTGTACTAACACATCTTCAACTATTCCTCTAGGCACTTTTACAGATCTATCAGCAAGTAAAAGAGTTACAGAAGTTGGTTTTAACTCACCTAGATTGAGATTTTAAAAAACCGAATATGGAAGTAAATTCACACTAGCTCCAAGATCAAGTAAAGCTTTTTCAATTTTATGTTCTCCAATAAAGCATGAAATTGTAGGACAACCAGGGTCTTTATATTTCAAAGCATTATTGTTTTGAAGAATGACATTTACTTGTTCGGCTAAAAAGGCTTTCTTTTTCACATTCAGTTTTCTCTTCACAGTACACAGATCTTTTAAGAATTTAGCATAAGAAGGTACTTGTTTAATAACATCCAACAAAGGTATATTGATCCTTACCTGCTTGAAAGTTTCAAAGATTTCAGAGTGTGATTGACTTTTCTTTGTTTGGTCATGGCATGAGGAAATGGAAGTGCTGGGACGATACTTACTGTCCAATAACGCACAGCTGACCGAATCCCAGATCTTTCAATTACAAGATGAACAATTTGCCACATGGTTTAGAACACATGTAAGTCCTATTACACTCTAGAAAGGTGTGTCAATAGCTGCATTTTTAGGAGGCAGTCAAGTTTTGGGGGTCGTCCCCAAAGCTTTAGCAAAAGAGGACATCATTGGAAAAACAATTGGAGAGAAACTACAGGTCTCCACAATGTCTGATCGAATGAATACAATGTTTAACCATGCTGACACCTTCATTGCCTTACCAGATGGTCTGGGCATATTGGAAGAGATCTTTCATATTTTCTCTTGGGCCTAACTACACATTCACCATAAACCTATAGGTTTGTTAAATGTTAATGTTTTTATGATAATTTGTTGTCTTTTCTTGATCAAGCTGTGGAACAGAAATTTCTAACATCTTCGGCATGACAAATCATAATCTCTGCTGCTACTGCTGAACAATTGATTGACCAACTACAATATTTCATCCCTGTAATTGATCCCTCCATTAGTCGCATAAATTGGTCAACTATGAAAAGCCGTAAAAAGCTTAGATTGGATTTGAGCCTTCGTTTGTGAAACCTTGTGTCTTTTGGTTTTATTAATAGCATAATATTTGTGTTTTGTTGTTTCTTATATTTGTTTAAGTGTGTTTCAGGTTTGTTAGTAGTCGTTGTTTCAGGTGATGTTTTCTATACTATCTTTCTACCTTAGAACATTAAGGACAATGTTTCGTTTTGGTTGGGAGGAGAGGGTAGTAGATGATATTAAAAAAAATTAACTAACTGTGTTTTCTATTATTAAAACCATTTGCAAAACTGTTGTTACTAGGATGATAGAGTAAATGAGGAACTTTAGTGACACTTGAGACGCATCTTCGTAAATATTCTTAACAAGGTCTATCAGAATACTTCTTGAAATATTCAGGTTTACAAACTCTCGCATTGTTATCACTTGATTATGCTCAGATACTCATTTAACAAGTATTCTTAAACCTTCATTTTCACACACACATTTTAACATATGATTGTGGGTTGCACATTTGATTATTGCATTATTTATGTTCTTTTGTTAAAGGTAACAACTAAGGGAAAGAGATAATGTATAATTTTAAAAGAAAAAAAAAACAAATTGATGATATTGATGATAATAAAAATGTAGATAAGTTTGGTTTCGGAGCCTCCCTAACCTAAGCAATTAAGCCCAAAGAGGTGTTTTAACACCTAATACCCTAAAGTCAACTGACTTGGGAGCTATTGGCCTAGTGCTTGTTACATGTGTTAAGGAGAAAAGCTTAAGGGAATCAAACATTGTACTGTCTACGTATCAGTATCTGCAACCTGAGTTACTAAGCTCGTAGGGGTGTCTCAACACCTAATGCCCTAAGACCAACTGGTCTGGGAGTCATTAGCCGAAAGCTCGTTACATGGGTTAAAGATACATTGTGTTTTAAGTTATATATATATATATTAAAAAAAATATAATAATCTCAACCCTAGGAAGTTAACCATAGAAAAATATTAGAACAAAATATTGTTTTCTTCCAATAAAAGCCTCATCATCTATGTTTTCATAAATTGATCACATAAAAAGAAGGTTTATTAATATCTTGTTTCAATAGTATGAAGCATATATATAAATTTAATGAGAGTTTGTTAATTTGGATAGATTAATGGAAGTTGAATGATGAATGCTTTGCTTTGTGGAACTTGTAAATTGTTTTTCTATTTTAACGCTTTGATTACTAGGGACTAGTAATAAGCTGGTTAGGGGTGTGATTAGTAATTAAAAGTGCATTTTTATCAAGGTTTTATATCATCATTTTGCACTTGATGTATCAATATCTCCTTAACTAGAGCATGTTTTATAATGACATATCTAATAATATAAGATACCTTTAATTCATGGTAAATATTCATGTTAAATGCAGGCCTATCACATAAATCAAAGGATTGATTGATGAGTTTAACTACTGAAATTGAGAAGACAGAGAGGGCTAAGCTTAGAAAAGATTGCTGGTTCAATCCAAACTGGAACACCATTCGGTTATTGGATCATAACTGGAGTTGTAGAACTTGGATTTAGGCCTGGTTTATATGTATGGAAAGCTGAGATATAGGCCTAAAACTTTCATGAAGATTACAAGATTCAAAAGGACCGTTTTCAAGTTCAAATTGTAGCAACAACAGAGAAGTCAAAATCTGTCCTGCAGCCCATACATTATTTAGTGTTCAGCCCATATCTCAAGTTATAGAAGTCCAAATGCATCGATTCTTGTTTTGTTGGAAAGCTGAGACAATTTCCCAGAACTGTCATGAAGACTATCTGCTCAAATTCTGATGTTAGCAATGATGTTTTCTGCAGACAAGAAGATAAGGATTGTTAACAAGTCAAGATGTGGCCACCCACTCAACAATTAGCCATCAAATCAATAGTTCTGAATTTTGTCCTATAAAAGGAGGCATTTGCCATGCATTTAAGCATCTTGGTTTCTAGATCAAGATCATGTTCTTGCTCTCTCTTTATATTTTTGTAATGCTTAAGTTTTGCTTTCATTAATCTCTTGTTTATGCCTTTCATTTCCTTTACTATACTTATATAATCATGTTCTCATCTTGTTTATTTATGTTTCTCTCTTTCATTATGTTTAGTTAAGTTTATTATGTCAAGTTAAGTTTATTATGTCAAGGTGAAAAGGTTACACTAATGGAGTAAGAATAAGTATAGTGTAAACTCAACATGAACTTTAATGTTTGATACTAACATGTTTTGTATTTGTTAACACCTGGCACTGCGAGGCCTTCTTAACAATTCATGCCTCTGGTTGGTTGATTTTCAAATTCACCAATGATGCAGACAAATTAAATGTCTTATCTGGGGGCCTTATCTAGTCTATGGCCGACCTCTCATCCTCAGGGCAATGCCAGAATATTTTGATTTCTCTCCCTCGAAAATGCATATTGTTCCAATTTGGGTTAAATTTCCCAATCTCCCACTCAAGTGCTGGTCTCTCAAATGTCTGTCTAAGATCGCCAGTGTACTTGGTAAGCCCGTTCAAAGTGACATGCTTACCTCTTCTATGTCAAGACTCTCTTTTATACCAGGGAGTTGGTGGAAGTCAACTTGTTATCTGACTTGCCTTACTCTATTAAAGTTACTCTGCCCAATGGCAGCTTGCTCCATCAACAAGTTGTATATGAAACCCTCCCACGCTTCTGCAAGCATTGCAGAACCCTTGGTCACATTACTTCAACATGCACCAAATCCTTGCCTCCTATTATTCCAAGCAACCAGCAGACTCCTGACCTTGCTCCTGCTCCCAAGAACAAGGATTCTATTTTCCACCGGTTGGGACCCCAAGTAGACAACCCTGTTGTTGATCGCTCAGAGGCAAATCTGTCTGTTGATTGTGTTCCTAACACAAAGCAGGTTGCAACTGAGCTTGTATCTGCGAATGGAGCTGGTGCTCCTAACACTAGAGGCTGGGAAATTGTTCAACGCAGAAAAGTAAAGCGCAAGCCTTCACCCCCAAGACCTTCTACTGTGTCCCCCCATGTTGAGCCTTGCCCAGCTCAAGGAACTTCTCATATGCCTCACAGGGAGCGTCAGCTCTCACCTACAAGATCCGTTCCCCCCCATCACATCAACATCAGCTTCTGCCTTAGCTGGCTTTAGGACAGATAAGGGCAAATATGTGGTTGTTTCAGGTGCTTCAAGCCATCCTGTATCACGTTCAAATGGTATGCCCTCATGAAGAAGGACTCAGCAGCGCCATGATGGTGTATCTGGCAGGGGCGAGGGGTTGCTTCCCACCCCCCCTCACTCATGAAGATCTACTGCTGAAATGTGAGAGGGCTCAACAGTCCTCTCAAACAACATGAGGTAGTTAGCCTCATAAAGAAGAATAAATTAGATGTTTGTGGTCTTGTTGAAACAAAGTTGGCTTCTTCTGCTGTGTCTTTCATGCACAAGCTCCAGCTCAGGAATTGGAGGTTTTTGTCTAATGTTGCAGCAACCGACACTGCACGCATTTTGGTTTTTTGGAACCCTTCCACTGTTAAGGTGGAGCTTATTGATCTTACTGCCCAGGGTCTTCATGTCATCATCAGTAGCCTGCTGAATCACTGTTCTTTTACTGCAACTTTTGTTTATGGCTATAACACTATTATTGCTCACAGAGCTCTTTGGGAAGACTTGCAGAAATGGAACTCAAACTCTCTCTAGCTTATCCTGGGCAACTTTAACTCTCTCTTATCTCAAGAGGATAAACATAATGGCGAACCTGTATCCTCGTATGAAGTTGCTGATTTCAGAACCTGTTGTTCTGTGTTAGGTCTTTCTGACCTCAACTTCACAGGAAGCCATTTCACTTGGATAAATGGGAAGATATAGAGCAAGATTGACAGGGTCTTGGCAAATCCTCACTAGCTGAGTCTTCAAAGATTTGTCCATATCCACTTCAGCACCCCGGGTGTCTTTTCTGATCATTCCGCCATATCGGTCTGTATTAGCCCCCAATATCAACCAAGGAGTGCTAGCTTCAAGTTTTTCAACATGTGGGTTGAGCATCAAGATTATAACTCTCTCCTCTTAGAGTACTGACATGTTGAGGTTTATGGCTCCCCAATATATGTATTATGCAGGCGACTTAAACTCCTCGAAGGTCCCTTGAAGTAGCTCAACAAGCTCCATTTTGGCCACATCTCGGAGAGAGTCCGCGAAGCTGAATCTGACCTAGAGAAGCACCAATCCTTGCTTTAAGACAATAGGGACAATGTACAATTGCTGGCTTAGGATCACAAGCTTCGCCTGGAGCTTGTCAATCTTAAATCATTAGAGAAAATGTTCTATAGCCAGAAATTGAAATGTAATTTCTTCAAGGATAGTGATAGAGGGACTAGCTTTTTTCATGCCTTGATGAACCAAAAACACAAGAAGAACTTCATTCCGGCTATCCATCGTAGTGATGGTTCCCTCACAACTTCAGCAAGTGAGGTAGGAGATGTCTTTGTTAGCTTCTTTAAGCAGCTTCTGGGTACTTCGCGAGCTACATCCCCTTTGGATGAGTCTGTTGTTCGTTGTGGTCCCCGTGTTGATTCTTCCCTGCATGCTTCTTTACTAACTGATGTCTCTTATGATGATATTAAAAAAGCCCTCTTCAGTATTGGTGACACAAAATCCACGGGCCCTGATGGTTAATCTGCTTTTTTCTTCAAGAAATCTTGGGATGTGGTTGGTCAGGATCTTTGTGCTGCGGTGAAAGACTTCTTTCAATCTGGCCAGCTTCTTAAATAAATCAATCATTCTATCATAGATTTAGTACCGAAGTTTCCTCATGTTTCCAATGCTAGCGACTTCAGGCCCATTTCTTGTTGTAATGTAGTGTACAAGATCATCTCAAAAATTCTTGCTGACAGAATAGGGCGAGTCCTTGATGGCATCATCAGCCCCATGCAAAATGCCTTCCTGAGAGGTCATCGTATGGCTGACAACATCAATATTTTGCAGGAGCTGCTCAAGCACTATGAACGGAAAAGAACCTCCCTAGATGCCTTATTAAAATTGATTTTAGAAAAGCCTTTGACTTCGTTCAATGGACTTTCATGCGGCATCTGCTTCTCCTTCTTGGCTTCCCTGATAAATTTGTTCACCTTGTTATGACTTGTGTTGAAACAGCTTCATACTTAGTTGCTGTTAATGGAGAGCTATTTGGTTTTTTTCCAAGTAGGTGTGGTGTGAGGCAAGGGGATCCGCTATCGCCATATCTATTCATTATTTGCATGGAATACCTATTTAGGATGTTGAGCCTAGCATCTCAGAATCCTTCTTTTCGATTCCACCCAAAATACAAGGTGTTTGGTCTCTCCCACCTTTCCTTTGTTGATGATATCATTCTGCTATGCCGAGGGGACATGAATTCAGTTTAGGTGCTCTTGTGGCTTGGAAAACTGTTTGTCTTCCGAAGCATGAGAGAGGTTTGGGCTTGCTTGATATCCAAGTGAGTAACAACTGTTTTATTGCCAAACACCTCTGGAACATTCATCTGAAGCAAGATTCCATTTGGATTAGATGGATCCATCACTTCTATTTAAACACAACTCCATTTGGAATGCTCATGCTCAAAGGACCTCATCGCCGTTATAGAAATCAATCATACTTCTCAAGAATCAACTTGTTGAGATATACGGGGGACACCAACAAGTTATTGATCTAATGGCAGGTTGGGAGCAGAAAGGAGGTGGGTTCACTTCTAATGCTTATACCTTTCTTAGACCTCAAAGTCCAGCAGTCAACTGGGAGAAGATAGTTTGGGAGCAATGGGCCCTTCCCAGACATAACTTCACCTTATGGCTAGCCATGCTTGGGAAGCTTCGCACTAAGGACCGCCTGAAGTTCATTTGCATTGACACATTATGCATGTTCTGCAGGCAGGCAGAGGAAAGTCATGCACATTTATTCTTTTGCTGTACTTGGACATTTTTTCTGTGGAGCCAGGTGAAATCTTGGCTAAAATTAAGCAGGCGTATGTCTACCTTCACTAGTGCAGTGCGAGGTTTACCCTATAAAGGGAAGACCTTGGTGGCTAGAAAGTGAAGAGCTTCTCTCTGTATCTTAGTCTACCTGATCTGGGAGGAAAGAAATAAAAGAATTTTTTATGATAAGAGTACTTCACCTGCCCTACTCTTTCGAAAGTTCCAAATCATATTCTACATGATTCTTCATTTTCACGAGAAGGATCATACCCTCATCAATGTTGCTTGGTGATTTCTTCGGTGGAAGAGTCCTATGCCTGGTTGGGTTATTTGTGGCTGCTTGATGCTAAGAGTTTTGGGTCTTCTATGGTCCTTCGTTTTTTTGATAGGGGAAGGGGTTGGTTATTTCAGTTGAATCCCTAGAAAGCTGAAGTTCTCTTTGGGATGGTTGTTGTTTTTCTACATGGCGCATGCATGTGGTCTACGTAACACGCATTAATTGCTTTCTCTTTTAGCCTGGATGGGTGGGAATGCTTCTGATTGGCTATTCTTTGTTCTCTGACTGTGAAGAGGACAAACATCTGCATGCATTTGCACGTGGCTAGATTATTCAGCTGCCAGGTTGCTGTCGTTGACCTTGGTCCTTTATTTGTCTGCTCTAGTGGCATTTGTCTCCTTTGGCTGGCTCCATTTGTCTGTTCTGGCATTCAATTTTGTTTGTTGTGGTGCATGGCCTTACATGGCTTGCTGTTGGTGGGATCTTGCTTCATGTGCCGGTTTTCTTGTAAAATCTTTGTGGTTCTCAGGATGTCTCTTGTCTTTTGCTTTGTGTTAGGTTGGAACCATGTAAATTTTGGTTCCTCTCATTACCATTAACTGTTTGTTTCTGTATTTTTAATACGCAGTATAGGTCTCTAAGGGAGCTTGTTCCCTTTTTGTTATCCTTGTACCTGAACTTGCTGGTTCACCAGCAATGTATATTTTATTGATCCTTTTATACACTTACATTTTGATAAAAAAAAAAGAAGAATTTCCCAATACTTAGTTCAACACCTACATCATACTAAAACATTTCAAAATGCCAAAACATGAAAAACTACATAATCAATGGTTATGAACAAGCTTATCACTTTGAGTTTCAAAGGGAAATGAGAGATTTGAATATCAAAACTTTCCCTAACACACTTTTATTTCTCTCATCTTTCTCCTTGTTTTGTCATGACACCTCTTAGATTAGGGTCTTTTTGATTTTTTTTCCTTCAATTTCCTACCTTAATACCCTTCTATCTAGCTCAAATCCTTTAAAATCACCTTTGAATGAGGAGCTTTGATGGATTTGTTTTGGGTGTTTTATCTCATAATTTCTCTTCCCTCTCTTGCCCTATGCTTAGCCTACCATTTTAAAAGAAATAAGGACATTATTCATGCTTTTATGGTATGGATATTTGTCCCCATTTCACTTTAGTCCTTACACTTTCATTATTTATGTATTTAACCCTATCTTTCTTTACTTCTATTTATTTAGTTTTAGTTGTCTAATTATTTGCATTCATTTCAATTTTACCCTCATTGTATTATTTTGTTTTAACCTTTTTAATTTTAACTTGGTCATTTGTTGTTTTTTCAAAATTTTATCATATCTCTTGCAATATAAAATTTTTTACCCATTTTTTTTTATCACAACCATGACTATTGTGATAATTAAATTTTGTTGAGTTTTACAACTGCAACCAATATTTTGACTAGTAGAATGGATGTAAGTGAATTTAGCTTGTGGTAATACAACATCTCAATCTCTAATATTCTTCTTCACCAAACTTCTCAAAAAACTTCCCAAACTTTGATTGATGAATTTAGTTTTCCTATTAGTTTGTAGATGACGAGTAGTGCTAAATTGAAGATAGTATCAAGTTTCCTTCAAAATGTACGCCAAAAAGGACTCATGAACTTGGAATCTCAATTTGAAGTTATTGTTTTTGGAATGTCATAAAGTCTAACAATCTTCTTAAAGTATAAATCAACAATATTAGTAACATCAAATGTTTTGCTATATGGAACAAAGTTTGTCATTTTAGAGAAACGATCAACCACCACCATAATTGAATATTTGTTCCTTGAACTTTTAGGCAAGCCTGGCATAAAATTCATGTTAACATCTTTCTAAGGAGCTTTAGTGATTGGAAGCGAGGTGTATAAACCTAAATTTTGACTATGATTTAGCAATATGGCATGTCCTACAATGTTGTATGAACCTTGTAACATCTCTTTTCATCTTTGGCTAAAAGAAATTGTCTTGGATAACAACTAGTGTTTTGTCTCTCCTAAAGTGTCCACTAAGTCCACCACTATAAGCTTCAAAGATAATGGCTTCCCTCAAAGAACCTTGAGGAATACATAAACAGTTTCATTTTAAAAGATAACCCTCCATCATAACAAAATGCTTGGAAACACCACTTTAGCATTTAGTCCATATCTTGTCGAAATCATCATCATGCTTGTAAAAATCTTTTAACACTTCAAACATGTCACTTCCATTTGCATATTAATAAATAACAAATGTCTTCAACTCAAAGTATCAACAATAACATTATGAACTCCAAATTTGTGCTTCATAGAAAAATTGAAAGTTTGTAGAAATTGAACCCAAATGGCATGTCTTTGGCTAAGTTTTTGTTGGCTATTAAGAAATTTCAAAACCTCGTGATAAAAAAAATCACAAATGGTTTTAGAGGTAGATATTAACACCAATGGTTCAAAGCGCGAACAATGGCATAAAACTCCTTGTCATAAACTGAATATTTCCTCTATGATTCATTGAGCTTCTCATTATAAAAAGCAATATGTTTGATCTCTTGGCTAAGAACATCACCAATGACAACATTAAATGCATCACATTTAACTTCAAAAACTTTTTGGAAATCAGGTAGACAAAGAATAAGTGCATTGGTCACCTTTTATTACATAACTTCAAAACTCTTTTCAGACTCATTATTCCATTTGAAACTCCCTTCTTTCAAGCATTCAATGATTGGAGCAATAATAGTGCTAAAAGTTTTTATGAAATGCCGGTATAAGAGATGTTAAGCCATGAAAACTCTGAATATCATGAAGAGTTTGAGGACACGACCAATTAAGAATTACTTCAATCTTTCTAGGATTCATCTTCACGCCTTTGCTAGAAACAACAAGACCCAAAAAACAAGGTTGTTGGTGAAGAATTCACACTTATTCAAATTAGCATAGAACTTTTAACTCCTCAAAGTATGAAATACTACTTGCAAATGACTAAGATGCTCCTCTTTATCTTTATTGTATGTAAGAATATCATCAAAGTAAACAATAATAAATCTACCAATAAAAGATTTAAACATATCATTCATCATCCGCGTGAAAGTAATAGGTGAATAACCATCCATTCAAAAAGTCCATCCCTTGTTTTGAAGGTTATTTCTCATTCATCACCAACTCTCATTTGGATATGATGGTAGCCATTTCTAAGATCAATATTTGAAAAGGTGGTAGCACCATAAAGCTAATATAGTAAGTCTTCTAGCTGAGAAATAGAAAATCGATAACCAATAATGATTTTATTCACTGCTCAACTATCAATACATATTCTTCACGAGCCACCCTTATTTGGAACAAGAAGAGAGGGCATAACACATGAACTTTTACTTTCCTTTACCAAGCCCTTCAAAATCAACTCATCAACCTGCTTTTATAACTCTGTATGTTTGATAGGACTCGTTCGATATGATACTTTGTTTGGAAGCAGAGCACCCCGAATGACATTAATGCAATGCTGAATATCTCTCATCAAAGGAAATCTAGGTGGTATATCTTCAAGAATCACATCAAATAACCCATCAAGCAAATGTTGAGCGTTATAGGGTAAATAATTTATTTCAGTATTTTCCTCAAAAACAGCAATAATGTAAGCCATATCAACATAATTAACAAGTTTTTCCATTTCAAAACAAGTAATCATGAGTGTTTCCACCCTTTTAGAAGGTTTGAAAATAAGTCCATGTTTAGAAGGACTTAATATAATCTTCACACCATCTTTTACAAAAGAATAAGTATTCTTAAAGCCATCATGTTGAACGTTCCTATCATATTGTCATGGATGACCAAATAATAAATAGCATACATCCATAGATATTACATCGTACCAAACCTAATTAAAATACCTTTTCCAATGGAAAATGATACAAGACATATATTTGTTACCTTTTATTCATGCTTCTTTTCTAGCCATCTCAATTTATAGAGTTAAGGGTGTTTTTTCATTTTGAGCTACAACTTGTTTACCATATCAGTAGATACAATATTAGCACAAGCACAAGTATCAATAATCACGTCACAAACTTTCCCATTTGTACTGCAACATGTGTAAAAAAATGTCACAACGAACCCAATCTTCACTCTCATCATGAACAACACTCAAACTTCTCTAAATGATAAGTAACTCACCTTGATCAACATAAGTCACTTTATCTTCTTGATTTGATTCATTTAGTAAGTCATCTTCACTAGCTATCTCTTCCTCCATAATAACAATAATTTTACGATTCGAACAATCAAAAGCAATATGTCCATACCATTGACATTTAAAACACTTCTTTGAATTAGGACTTGAGGAACCAACTACTTTAATACTAACCCTAACACTTCCCTTCTCTATAGCTTTAAAAACAGAAGACTTTGTTGTTGTAGTACTCTTTGAGAATGAATTACTCCCCCTAATAGAAGAGCTCTCTTTAGATATCGTTTTCCAACTAGTCCTTTTAACCTCTTTTTGTTGCTTCTCCACATTTAGAGCAAGTTTTCTAATATCATTGAATGTACAATAAGGCTGCAATAGAACTATATTAGAAACTCTCTTTTTTAACCCACCAAAGTATCAGGCTATTATTTGCTCATTAGGCTCAACAATATCGCACTTAAGCATGAATAATTCAAATTTCATTGTATACTCTTCTACGACCAGTCTAGATTGCCTCATAAAATTCTCTAGTCGATAATGTTCAGACAAGAATCTCTTATTAATCTCCCTTTTCATCTTCTTCCAATACTTGATCTTGCTTCTGCCTTCATGAGCCTTTTCCTTCTTAAGATTCTCCCACCTTAAGGAAGCATATTTTCTAGGCTTAAAAGCCATTAAATTTACTCTTTTTTTTATCATCAGGATACTCTTTAAAATAAAAAAATCCTCTCAACAGTTTGAAGTCAATCAATGAGATCTTCGAGTTGCATTTTCCCTTCAAATTCAGGAATATCAACTCCCCATCAAAATCTTGATAAGGTCTTATATTCCTTCTTCTTTGAGG
>Ga0307518_10002948_pt1 | contig 12330 bp, 19 predicted proteins | sample 25_EM_MG_FD_203889 | JGI IMG/M metagenome (GOLD analysis project Ga0307518, IMG submission 203889) | Populus trichocarpa ectomycorrhiza microbial communities from riparian zone in the Pacific Northwest, United States - 25_EM | ecosystem: Host-associated > Plants > Roots > Unclassified | place... | reverse complement strand
GATCACATGGTTCCTCTTGGTCGAACCGTTGCAGTGCCCTTCATACCCCATTTTGTTTCCGCTGATGCCTGACCGATTGCTATGATCCTCTTCCTTTTTTTGCAGAAATCCACCATAGAAACAGGTAACCTCCATCGAATTCAAAGCTGTAATTGAATTGTAATTTCCTGATGTAGGGTTCCATCGCTTCTGGCTGGGCTGCGGAATTCGAAACCTACGTACGTCCCATCCCATCAAACGCCGAAATGACGCGCTTGTATAGACCTCCATTGCAGATCAATCGCAAGTCTGTCATGACTGACATCATAAACCAATATCCGTGGTACAATGGTGCTTGCTTGGTAGATCCTGGCGTGTCTGGCGGACGCGCTTGCCGTCTTTTATTACCCCGTAAACCTATACTGTAAGTGCTGTACAGACCACGTATGCTGGAGATGTTAATTATCTCCAATACCGCCGCGCCCATTGTGGCGCCTAGCGATGACGACGTGCGAGCATCGACTTCTATACGGCAGGGAAACAGTTAGAGGCGCACCGTTTGGTCACTGTTTTAGTCGGGAATGGCATCCACTGATGTGACACTCCCCTGTCAGTCCTTGGATAACTTCAGTTTCGCTGCTGCCGTTTTGTTCATAAAATGTCATTATACATCACTAAGGGTACTACAACGCGTCCCATGCATTGGCACAAATATCTAGGGGGATTACTCGCCAGCTGTAGCCACAGACAGTTGCAGAGGGTATACCCCTTGAATCGGCGATAAAATATACCTGAGAGCTCGTTCACCAACTGTCCAAAGTAAACGTGCCTGCAGACTTGACCGCAAACTGGGACTTGTCTCCGTCTTCTGCACAGGGCGTGATCCAGACCTAAGGAGGTGGTCCTGCAAATTCGGTCCTCGGTCGCCCAGGCAGGTGATCGGGTAGTAATAAATCATACTCACCCATGACATGTTACTTCATCCTCCCATCAGTGCATCCGAGAGCACGACGCCTGTCGCGACCACGAGCGATAGGGTATCCTTTTTCACACTTGATAGAGTGAACGGATTGCTACTCCTCTTCGCATCAGTGAAAACAACCATGAGTTCGGACGTTCCCTTTTCACGTACATACCTAGGTGCACTGCTGACATGGTCAGCTGTTTCATACGTACGCGACAAACCTTCGTTGCACGGACCTTGAAGGTGCTTATCAGACTTCCCCTGGTTCTGGCACAACTTTGTGGTGCAAATTCTCACCCGCAAGAGCGAGAAATGGGCCACATTGTTTGCTCTAAGGAAAAGAGGTCTTGATATGTTGGCTACTCCTCCTGTTGGAATTACGTAGCACAGGATCAGAAAAAGACTATGATCGTGTTTACCTATACCCATACAAGAATGTTTCACTCACCTTCGATTGCAAAAACTGTTTCCCAAGACCACAGAGACGTGAGCAGCCGGGAGCGGGTCGTAAACTTAATCGTCGCAAATCACACCTATTTACCGTCGTCTCAGTTCCCAGTACACTAGGTTAGTACGTTTGAGTGCCCAAAGTTACATGGCAGCTTTCGATATCTCGCCACTTCGGTGATGGGCTGGAATAAATTCAGTCAATGACTCGAGACGTATCTACTGACTTGCCTGGGCGATATGCATCCTTATACCCGTTGTATTCCCAGTATCCCCTTGAGAACGCAGTGTGGGCGGGTCTCAGGTATAGCGGCGAGGAGATATGTGAGTATGCTCGGAAAGACTTGACGTGCAATCACGGTGTTCGAACAGATGGGTTTAATGCAACTGTCCTGTTGACCGTGTAGCGCGCATATTACTACAGGAGCTTTCCGATTTTCCAAGATGAGGACTTCGCGTTCGATCTACCAGGGTGTACATACAACCAAGTAAGACTCCATTAGTAGCCGTCTTGCAAGGCTAATCAACGCATTGCAATCGTCCGCTGGATAAGTAGGGTGGTGCTCTGTCAGTGCACACAAGTACCTGTGCAGCGCGAAGAACACTCACTCGACTTTTTGATGGCCTCATTTACAATCACCAAATGCATGTACCTTCGCAATCCACCCCACCTCGAGCCCCTTTACTTTCTTCCTTCCCACATACTCAAGGAAACGCGCCAACAAGCTCATCGCAGAGATCATGCGTTGCTTTTGATGCTTTGGGTGACGTGGTGATGATCATTTTGCTTGGCGTATGTGGACCGTCGAAGTAGGTAGCAAAGGGGTCAGACGCAAGATCAGCGTTCAGTTCTTCGTTGAGCCAGCACTTGTCGTTATTGTGGAGGTCGATGTATGCTTGTGTGATACCGTCCAGTGCTGGCCCGTCTCTTCTCTGCCATCACAGGAGATGGAAAATGGACATAACGTCGTGAAAAGCCGTGGCCCTCCGGACAGTCGCTTCCTTGCGTCGCACGAGGCGGGCGAGCACTCCATCTGCCTGTCGACAAACTACACAATGTAGTGGTCAACCACACACGCCAAGCTCTACTTGACATCATCGTCGGCGATGTCAAACCCAACATTGAGCGTGACGGAAACCACATACCTGAGTTGGCAAGCAAAGCCAGTGAGCTGAACCGGAGGCTGGAGGATGCAGTACCAACGCGAGCGGGGGTGTTCAGGGATTTGATCAAGAGGACGAATGGGAGGGCCGTTTGGTATAGAGATTGCAGTTGGTTCTCCTTCTAGAGGAACGACTACGAAGAGAGTCTGGCTTAGGGAGAAGCGACTTCAGCGTATTTCCTTTCCTGGTCGCCTTCCGTTCCGTCTTCCGTCGACACGAGGGCGTTGTCCTCCCGGTTCTCTGTTCCGTTCATGCAATCTTCCCGTGCCAGTCCATGTGTTCTCTCCCCCTCCCTTTTTGTTGCACGCGTGTCTTTCATATCGCTAGCTCGAGGGCCCATAGTCGCGTCTCGTCCACCCCCGTCACCCCACCGCATCTGCTGAATCTATCAGAAGTACTCACGAGAACCGGCTTTGTCTCTCTTCTTTTCTAGAACGAGGACACTGCTACAACTGCGAACGAAGCAGCAGGCATGAAGACGGCGGACATCGTGACAGGGAGCGTGAGTACGGCCACAGAGACGGACATCGTGGAGAGAGGGACAGGGAGAGGGATAGGGAACGAGAGCTGCATGGGCACATAGACAGGGATCGGGAGCCGCACGGCGATAGAGAAAGAGAAAGAGAGCGGTACTCGTCGCGACAAGACGATAGGTGCAGAGACTACGGTGGCGGTGGTCCGCGCGTTGAGAGGGAGCACGAGGAACAACGATCGGCGCTGCAAGTTCAGGCGTGATGCTGAGCGTGGTCACTGTCGAGGGCGTGAGGTCTTGTTTATGTCGGGACTTCTCCGAATCCAGGTATCCATTGATCCCCTTTCTTTCGGCGCCGAAGAATTTGCACCGTTGCAACACGTCGCCCATCTCCACCAACTCAAGGTTCCGCATTGGCTATTTGGTCGCCTCCCATCCATGCTTTACATAGACCTCTTCGCAGTAATTCTTCCAGTTCTTCCGAGTAGGCTTTGATTGACAGAGCCTTTTTTTTCGCAGAATCTGAAGCCAGCCATTCTCCATGGAAAACGGCATATTCCCCTGGTCCGGATCTGCAACGTATGTGCGCCTGTCTGCTTCCTGAAGGCCTGACCTCCCGTCATTCAGTGACTCTATTTTGCCCCTCAGGCCACGGTCATCCCCTTATGCTGGCACTTAGGGCGAGATGGTCAACAAACTCGAGGATGAGGGGTTCGGAGCTGAGTGCGCCTATCATTTCTCACATCCATTGGGCCTCTTCCTTTCCTAGTACGGTGTCTCAGTTTGCGTTCTTTCCACTACACAGTCCCTTTTCCAGTTTGTTCACCTTGATGTCCAATACGATCTGCTTTCTTTATCCATGTCAACGATTCAAATGCTGGTGCTTCACTTCCGTTCTTTCCAGGTTTGTATGAGATCTCGTTGAGGTTTGCTCTCAGATTGTCCAACCCCTCCCTGGCCCAATCCCATACTTGATTTCCATGGTAGTATTTGGCACCCGCATTCTGGGGAGCAAGCAGGAGGACTCTTTACCCAGCACTCATTGCCACCACCCTTGCACGGGGTCAACATCTCCTTTTCAGTGGCAAGCAAGCAGCGCAATAACGACCACGGTCCTCTCGCCAATGCGTTGATCGCCCGATGTAGAGAACTCACGTCCACGACAGTCTGCTGCATCCCACAAGTGGCCAACATGGACCCCTTGATCGAGCCATTGCAATGTCATGATCTCATTTGTTTCGCTGATGCGTAGCCGATGTCTCTGATCCCCCTCCATTTTTGGAGGAACCCACTACAGAAACGGGTACACCCCACCCTCGTCGAATGGAAAGCTGTGGCTGAATTGTAATCCTGACTAGGCTGCAAAATTTGAAACCTACTAGGCCTCCAGGTCCGGCCCATCCGATCAGACGTCGAAATAACGCGCTCGTACAGACATACATTACAGATCAACCACAAGTCTGTCATAGCCGGCATCAAGAACCTTCGCTTTCCACCTTTTTATTACCGCCGTAAACCTATAATGTGAGTCTTGTACAGATCACGGAGATGTTAATCATTTCCAGTCCCCTCGCGCCATTATGGTGTCCAAGGATGATGACGTACGACATCGACTTCGATATGGCAAAACAAGACCTTGCCCAGTCTTCGACGCAGGAATGGTTGAAGGTGCACTGTTTAGTCTTTTAGTCGGGAATCGTATCCACTGACGTGGTGGTCTCCCTTGTCAGTCCTTGGTTAGTCTTTTGTTTCGCTGCTGTTGTTTTGTTCCTAAAATGCTGTTATACAACACTAGGGATACTACAGTGCGGCCCATGCATAGGCATGAACATCTAGGGAGATTGTGTGCTGGCTGTGGTGGCTGCACACAGACACAGAGGGTATACACCTAAAATCGGCGATAATATATACCAAAGAGCTTATTCAATGGAGAAAGGCTCATCTGTCCAAGGGAAACGTGCCTACGAACCTCGCCGCAAACTGGGACTTGTCTCCACAGTGCGTGTTTGCCGAGATCAGGTGTGATCCAGATTTAACGAGTGACCCTGCGAATTCGGTCCTCGGTCACCCAGGCAGGTGATCAGGCAGTAATAAATCATATTCGCCAATGACATTTTACTTCTTCCCATCAGCGGATCCGAAAGAACGACGGCTGTCGCGACCTCGAGCGATAGGGACTCATCCTTTTTCACACTTGATAGAGTAAATTGGCTGCTACTCTTCGCATCGGCGAAAACGCCCAAGAGTTTGGAGGTTCCCTTTTCATATACCTAGGTGCATTGCTGACACGGGCAGCCATTTCGTACATGCGCGAGAAACCTTAGCTCTGTGGACATCAACTTGAACTCATCAGACTTCCCTGGCTTCTGGGATAGCCATGTAGTAGACCATGACTATGCTTACCTATAGCGATACAAGCATTCAACTTTGACTGCAGAAACTGCTCCAATACAACAGAACTGCAAGCAGCCTGGACAGGTCATCAACTTAATTGTTGCAGATTATGCCCATTTACTGTCGTCTCAGTTCCCGGCGCATCAAGCTAGATCATTTTGGTACGTTTGAGTGCCCAAAAACATCGGATGTTACTCGGCGGCTTTTGATATCTCGCTGCTTCGTTGATGGGCTGGAACAAATTAGGCAATGGCTTGAGACATCTACTGACTTGCCTGAGCGATATGCATCCCTATACATAGTATGGGTTTCAGGTATAGCGGTGTTGTGAAAGCTCAGAAAGACCTAGTAAGAAATTGCAATGTCCCAATGGATGGGATGAACGGCCCTAGCAGCTGACTGTGCAGCATGCATTCTATTACACGAACATCAGATCCTCAAGAGGTAGCCTTCCGATTTTCCAAAGTATCAGAAGTGTACTTCCCGTAGCATACTGATCTACCAGAGAGCACATACAGCCAAGTCCAATCCCATTGGTAGCTGTCTTGCAATCTTGCGCTTATACGAGGATTTCCCGCCCCACTCGTCGATTGTTCCACCTCTCCAAGAGCGGCATCATATTACCCACTAACCCATACTACAATGGAAGAGCAGAGAGCAGTGAAAATCAAGTGCATCCATGAAGAAAAAAAACTAAATGAACAAAAGAAAATGCACACATGCTCGTTTGTAGTCCCGATATGCCTGGAAGAAGTCCTGGCACTTGCCCCTATCACACTCATTTCGATCCATGCATGTCAGAGAGGCTTTAGCAGCACCTTCGCAAGGGCTGGTTTTCTCTTGTCAAGCGAGTAGGATAAAATGGAAGGGAAGACCCACTCAGTATGTTTGCTGTATGTCGTACGGGCCTGGGGGAATATGTGAGTCATGAAAGCAGAAGTGTAGAAATGAGAACTTTGTATAGTAGTCCTTTGGTTTGGCACTGTCGTTTGGAGAAGGGAGATCGGAAGTCGCTCTGACTGCTGAAATAAGTTCCTGACATCTTTCATTCAATCTGAACCATGGGTAGCTGCTAGTGGTATGTAAATCCAAAATCTCAGAATTAAATTCCATCCTGTTGTTTCCAGTTCGGAAGATTCGGCGCATGGCACAAGACGACATACCTTCCAGTGCCACAAATACTCGTTATCTTTCGGAGGACTTATTTTCGCCAAGGGTACTGGCTCCATTGAGACCCCTTCGCTCATTTCATCGTCCTCACCTGCGTCATCGTCGTGATCTGCGATATCTTCTGGTGGAGGTACCGACTCTCCAGTAATGTCCATTGTGATTTTCAATGCGCCTGCAAAATTGCATACTTCCGGCAGCCTAGCCATCGCAGTTTGAGCGTAAAGCGTGGACCAATCTCCTCCAGTGCTACCTTTTCGGGTGATCGAAAAGTTTATCTAATGAAATGGTTTTGTACGCTCCATATTTAATCCTAGTGAAAACACCCACCTATGACATGGGAAAATAAGAAATCACGCTGATTGTGCAGCGCCACAACCTGTTGTCCCTGGAATTCCGGAAAAGGTGGGAAGAATGTCTGGAACATCCTCCCAACAGCGTGGCCCAGGCTTGTTGCGAAGTTGTACAGGACAAGCTTGAAGTTATGCGGAGTCGTGCGAGCATGGCGCTATGTAACAGTTAGAAGGTGTTAGGAGATGGGCATCTGGAAAAGGTGAAACCAGCATATATTTATTTTGTAAGCTCCAGCCTGAAATATGGTGTTGGTCCGCTGGGTAGAGTAATGGCATCTGAGGTAGTGCCCTGTCAATGCATACAAGTACCCATGCAGCATGGAGAACACTCACTCAGCCTTTTCACACAATTACCAGATGTATACCCCTTGCCTGCTGCCCACCCCGCAATCCGCCCCACCTCCAACCCCTTTCCGTTCTTCCTCCGCATATACTCAGCGCCAGGACACACGCCTACAAGCTCACCGCAGAGATCATACGTTGCTTTCAATGCTTTGGGCAACGTGGTGATAAGTACTTTTGGTGGTGTGTGTAGGTCGGATGCAAGGTCGGCATTCAGTTCTTCGTTGAACGAGCAGTTGGCATTATATGCTTGTGTGATACTGTCCAGTGCAAGTACCCAGGCTGATCCGCCTCCTCTCTGGCATTACGGGAAATGGAAAGCAGGCATACTGTCATAAAACCTGTGGCCCTCCTGATGGTCGCTTCACTTTTACATCGGATTCACACGAGGTGGGCAGCCACTCCACTGCTCACCACAAACTTCATGACGTAGTGGTCGACCACGCACGTCAAGTTCTACTCATCGAGCGTGAGTGGAACCACGCACCTGAGTTGGCGAGTAAGGTCTGTGAGCTGAACCAGCGGCTGGATGCTGCAGTACCAACGTGAGCGGGACAGGTTTGAAATTCCACTTGCCATGAGGCATATGTGTTTCCTTTCCTGGTCGCTGCCATGCGCCCCTGTCCAATTTCCTCCACCTGGTGCTTGCGGACAGGGCTTTTCACGAGGCCCCATGCATAGTTGAATTTGGTCTGGATGGTGACGTGCAACTGGGCGAGTTCTTTCTTGTATTGTAATTGGAGGACCTGGGTTGATGCTGAGTGCTGAGTGCTGCAAATAAACGGGATCAACAGTACACGCACCTCGAGTTCGTCATATGATAGCGAGACTTGAGCGTCTGCAGTGTAGGGTAAGTCGGTGGACATAACAGAGATGTAGGAGATGACTGTGAGCGAACAAGTCTCACTGGGAAGCTGTGTGGCAGTGTCGGGGGGGCTACTGAGAGGATGAGTCAGCACTTCCCTTTTATCTTCCTGTCGCTCATCATCATCACCTCAACAAGTAGACACACCCTCACTCAGGCTCCAAAGATGATGGCAGACGCAGGAGGTAAGTCGAAACATAATCCTTTTGTGCAGATACTATACGCAGGCTTTTTTCACTTTGGCAGTCAAAGCTGGCTCGTACTCGAAAAGAGGCGATGGAGGTACTTGGCTTTTTATTCTTTTTCCTGTCCTCTTTCCCCCTCCCTCCTTCTCCCTTTATTTTGTGCAGCGATGACGACAACGCTCATTGGTGCATTCCTCTCTCCCTCCCCTCTTTCATTACACATGCATGTGTGTGTGTGTGTGTGTGTGTGTGTCCCTTTTTTCATATAGCTAGCTAGCCTATTGAGCATCGAGGGCCCATAGTCTTGTCTCCACCCCACCCACATCCTGCTGAATCCATCCATCCCGTCAGCAGCAGCACTGCAGATTTGCTCATGAGAACGTTTTGGTTTTGTTTCTTTTTTTTTTCTTTTCTAGAATGAGGACACTGAAACGACAACTGTGAATGAAGGAGCAGGCACGAAGATGGCGGCGGCGGTCATCGTGATTGCGAATGTGAGTACGGCCATAGAGATACAGCCATAGAGATGGACATTGTGGAGAGTGGGAGAGGGAGAGGGAGCAGCGAGAGCTGCATGGGCATAGGGATAGAGATAGGGAACGGCACGGTGAGAGAGAGAGGGAGCGGTACTCGTCGCGAAGGAACAATAGGCGCAGAGACTATGGTGGCGCTGGTGGCGGTGGGCCGCCACATGTGGAGGGAGCAGCACGAGGAACATAGGCGGGATGATGATAGGTGCCGTGAGTTCAGGCGGGATGATGAGCGTGGACACCGTCGAGGATGTGAAGAGGGCTTGCCTGCTCACAGGGGAGGGGGTGGGGGTGGAGGCGGTCGAGCACGGAAAGACGCTGGCGGTGGCGCTACGCCAGAGAGGAGGTCACCGAGTCCTGACTCCTGAAGGGAGTGTTTCCCTGTCACAGCGCAGACGCAAGGCCTCTGGATGGGATGTCCATGCGCCAGGGTATGAGTAGTATTCTGCCATGCAAGCGAAGCAAATTGGTAAGAGAGAGTTTTCATGTGTGGAGCTCGTCTGACTATAATTCTACAGGTCTCTTCAATCTCCCTGGTGCTAACCATACTCAGGTCCCGCTGATTCTCAGTATTCCAGGTCTCCTGCCCCCAATCCCCGTGCAGACATTCGGAATGGGCATAGGCAGTAACCCTAACTTGTCTAGGTAGTCCTGGCGCCTCTATATCGGCAGCATCACATCCGACGTCAATGAGCAGAACCTTGCTGACTTCTTCAATAGCAAGATGATCGAAATGAGTATTGGCACAGGTGGTCCAGGAAAACCCGTCCTTGCGGTTCAGTGCAACTATGAGAAAAATTATGCATTCATCAAGGTTGGTGACACTGTGATATGGCTCAATCCAGTGACACTTACATAACTTCATCTAGTTTCAAAGCACTGAAGATGCAACAGCAGCCATGGCATTTGATGGCATCATCTTCATCAACGGTCCATTGAAAATTTGTAGACCAAAAGATTACGGCAGTCCTGAGATGATTCCAGTCAGCATCCACGTCCCTGGTGTTGTTTCCACCAATGTTCCAGACTCGATTAACAAAGTATTCGTTGGAGGCTTACCAGCTTACCTCAACAAAGAGCAGGTACAAGAATTGCTCAAGAGCTTTGGCGAGCTCAAGGCTTTCAACCTTGTTCGGGAGAATGGAAACGGTCCTTCAAAGGTGAGAGGCATGTAACGTACTCTTCATTGCCAACTAACCACACAATAGGGATTTGCGTTCTTCGAATATGTGGATGCCTCTGTTACTGATGTTGCTATTCAAAGCTTGAACAGTATGGAACTCGGCGACAAGTACCTCGTCGTGCAATGCGCGTCTGTTGGTGCTAAACCAGGAATGCCCAACTTGCCCTACGACCAGTTCCCTGAGATACCTCGCCCCATCATGCCAGCTGGCGAAAGCAACACCTCAGATGCATGTATCCTACTCATGCTCAACATGGTCACTCCCGAGGATCTTGTAGACAACCAGGAATATGGTGACATATACGAAGATGTCAAGGAAGAATGCTCTCGATATGGTGCCATAGAAGATCTGCATATCCCTCAGCCAGTAAAGAAGGACAAGACAAAATTCACGGCTGGCAAGACAGCCTTCCAGTCTGCTCTCGACGCACAGCGCGCAGACGAAGCCGCTGGTGTCGGGCAGGTGTATGTCAAGTTTATAGATGCGCTTGATGCACAGGCTGGGCTGAAGGCGCTTGCTGGATGCTTGTTTGCGGGGTGGTTTATCATTGTGACTGTACTGAATGAGGACAGCCAGATGACACCTCTGCTCAATTTGATCTTTGCACCGCAGCCTGATGCACCGCCTCCTCTTCCGACCTCTTAAGCGTCAGAGGGTCTCTGCTATTGTGCTGGTGCTGGTGCTGGTGACTGGTTGCTCAATTTGTGTGACACATGCTTCAAAAGTACCTAGCTATATCTGCTTTCCTTTACAAATTCTCGATGCCTTCTTATGTATGTCGTCATTGTCGTCTGCAACATGGTTTGTTTCTGAGTCTGTCCTATGCACTCGCTCACTGCCTGGTGGGGGTTGTCATGCATAATGGTGTGCTTCAAGACTGGCATGGTTGACCTCTATGTGCTTGATTTACCTCTTCCAATGTGTGCTATCATAGGACTGATTTTGCAAAATCCAAACACCCCATCTCAGAACTACACAACCACTTGACTAAGTCAGATAAAGATGACAATAGAGAAACTTCTGATGGAAATAAAAACAAAATGTAAGTTGTGGAAGCTGTCAGAGCAATGCCAGTTGATGGTACAAAATGATAGAGTTGCAAATGTTTCCATGTGCCAAATTCAGGGCAGTCACACAATGCCACACATATTGCAGCTCAATACAACTGGGGTTGAAACTTATGGATCATGAGTTGGTGTCCTAGTGCTGACACAAGATTAGTAGTATACTATATCTACACTTCAAAACAATATATATATGAGTACACTTTATCAACAAGGGGGCCCCCTGCAGATGATGGCATCAGGCAAGTTGGGTCTAGGATGACTTTCCTTGCATTTTCAAAATGATTTGTACTTGATAACTGTTGTGCTTAACCTCCTCTTTCTCCTTTTTTAAAAATATTTTAATTCTAGGATCAGATGTACCTATATAAAATATAGGCCAAAATCACTATGGACATGTAATGTATATTTGGGTTATTGTAAATAGGAATGGAAAAGGGAATGAGAAAGTTTTGATCCTAGGGGTAAACATGTGAGAAACCTAATTACTTGCTATCACTACAGGCACAGAAACACTGATCCCAAGCTGACCCATGGACCATGTTTCTAAAATCAAGCACAGGAAACCTTCCAATCATGAGTGTAGTTGATGGAGAATACCAAGAGAATGGATGGTATGATGGAGGTACCCACAACAACAATTGATCACTAGAGCCCACAATCCAACCATTATCTAGCAGAAAAAGACCATGTCCCAAGTGCCTAGAATAATCAGCCATATGAGTCAATTTATCACCAGCACTGGGCAAAGCAGAAAGTATAGAAGTTGGCATGGAAATGGGTGAAAATGGGGCTGGATGGGGCTGAATATGCATTGTGGGAAAGTTGCCTGCATGAGCAGAACTTGATTCAGTCTGTGCATCCCAGCATTGGATTGTGTGATCTTTTGAGCCTGACACAATGTGCCTTCCATCTGGTGAGAATGCAACTGAGTTGACTGAGTCTGTGTCACATAATGTACCTACTTTGTCCCGTCTTACACGGCCACCCGAAGGTGAAAATCGGCCGAGTGTCATGGGCCAGCGGACGGTAGCCCAAGGATGGATTGTCACCGTGTAACACGGGCTGGGCCCAAGTTGGATATTATCACCTTATGATATGGGTGGGCTATGGTGCTGTTTTAGGGAGTGGATAAGGGTGTAATCACCATGTCATATGTGCGGGCTGAGATTTGCTGTAATGGAAGGTAATGGGTGGGCTAGGAAACATTAGTACCAATG